>MAAC01013687.1_pt1 | contig 316841 bp, 295 predicted proteins | sample 1115981 | NCBI WGS metagenome assembly MAAC01 (sample SAMN04961126, study PRJNA320927) | seawater metagenome | isolation source: sample BD02T64 sea water enriched with oil for 64 days | place: USA:Gulf of Mexico | collected 2013-07-27 | reverse complement strand
AAAGTAAATCATCATACGTATTCAAAGTCTCCTATATGTGCAAGTGGATTTGTAGTAGGGTCTGAACTTGGAATGCCAGATGCTACTGAAAAACTAATCGTATAATCAGAAGTATTTTCATTTGATGATCAGTCAATACATCTTACATAATATGTATATGATGTTCCATCTGTCAGTCCTCATATACTCACACTATGTGTTTGTCATCATGTTGTAACAAAGTTATTTACCATTGATCCGTATACTGTATTTGCAGTTGTTGAATATTTACAAAATGCATTCTCATTGGTATTCAATGTTAAATTTACATTACTTATTCCTGATGAAAGTGCTCACATAGGTCATCCATTTGATATGATTGGAGCTGTTGTATCTGATGGTCATGTTGCCGTTGCTCAAGCATCAATTATTTCTATCTTATCTAAAATAAGCTCCTTATTATTCTCATAATTCACATTTGTATTTACCAATGAATAATTCCCTGCACTTGCAGACGTAAACTCATATTCAATAGCTCCATACGAATTAGCTTCTACAGTTCATGTCGTCATAAAATACCATGTTCAAGCTCACCCAGAACCGAGCCTATCATTGTCATCAAAACTTATTCTTGGTGTAAATGTTATATCTCCATTCGTATCATTATACCAAGTTAATAAAACTCTATCTCATTCTGCAAGTTCCATTGATGGTCATGATATTCATTGGTAGTTATAATCTTTATTCGAGGCTAATACATTCGTCATTCATTGATTATAATAGCCTGTATAAGTATCCTTAAAAACAGTATCCCAATTTGTAAAATTGAATATATCACTGGCTGCACTGTTTCAAAAATCTACCAGTAATTGACTACATGCATTGTTGCAAGCGGAGTCTGCACAATCAGTTTTTCCATTCCCATCATTATCTATACCATCATTACAGACTTCTGGTGGAACTACAAGTAAAGTAAGGTTCTTTGTTGTTAGAGCTACCGGTGAGTTTGAATCTGTAACGGTAATATCAATATTAAATATTCATAACTCTGTTGGAGCTCATGAAAGAAGACCTGCACTTGAGAGAGTTAATCATGCTGGAAGTGTTGATGTTGTTGATATACTACGTGGTGCCATTCATCATTTTGCTTCAATTTGTTTTGAGTATGGAGAGTTCAGTACAGCTGTTTGTAAAGAAGTTGTACTGAACTCCAAATCTGTAACAGCTGCATATATCGTATAATCTATTGTTTTCACTAAACTCATTCTTTGAATATCTCCAACTGATGGAACATTTACCATGTCTAAATCATATGAATCTTGCGAAATAGCTGACCTATCTGAAATATCTGTTACGGCAAAATAAATCTTTTTTCCAAGTCAAAGTTCTGTTTTATGTTGATCTTGTAGTTCTAACGCAGCCCAAAGAACCTTGTATCATGGATTTGGTTTTATAATCTGTCCAAGAGCATTATTCTCTGCTCTATCAAAGTTAATCGTTTCTTTTGGAGTAAAAGCAGAGTTATAATTTGAATTATCTATCGGAGAAAATGAGTACTTTACTTCATATGTTGCATGACAATCTAAACACTTGTATTTGTCCTCTAAACTAATATCAAAGATTTGCGTATCAGGATTATATCATACTCATAGATTTGTTACGGTTTCATCGTTTTCATAATCTACTTTGTATGCATCTATTTCATCTATGTAAAAATATGCAGGTGATGTGGTTTTTTGAGAACTATTTGATCTCAAAGCATATGACGCTATTCTATTAAAATAGTCTACTCCATCTCATGGTGCCTCATATCATCATACTCTGTATTGTCCATAGGGATCAGGATCTCATCCATTATTATGAGCTGGATGTCCATCATATACAATATGGGTCCAAGATCACATGGGAATGTTCGTCACATGATGATAGTAATGTGCCGCTTTTCCGGTATCAATAAATGGGTACCATGAAAATGTCTCATCTGGTCTTGTATATGTTCCTGATAATTTCTGATCTTCTATATTTCTTGTTCCTTCTGGCATAAATACCCACAGACTCAGCCTATTGTTTCATTGAAGTTCTGGAAATTTTGTTGTAACAGTTTGGTTTTTAAAATAAACTTGTAAATCTCATGGCTGTACTTGAGTTCCATATGGGTCATTTCCATCTGAAATATGTCCTTCAAATTGTGATTTTGAGTGAACAGGTAATCCATCCCAATCAACTGAACCAAGGTTATCATATGCTCAACCAGTATAATGTACTTTTAATGAGCTTCAGCTAATAGATAGATTTGGTTCCGCATCTATAAATCAATACCTATACCATCATTTATGGTTATTATTTTCTCCATTATAGTATGGAAATATTTGCCCCTGAGTACTCGAACAAAGTTTCCCATAATTTTCTCAGTTATAGGCATTACATTCGTTAGATCATATATCTGAGTATGACCAATCACCAAACCCCTTAGTCAGGTCTCAATCTATAAAATCAAAGCTTATTGCTCAAACACTTAAAAATGAACTAAAAAATATTAATATTCAAGCAAGTGTTCTTAATAGGGGTCTCATTATTCTTTCAATTAAAATATAATTACGATAATTTTATCATACTTATATTTTATGCTCAATGAATTTGTCTTGACGAATCTCTATTAATATTTTTTATATTAATAATTAATTGTTAACTCTCTATCTTCTCAATTAAATCCTGCTTGTTCCAGGTTATATTTTAATGTTTTTGCCAAAGTGATTGGAAGAATTTTTTCATTTTTCACACAATCAGATAAAAACTCTTCAATTTCAGATGAGTGTTTTTCTATATATATTCAAGCTGTTACTCCTCTATTAATTCACTTAAACATGGCCTTTACTTGTCATGATTCCCTAATAGGTGGTTGAAAAAATATTTTACTTCTCATTGCTTTATAATCTGATCCTTTCCACATGAGGTTTTCGATTTTTACTGAAACAGTAACAAGTGGTACAGAAAAATCTGGAGCGAAACAGTTTATATCTTCTCTTAAGAATCTCAATTCTTCATAGTATTCCTCTAATATTTCTACTTCTTCTTTTAAGGTAACTCATACAATATGAATTCTTTTTTTGTTTTTTATAGCATTTTCAAATAAACCTTTAAATATTTCAAGCTCATCTTCCGGAGAATACACATTCGAATACATTGCAGGCTTCTGGTCCGTCATTTTAAGTATTTCTATATTTTTTCTTTTCTCTAGTAAGTCAGATATAAAAACCACTTCAACATCAGAGTATTGCTTCTCTTTCCCTCCCCAATCTAAAATATCAATTGAAAATATATTATCAAAAAGGTCTGTTCATGGAATATTCACTATTCTATCTGGGTATACTTTTTTCATTTATTTTTTCTTTTCTTTTAATTTATCTAAAAATTGTTGTTTTCCTCCTGGATACGTGTCTGAATATATGCATCCACAATAATTCTGTCTATATATATTATGTTTTTTTGTATATTCTACAGACCTTTCAAATCCCTTATTTTTTCTAAATGCTATTTTTAGAAACTCTAAACTTTCTTTTAAACTATGCTTATCTCATAACCTGAACATCTTTTCTAAATCTTTATGCGGAGATGTATTCAATGTTGAAGTCCAGTAAGTAATTCAAAGTTTTTTTGCTTCTTTGGCTGTTCTATCAAGTCTCATATCATAACACTCTGTACACTTTTCTCATCTTTCTGGTGTTGCCTCTAATCATTGAATTTTTTTAAAAAAATTCTGAACATCATATTCTCATTCTATCCACTCTACTCATTCTATTTCACAGATTTTTTTTAATTCTCATAACCTCTTATCGTGTTCACGCTTCGGTTGAATATTTGGATCATACCAAAAACAAATAACTTCATAATCTTTTTTTAAATCAACTATAGGAACAGTAGCATCAGGACCACAACATATATGGAGAAGTAATTTTGGCTTTGCTTCTAAAATAGCTTTTACTGGCTTGTATGAAGCTCTATGAATTCCAGTCACTTTTCATTTATCAGACAAGAATTCTCTATGTTTTTTTGTACCATATCATTTATGATTCTCTATTCAAAGATCAGGGTACAATGAAGCATATGTATTCATAAGTTGATCTCTAAACACTTTTGCTATAATAGACGCGGCTCAAATCTCTGTTATTTTTCCATCTCATCAAATAATAAAAATCGGTTTTTTTGTAAGCTCATCGAATGCATAATTATCATTTCCATCAATCATTACAGTTGTAATTTCATCATTTGGTATTTTTCTCAAAAGTTCTACCAAAGCCCTTCTCATTGCTTCTTTATTCGCTTGTTTAATATTAATTTCATCAATAACGTAATTATCAACAACTCAAACTCAAAAATAAACTTTAGGATTCTCTCCTCTACTTAATTCGATAAGCTGAGCATATAATTTTTCTCTTTTTTTCTGTGTTAATTTCTTAGAATCATTTATTTGATTTAAAAACTCCTTGCTTGGAGTATTTTCAGGATGAAAGCATAAAGCACAGGCAACTACGGCTCATAACCATGGTCATCTTCATGCTTCATCAATTCAAATTTTATATTTATTCATTTTATACTTTCAATATTATAATTTTGATTATAATAACTAAAATTAAAATTTAAACAAACAAATACGTGGAATACAAAATCTTTTGATGTAAAGTAAATAAATACTATACCGATGAATGGCTCAATTCTGACTATCTTTCTGATAAAAAAGGTATTTTTATTGCATCCTGTGTAGTAACAGATAATGCAAAAAGAAAATGGGTGAAATTCATCAAAGATACTGGAAAAAACCTATCCGCATGAGAAAAAATGTATGTAAGTTGATGTGGAGCTTTTACAGAAGGAAAAGCTCAAACTGACTTTTTTGAAGTCTATCCTAATCTTGCATACCTCAAAGACAGTATCGAGATTCTCGACGAAATACCTGATAAAAAACCGAAACCAAAATTAAACCTTGAAGAAGTGAAAAATAAGCTCAAAAATATCCCTCAGATCTATACAAAAAAATTCTTACTTATTCAGGGCTGATGTGATAGTTTTTGTACTTTTTGTCTTACAGTAAAAAAAAGATGAAGGCACTATTCTCGAAACCTAGATGATATTGTTGAAGATATTTTAGAATATGAATTACAAGGATGAAAAGAAGTAGTTCTTACTTGAGTTAACCTTACAGCTTGGGGACTTGATTCAACAAATGACATTTGAAAATCAAGATTTGCAGAGCTTCTCATAGCTATTTTAGATAGAACTGAAATTCCTAGACTTAGGATCAGCTCATTATGACCTGAATTTGTAACTGATGAAATATTAGAGGTCTGTAAAAATAAAAGAATTTACCCTCATTTCCACTATTCAGTTCAATCATGATCAAGTAATACTCTCAAAGCAATGGCTCGTCATTACGATGGGAAATATATGAGAAAATTACTTGAAAAAACCAAAAACCTTCAAAGAGATGATTGAATAAATGTAAGTATATGAGCTGATTTAATTGTAGGCTTTCCGGGAGAAACCGATGAAAACTTCAGAGAAACCTACAATCTTATTAAAGACTGACTTATCACCAAAGTTCATGCATTTCCGTTTTCAGCTCATAACTTATGAGAAAGTGTACCTGCTGGAAAGTTTCCAAATCAAGTGGATGAAAAAATAAAAAAAGAAAGAATGTGGGAAATAATGAACATCTCAGATCAAATACGTGATGACTTTATAGATCAAAATATTTGAAAAACTTTAGAAGTTTTAATAGAGTCTGCTAAAACTGATACAGACTGAAGAATAAAATGGAAATGATGGACTCAAAATTATATAGAAGCAGATCAAGATACATTTGAAATCTCTTCTTGAACTATAAAAAGAAATGAAATAGTCGTTTGAAAATTAAAATAATAAGATAAAAATTGTTTATTTTTTGTAACGAGGACTGTCTGAGCGCAAGCAAGTTTCTGAGTGAAAAAAATAAACAATTTTTATCTTATAACCACAAACAAAAACTATGTTTTACATAATACTTATCCCCTGAATAATCCTTGATTTTATCACAAAAAATCTTGCAAATACATATTTACAAAATAAAATAAGTATTTTATGAGACTTCTTCTATTTGCAATATGCAGAAAATACATGAATTGCATTTTCCATTCAAATTCCTTCATTTTTTCTTAAAACACTCACTCTGACTTTGATTATTGCTATTTTTTATTATTATAAAACTGAAAAGAAAAAAATATCTCCTCAAAAAAAACAAAATTTACTTTTAGATATTTCTTTTTGACTCATATTAGCAGGAGCAATATGAAATGCCATTTGAAGAATATTTCATTCATATGTTATTGATTTCATTTGAATACAATACTTCTCTATATTTAATATGGCTGACATATATATTAATCTTTGAGCATTATTATACATCTATTTGCTTATAAAAAATCGTAATTTATAATCCCCTTTTCATATGTGATTCTGACCAAAAAAACTTTCTTTTTCAGATATACTTATAAATTCTATCTGAAGCCTTATTGCCTGAGCACTATGAAGTGTAATTATATTAATAATTACATTTTCAATATGAAACATCATTAATATCCCTGCTGCATTCAATACAGCAAGTATATGAATTGAAACAAATGCTATTTTTCCACTCGTTCTCTCAGTTATCACCCTGCTATGAACAACGACTACAATATTTCTCACATATTATATAGCTCACCTCACTAATAGTGATCGATATAGAAAGAATATTATTATCCTAGGGCAAATCGCTTTCTTTGCAGTTATGACATATTTATTTGTTACCCCTATTTACTTATATGCAGGACTTCAAAATTACGACTATATAATGTATGTCTTTCTTGCTCATACACTCACCGTAACCTTCTGAACAAGTATTATACTTGAAACACTCAATAATTACCGCTACATTCTCCTTTGAATATATTGAAGCTTTGTTGGACTCTTTATCAGTATAATTATAACTATTAGTATATTCTCTCTTTTTAGTGCATGAATAGCTAAATTAATCTCACTTATTATACTCCTCCCTATTATTAATTTTCTTATCACTTTCTTTAAACAACTCTTTGAAATAATATATATGTATTATTTCAGAATGACCAATCAGGACCAGCTTTGAGATATTTTTTACCAAATTGAATTGGAAGAAAAAGAGATGTTACTAGAAGAGGAAGAAAAAAATAGTATATAAAGAAAGCTTTAATTATAAACCCCCAATATATGTTAAATATAATAAGCCAAACAATGGAGTTTTATACAAAGTATAAAAAGGTTCCATCATTAAGTGATATAAAAATTGAAAATTCTTCTCTATTAGAAGGTAAAACATCTCTATTTATAACTCTCTATAAAAACTGAGAGATTAGATGATCAGCATGAAATATTAGAGAAATAACGAGCTCTACAGCAGAAGAACTTATCCAGAATACTATCCATGCAATATCAAAAGATCATCGTTTTCCTGAAATCAAAATTGATGATGTAAAAGATTTAAAAATTAGGCTCGATGTTATTACAAATAGAAGAGTTATCCAGGATAATGAATTAACAAAAATTGATCCAGTTAAAAACTGAGTACTCGCGATAAAAAAAGATTACTCAAAACTTGCAGTTATTTTACCAAATATTCATCCAACACTCTTAACTTGAGATGATTTTGCTCCTATATTAAAAGAAAAGCTCTGAGAAAAATATTTTAAAGCAAATGAATATATTGTCTATGAAATACAAACAGAAGTATCAAGAGATTTCTAAAAAATTCAAAACAAAAAAATAAAACCTCATTGAGGTTTTATTTTTTTGTTTTAAGAGTATTATTGAGTTCTAATTACCATTGGATTTGCAGGTGTAGTTGTACTACATGCAATACCTACCCCTACAGGAGTAACACATGTCATAGTAGAAACAGCAGCAGCTATTCATCCAGCTAAAACAACCACTGTAGGCTTTGGAATAGTATTATCAATACCAATTCATAATTCTAATCTATTATCATCGTCTCATCCATCTTTTGCAGCTTTTCAAGTTAAATTCCCTGATTGTTCAAAATGAGTTGAAATTTCAAATTCTTGATTATTTATAGTATTTGAATCAGCTGATACATTGTATAAGTAATCAAAAACTGAATTTGCACTTCCTTGTTCTGTCTTTGGATCTTCTGGCAATTTAGGAACATATGTTGTTACTCATGAAAATGTTCCTCCTTTATCAGGATATTCTCCTGCGTCTTGATAGTATTGTTCTGTTCATGATTTTAGAGCGTTTACATCTGTAAGTCTTGTACTATCTCTTGCTTTTTGAATTTGACTTGTATATACAGTAGTTGCCCCGGTAGCAAGAATACCTATAATTGTGATTACTACCAATAACTCAATAAGAGTGAAGGCTTTTTTTATGCTTTGTAATTTCATAATGAAAATATAAAAAAAATAAATAAATTTTTTATTTTATGGGCAGGTGCCCTAAAATACCCCCTCAGTATATATATAATATAAAAATGTCAAAATTAATCTTTATAATGTATTGCATTTACTGGACAGGCTGATATGGCATCATCTACAGATTCTGACTGTTTTATTCATTTTTTTGAAAAAGCTTTCCCTTCATCATCAAGATCAAAGACCTCTCAACATATTGCAACACAGGCACTACAGCCAATACAGTCCTCATTTACATATACATCTCATAACTGAGAATCCTCATGTGTCATAATTAATTATACTATGAAATAAAATCTCAAAGATTATAATCAAAAAAAATACAAAGCAAAATATATAATAATTTATAAATTTCACTTTGTATTTTTAGGTATCCGCTTTTAAGGTCAGTCAAAATGTTTGTATTCCTTAATCGGAATAGTATTTTGAGAAGCCTATTATTCTTCAGAAAGAATGAACCCTCATCCGAATAATCACCGAGAACCTCTCACGTGCTTATTTAAGTGTAAGGAAAATTAAATTGACCTGCCACCTGTAAAACAGACTCTTCTATTATAATAATTTTGAGTATTTATACAAAACTATTATACTTTTATATATAAAATATTAATAAAAAAATATACCGAATGTTTAGATATGAACTTGCCATTAAACCAGAGTTTCACTTGAATTTTGATATTATTGATAAAATATTCTCAAATATTTCAAAGATAATACCGAAAAAACAAGAAGGAACTTTAAATATTATATTCTCAAATAATAAAGAGATTCAAAAATTAAATCATACATATAGAAATATAAACAAAGCGACAGATGTGTTAAGCTTTCACTATTTTGAAGATTTTCAAAACCTTAAAAGTAATGATATCGCATGAGAAATAGTCCTATCAGAAGAAAAGATTATTGATCAATGACAAGAATACTGACTCTGAGAAGAAAAGGAGTTTTATAAGCTTTTAATTCACTCAACTCTTCATATATTATGATATGATCATGAGCAAGACGATGATTATAAGATTATGCAAGAAAAAGAAGAACAAATATGGAATAAAGTATTTGAAAAATAAAAAAAAATGATAAAATAGCCTTATAATTTTTAGAAAAAAACTCTTCCATTCGAATGAAGGAAGTCCCCAAAGGGGAATGGATTATTAATAGTTAAGTCCTTTCAAAATCTATGCAATACAAAATACCTGTTCAAATAGAGAATGAGGATCCAATTATTTGACCTCTCAGCCTCAGACAACTTATCATTATTATGGTTGGATGATGAATAGCTTATTCGCTATTTAATTCACTAGCTCCAAGTATATGAGTAGAAATTGCAGCAATTCCATCTATTTTTATAGTCTTAGTTGCTCTTATGATAGCTCTTTTTAAACATTCAGAAATGACATTTATTCCTTTTGCACTTTCACTCACAAGGTTTCATACAAACTATAAAGAAAGAAGGTGGGTTAAATGAGTCGATAGCTTCCAACCAATAGATATATGATATATCACAAATATAGAAGGAAAAAAAGAAGAAATAATAGACTTCAAATCCAAAATGGATCAAATTAACCAACTCGAAGACAAACTTAGTAAAATTTAATTTTTAAATGACCATTCAGTGGCTGTAAAAACAAAACAAAAAGATAACCCAGACACGTCCACCACAAGACATCTTCCCTTTTCTCAAATAAGAGAAAATATTGTGATTATGAAAGACGATAGTGCCAGGTTAGTTCTCAAATGTAGTACGATAAATTTTTTATTAAAAAATACTGATGAACAAGATTCAATCATTATAAGTTTTCAAAGGTTCTTAAACTCCCTTGATTTCCCAATTCAAATACTTGTAAGGTCAAGAAAGCTTGATATTGATTCATATCTTGCTAAATTAAATGATAAAGCTATCAAACAAGAAAATAGTTTATTACAAAACCAAACATATGAATATATAGAATATCTTCGCAAACTTATTGAGGTTGCTCAAATTATGAAAAAAGAATTCTACATCATAATCCCCTATGATGAAAATGAAAATAAAAGCGTAAAAGACGATTCTATAATGTGACCTTTAAAAAACTTTGTTGATAGTGTTTTTAAAAATTGAGTTGATGCTATAAAGATAAAAAGCCAAATAAGAAATTTCACAAAAATGAAGAAATGATTAGTCGGTAGATCAAATTCAATCAAAACATGACTTGAGAATATTGGAATACGCGCAAATACTATTGATAAAGCTGACCTTGTGAAATTTCTTACGGATTACTATAATCCGACTCTCAGTAACTTTGTTGCTATGAAACAAGATACTGATGATTACAACCTACTTCCATAATAAAAATGAAAATGAAACAGTTATGATTCCTTCTTATTGGATATGTATCTACTATACAATTCAGTTTTGCAGCTGAAAATGATTTATGAATTTTATGAAATTGAGATTGATGCCTTACACAAACGAAACTCAGAAATGGAGATATACATATAAATAATATACCCTGTCTCCTCAAATGAGCTATAGACTTTTTTATGGGAATAGCTGGAACAATAGCAATTATTTTTGTTATTATTTGAGCATATAAAATATTATTTGGTTCACTTGAACAAGATAAAACAAAATGAAAAGACACGATTATTATGGCTCTCACTTGATTTGCGATTGCATCTCTCAGTTGGTTTATAATAAAAATAATACTTGATAACTTTTCTTAATAGATGACTGATATTTATTACTCTTGGAAATTTGAAGATAAAAAAAATAGATCCAGTTTATGGTATGTAATCGCGCTGTCTATTGTGATTTGACTTATTATATGGTGATTTCTTACAAAACAATATGGGATGAGTTTTATTGTACTCCTCATAGCATGAATAACATATTTTATAGAAAATAATTCTGATGATGAAATAGAAGTTCTCATATGAGAGCTCTGAGTCAAAATTGGGTGAAGTTTTTATGAATACTCACGTATAAATTCTTATTCAATGATTTACAATTGAGAAAATGCACTCTTGTTAAGATTAAATATGAATAAACAATGATTAAGAAATATAGACCTCATGGTAAATAATGATATTGCAACGCAACTCAATAAAATTTTGCCCTCTCTTTTAGAAGAAAACCCGAAATGAGAACTGAGCCTCAGCGAAAAGATCATCCATTTATTAAAACTTTAATCTTACAAAAAATATTATGAAAATATTATTATCAATTTTGATTAATGCATGAATATTGTTTTTAATGACATATTTACTCGCAGCCGATCCTAGTAAATCTATTCCCGCATGAATAGCAATCACATGATGATGGAAAACATATCTCATATGATGAATTATACTCTGAATTATGAACGTAACAATTAGACCAGTACTCAAGATATTATCACTTCCATTTTTCTTACTCTTTTTTGGACTTGTAGTATTTGTTATCAATGGAATCATATTAAAGCTATTCGATTATATAATAAATAGTGTTCTTGTAATTCCATGAGTATCATATAGCATAAATTGAAACATTAATTTTATAATTGCAGTTGCAATTTTTACTATTTTGAATATGTTGTATTCGTTATTATTTTCTAAAAGTTAATAAAAATGTTAGAAATTTTAAAGTTTATTGAGGTTATTGTAGCTGTACTCCTTGTATTTATAGTACTAATACAAAATAAAAATGTATCCTTAAATCTTAGTAGTATGTCAGGTGGAATGTGAGAAGTAACAAAAAGATGACCTGAAAAGATCTTACATAATGCTACTATAATTTTATGAGTAATTTTTATTGCTAACTCACTTGCATTATTTTGGTTAAGCTAATACCTTTTATCGATTCTTTATGATAAAAAATAGAATAATAAAATTAAAAAAATACTTATTTCTTATAAGTGTTATATTTTTTGTGACTACATTTTCTCACTTATTATATACATATTTATATAATGATTCTGAACTGATCCCATTAAAATGAGGTACTATTTCTGAGTGACTTATAGGTGATTTTCCAAGTCTCAATCCATTGAAGCCACTTACATGAAATAATAAGTATATTATTCAACTCTTGTACAGATCTCTTTTAAGATATGATATAAAAGAAAATAAAATCACATCAGATATAGCAAGTTGTGATATCAGTGATTTGAAAAATATAGAGTGCTATTTAGAAGAAAACGTAAAATGGTCTAATGGGAATGAAATATCAAATCAAGATATTATTGCGACATACCAATTATTGAAAAATACGAATATTAACCCTATTATATCTTCATTATTATCAGAAACTACCATAGAAGAAAAAGATAATATTATTCGATTTACAAATAAGAAAAAGGATATCAATTTTTTAAATATTTTTTTCCAACCAATTTTACCAAAAGAATTACTTGATACTCTCCCTGAAGAAAGTATCAATTGAAATTTTAGTACTATTGATCAAATATACTCTTGAAAATTTAAAATTGTAAACGTATCAAGAGACTTCACACTTTGAATTACTAAATTTATTTTAGAAAAAAATCTTTTTTATAACAAAAATGATATTTTAATAAATCAATTTATTATAAAGCTTTTTCCAGATACAAATAGTTTTCTTAAAAACAAAGATACGGTTAATATTTTTAATGATAAAAATAATTTAATATGAACGAGTATCCCAAGATTTGAAGCTTTCTGATACACTCTTCCACAATATGTATCCACTTTTCTTAATACTGATACGATAAAAAATAAAACATTCAGAAGCTATATACTAAATAGTATTGATAAAAATGAGCTCCTTGATCTTCTAGGAAAAGAAAACTTTAAAGAAGTAAAAAACCCCTACCTTACAGAAATAGAGATTTTTCAAACAAAAGAAAACTTAAATATCACAAAAACTATTAATTCTTTATGATACTATAAAAAAGCTACTCTTATAAAAAATATAATACCATCAAAAGATGCCAAAACGTATTCAGAAGAAAGTAGTATTATACCATCAAATTCATGAAGCATAGAACATTTTCAAGAACCATCAGAAACAATTACATCACCAAATTATGTTGAAAAGTACAACTTTATATCAAAAGATAATATTCTATTGAAATGAAGAACTACAGATGGTGTAACTGCAGTCTATATAAATGACTATAAACTCACAGGTTATAACGCTTGAGATACTGTATTTTACTATAAACTACTCGAATCATATAATACAATCACAGAATGAAGAAATAAATACAACATATACTTTGAAACCAAAAATGAAAAAAAATTCATTGAAGAAATAAACTTTCTCTACTATAAAGATCAACAGAAAACTGAAATAGAAAAGCAAAATTTCATACAAGACTTGTACCTGCAAGAAAAAGAAACAGAAATTACTAAAAAGATTAACATAGAAAGTGAGAAACCCCCGATTAATTCCGAATTGTTAGATAAGTTAAGTAAATTAAATGACAATTATTACTATAATAATAAATATAAGAAGCTCAGTTTAAAGTTATTTTATGTAGCAACTGATAAAAACTTAGAGATAACAGCAAATTATATTAAAAAAACGTTAGAAGAAAACTGAATCTGAATTGAGCTTATTCCAGTCTCATTATCTCAATTAATTCAAACTGTATCAAATAAAGATGCGTATGATATTATTCTTGCATGAGTTCATTTATGACACTTTAACTATAATATTTTCCCTTATTTTCATTCTAGTCAAGTAAAAAGTGGTTATAATTTTACATCTATAAGAAAAACCAGCTTAGATATTCTACTCGAAGAATTAAAATGAGATATTAATTCCGTAGGTCAAATAGAAAAAATAGAAAAAAAAGTTCTTGATATAATCAGTAATGAACAAGTCATTAGTACATTATATACACCAAAAATTAACCTATTAATTGATAAAAATATCAAAAATATACACTTACCAACGTATCTACCTCACAAATCACTCAGGTCTAGTTTTTTAAATACAGCTTATAAGAAGGAAAAAAAGATTGTAAAATTTGAAAATAAGTCAACTATAAATTTTTTTAAATTTTTATTAGAAAAAATCAATGAGTAACCATGTAAAAGATAATATTATTATACCAGCGTGGAATATCGTTAAAAATGATAGTAATTTAAAAAAATTCTACCTTCTTCCATGAATATTATCAATAATTTTTTTAAGTGCACTCCTTGTATATCAATCAATTTATACCTATGTTGAAATTATTTGAAAAAAAGAAGAAACCCTTATCATAATTCTTAATTTCTTTCATTCTGATTACCTTTTTGAAGTAGTAATAATTGCAGTCATTTTCTTAATTTTCTACTTTTTACTATCACCTATATATGAATGATGACTCATAAAGTATATCCAAGATAAAAATACAAAAAATGAACTAAATAATAGTGATGCTTTTCTAGTTTGACTTTATAATTTTTTTCCGTTATTCGAATACAACAACCTCTTTAGTGAATTTAAATTTATCAGTGTACTTAATTGATACCTATTTATTGTCAGATTTGTTTGAATTGAATATATTCAAAATATTAGTTACGTATTTTTAGTTATATTCTTCTTCAGTATTATTCTTAATGTACTGTTCGCATATTCGAAATATATAATTATATTAGAAGAAAAAAAGGTATTTGAGTCCATCTGAGAGTCATCAAAAATTGCAATGATGAATTTATCAACAACTATCAGGTTATATTTTTTAATGTTTTTTTTAAATATAAGAGTTATAATTAATTTTATATTATTTTTAAGTTTTCCTCTTTTAGCAGTAGTACTTATATGAGTGGTAACATCAAAAATATTTTTACTGGTAGCAATAACAATATTAGTAGTCATTTTTATAGGCCTTATCTGAGTTTTATGATACCTCACAGCTGTATTAGATATATTTAAAACATCTTTATGGTATTTTGCTTATAAAGCATGAAAAGAAAAAATGGAGAAAATAAAAGATAGCTCATAGGCTATCTTTTATTTAAAATTTAAAAAATGTTTTTTATAATAATTTTTAACGTATTCCAGGTTCTGAATAACTCTTTCTTCATTTCATGCTCATAATTCTGAAGGTTTAACTTTAAGCGTTATAAATCAGTTATATCAAGAAGTCTTTAACTTCATAAAAAAGCTCTCTAATGGAAGGTATGATATTCCCCCTCATGCTCATCAAGGTAATATACCATTGTTACTCCCTCGTTTATCACTAAAAAATATATTTTTCACGCTACTTCATAATAACTTCTGTGCTTTTAAAATATCAAACCCTGATGTACTATCTATACTCGATAAATCAAGAGTTGTATCTCAAGTTACTTTCTTTATTTCAAATAATGTAGTATTTTTATACTCTGGGATGATAAAAAACATAAATTTAGGAGCTATGTTTTGAATTGAAATAGATAAATGAGTGTCCCTCTTTACTTTAAGTAAATACTTTGTAAACCAAGTCATATTTTTATCTGAAATATGAGGTGGAGAAAAACTAATAATTTGTGTTCCTAATTTTCAAGCCATACTCACTAATTTATCTACTTTCTTTTCACTCATTCATCTTGCTGGAGCAGTAATTGATAGCACAGGGATATTAAATGAATCACTCAAAAATTTAATGTAATCTTCGTCCCAAAGGTCATGATTTGACTTATTTAAAGCTAAATCTAATCCATCATATCATCATTTATTCGCAAAATCGAATATTCTATGCAATCAATAACCTTGTAAAGAAGAAGTAGAAAGTAATATCACAGTGTTAAAATTATTAATTAAATCTACATAAATAATACCATAATATTATATAAAACACAAAAAAAACATACCTAAAGTTAAATTAACTTCTTCGTATGTTTTTTTTATGGTGGGTTATGTAGGATTCGAACCTACGACCCCCTGCTTGTAAGGCAGATGCTCTCGCCAACTGAGCTAATAACCCTAAATGGTGCACGAGACAGGGCTCGAACCTGTGACCTTCGCCTTAGAAGGGCGCTGCTCTTCCAACTGAGCTACTCGTGCAAAAAAATTTACACTTGTCACAAAAAAAATTTGATATTAAAGTCTTGGCAGCTACTTACTCTCACACATCTACGAGATGCACTACCATCAGCACGAGTTGGCTTAACTTCTGTGTTCGGGATGGGAACAGGTGTACCTCAACCGTTATAACTACCAAGAGCCTAATATCAAATTGTTTAATAATTGTTTATATATCTTGTTCTAATCTGAACAAATAAAGTTAGTTAATGTGATTATAGAAATGAATAATCGTTAAGAATGTATTAAGATCCATTCGTCCTATTAGTATTGCTCGGCTGAGAATATCACTATTCTTACACCTGCAACCTATCAACCTTGTAGTCTCCAAGGGGACTTATTGCTCGAGGCAGAGAAATCTAATCTTGAAGTAGGCTTCCCACTTAGATGCTTTCAGTGGTTATCCCTTCCGAACTTAGCTACTCGGCAATGCCATTAGACATGACAACCGATACACCAGAGGTTCGTCCACTCCGGTCCTCTCGTACTAGGAGCAGATCTTCTCAAATTTCTATACGCCCACAGCAGATAGGGGCCAAACTGTCTCACGACGTTCTGAACCCAGCTCGCGTACCGCTTTAAATGGCGAACAGCCATACCCTTGGGAGCTTCTCCACCCCCAGGATGCGACGAGCCGACATCGAGGTGCCAAACCGCGTCGTCGATGTGAACTCTTGGACGCGATCAGCCTGTTATCCCTAGGGTAACTTTTATCCGTTGAGCGACATCACTTCCACGTGTTAATGCCGGATCACTTTCGCCCACTTTCGTGTCTGTTCGACTTGTAGGTCTCTCAGTCAGGCCAACTTATGCGAATACACTATCTCTTCGATTTCCATCCGAAGATAGTTGACCATTGCGCGCCTCCGTTACTCTTTAGGAGGCAACCGCCCCAGTTAAACTACCCACCAAGCACTGTCCCCCGAATACGGGGTTAGAGTTACAATTTAAGAAGGGTGGTATCTCAAGGGTGACTCCATAAAAACTAGCGTTTCTACTTCAAAGTCTCCCACCTATCCTGCACATTTTAAATCATAACCCAATACCAAGCTGTAGTAAAGCTCCATAGGGTCTTTCCGTCTTGCTGCAGGTAGTCGGCATTTTTACCGACATTGCAATTTCACCGAGTCTATGCTTGAGACAGTACTCAGACCGTTATGCCATTCGTGCGGGTCGGAACTTACCCGACAAGGAATTTCGCTACCTTAGGACCGTTATAGTTACGGCCGCCGTTCACCAGGGCTTAGTTTCAGAGCTTGCACTCATCCACGTAACCTTCTGGCACTGGGCAGGCATCACCCCCTATACATCCTCTTACGAGTTTGCAGAGAGCTGTGTTTTTGGTAAACAGTCGCCTGAGTTCTTTCGCTGCGGCCTAAAAAGTAAAATACTTTCCAGGCAGGTCTTATCCCGAAGTTACGACCGCTGTTTTGCCGAGTTCCTTAAGCATAGTTATCTCGTTCGCCTTAGTGTTCTCCACTAACCTACGTGTGTTCGATTACGGTACGGTTACATATACAATTAACGCTTAGAGGCTTTTCTCGATACTCGAATATAGTAGGAGCTGTATCTGTTATTAGCAAGCTAACAACATCAACTTAACTTAGCTCGACCTTAAAGTTACACGGATTTTCCTATGTATCAAGTCTTGCGTTCGTAATTCAATTCATTAAGAATCTCCTATATCCCAATATGTCCCCCCTTCACTTCATATACATAGTTCAGGAATATTAACCTGATATCCATCAGCTTCCCCTATCGGGTACACCTTAGGACCGACTAACCCTACGACGACTGCCGTTGCGTAGGAAACCTTAGGTTTTCGGCGGGGAGAGTTTTCATCTCCCTTACGTTACTCATACCAACATTTTCACTTCTGATATCTCCAGCAAGACTCACATCTCACCTTCAGCGACATACAGAACGCTCCGCTACCACTATTTACATAGTTTACGTCTTCGGTTAATAACTTTAGCCCCGTTGAATTTTCGGCGCATGATCGCTTGACCAGTGAGCTATTACGCACTCTTTCAAGGAATGGCTGCTTCTAAGCCAACCTCCTGGTTGTCTCAGCAATCTTACATCCTTTTCCACTTAGTTATTAATTAGGGACCTTAGACAGTAATCTGGGCTGTTTCCCTTTTGACGATGGCACTTATCTGTCACCGTCTGACTCCCGGTATAATTTTTACAGTATTCGAAGTTTATCAGGATTTGCTAAGCCGCGAGGCCCGCTAGTCCAATCAGAGCTCTACCCCTGTAAAATAGTAATCCGAGGCTAGCCCTAAAGCTATTTCGCGGAGAACCAGCTATCTCTGAGTTCGATTAGCTTTTCACTCCTTCCCACAAGTCATCCAAAGGACTTGCAGCTCCTAATGGTTCGGCCCTCCACGGTGTTTTACCACCGCTTCAGCCTGCTCATGGGAAGCTCACTCAGTTTCGGGTCCAGTATATATGACTAAATCGCCCTATTCAGGCTCGCTTTCACTTCGGCTCCGGATTAAACTTCCTTAACCTTGCCACATACACTAACTCGTTGGTTCGTTCTACAAAAAGCACGATGTCACCCGAAGGCTCCATCTCTTTGAAAGCATAAAGTTTCAGGTTCTATTTCACTCCCCTCCCGGGGTTCTTTTCACCTTTCCCTCATGGTACTAGTTCACTATCGATCTCGAATGCTATTTAGCCTTGGAGGGTGGTCCCCCCATATTCAATCCGGATTACACGTGTCCGAACCTACTCAGGAAATAACAGATATGAATTAAAAATACTTTAAGATACAGGGTTTTAACCTTCTATGACCAAGTTTCCCAACTTGTTCTCTTAATAATCTTAATTTATATTAGGTTTATTAGCCTCCCCTAATGTTACTCCTACAACCCTGTAGTACCAAAAGCTACCTCATACGGTATCTACAGTTTGGGCTCTTCCCGTTTCGCTCGTCACTACTCAGGGAATCTCAATTGATTTCTTTTCCATTGCTACTTAGATATTTCAGTTCACAATGTGTCCTTCTGTTTTACAGACAATACGGATTACCCGTATTAGGTTCCCCCATTCGGAAATCCTGGAGTAATAACGCTTTTTATCAACTCCTCCAGGCTTATCGCAGATTTATACGTCCTTCTTCGGACATTCGAGTCAAGGCATCCACTTTATGCTATATGTTAAATCTTAATACAACCAAAACTATTAATCATTTTAGTCTACTAATCATTATTAACTAACTTTATTTATTCAGATTATTTTAAAGAACAAAATAAACAAAATATTAGAAGAAAAGTACTTGAAAAATTACTTTAAAGAAAAATATAAGGAGATAGTCCATCCGCAGGTTCTCCTACGGATACCTTGTTACGACTTTAGCCCAGTCAGAAGTCCTACTATGGACCCTCATATTACTAGAGGGGCTTCCAATATTACTTCCTCCCATGCCATGACGGGCGGTGAGTACAAGACCCAGGAACATATTCACCGTGACATATCTGATTCACGATTACTAGCAATTCCAACTTCATGAGGTCGAGTTGCAGACCTCAATCCGGACTGAGATGTATTTTGAAGATTAGCTCCACGTTGCCGTATTGCTGCTCTTTGTATACACCATTGTATCATGTGTGTAGCCCCAGGCGTAAAAGCCATGCTGATTTGACGTCATCCACACCTTCCTCCTTGTTAACCAAGGCAGTCTCGTTAGACATAATAACTAACGACATGGGTTGCGCTCGTTAACGGACTTAACCGAACACCTCAAGGCACGAGCTGACGACAACCATGCAGCACCTGTCACTAGGTTCTAATAAAAGCACTCTCTCATCTCTGAAAGATTCCTAGGATGTCAAGCCTGGGTAAGGTTCCCCGTTTATTGTCGAATTAAACCACGTGATCCACTGCTTGTGTGGGTCCCCGTCTATTCCTTTGAGTTTTAATCTTGCGACCGTACTCCTCAGGTGGATAACTTAACGCGTTAGCTACAGCACTGCGAGCGAGTCGCAACACTTAGTTATCATCGTTTAGGGCGTGGACTACAAGGGTATCTAATCCTTTTCGCTACCCACGCTTTCGTTCCTCAGCGTCAATATAGTTCCAGTAAGCTGCCTTCGCTTTTGGTGTTCCTCTGAGTATCTACGGATTGCACCCCTACACTCAGAATTCCGCTTACCTCTCCCTAATTCTAGTTGAACAGTTTTGAACACAAACACGAAGTTGAGCTCCGGTCTTTCATATCCAACTTATTTAACCACCTACGAACCCTTTACACCCAATGATTCCGGGTAACGCTTGGGACTTACGTATTACCGCGGCTGCTGGCACGTAATTAGCCGTCCCTTATTCCTGGGGTACTCTCATTATGCTCCCCCAGAAAAGAAGTTTACAATCGTTAGACATTCATCCTTCACGCGGTGTCGCTCCATCAGACTTTCGTCCATTGTGGAAGATTCCTCACTGCTGCCTCCCGTAGGAGTATGGACCGTGTCTCAGTTCCATTGTGCCTGATCATCCTCTCAGACCAGGTATCCGTCATAGCCTTGGTGAGCTTTTACCTCACCAACAAGCTGATAGAACGCAGGTTCCTCCCCAAGCAATAAATTTTTACTCCGAAGAGACTATCCGGTATTAATCATCGTTTCCAATGGCTATCCCTGACTTGGGGGCAGATACCAACGTGTTACTCACCCGTTCGCCGCTCTCATAGAGAAAAGCAAGCTTCTCTCTATTACCGCTCGACTTGCATGTGTTAGGCGCACCGCTAGCGTTCACCCTGAGCTAGGATCAAACTCTTTTTAACGTATTTGAGTATAACATTAATGTTACATCTTGAAATTTTTTATCTTAGTTTTCCTATGTAAGATTTTTTTCGTTTCCTTCTAATATTCTGTTTATTTTAAAGATCAATTTTACTTCCTTTTATTTAAGTATCAGGATTGTATAAAAATTTAGTTTAAAGTCAAAACTTTTTTTAACTTTAATTTAAAGTATTTTACATTTAGAATAAGTCTTTTATTCCGTACCATCTTTTATTTATAAAAGCAGGAGGATTGTATGAGTTATTCATTTAAAGTCAAAACTTTTTTTAACTTTTTTTAATGCATTTTACATTTAAATATTTTATTGCCCCGTTTACTTTTTATTTTATAAAAGCAGGAGGATTCTATAAGATATTAATGTAAAGTCAAAACTTTTTTTAACTTTTTTTTATAATCCATATTTTATAACATGGTGGGCCTGGTTGGAATTGAACCAACGACCAATTGGTTATGAGCCAACTGCTCTAACCCCTGAGCTACAGGCCCATATTTCAGAAAGGATAATGGCGGAAGGGATGGGATTCGAACCCACGGAACCTGCAATAGGTTCACTCCCTTAGCAGGGGAGCCCTTTCAACCGCTCAGGCACCCTTCCAGATTTCCAAGTTACTTCTTAATTCAAATGGCGGAGAGACAGGGATTCGAACCCTGGGAGCACAAGAGCACTCAACGGTTTTCAAGACCGTCGCCTTCGACCACTCAGCCATCTCTCCAATTTATATATACTCATTGCTATTTTAATAATGGCTCCCCCGACTGGATTCGAACCAGTGACCAAATGATTAACAGTCATCTACTCTACCGCTGAGCTACGGAGGAACATATACATTAATTTAGCGAGACAGATTCTATGTTTTTTTAACTATAAGTCAAAGTTTTTTTAATACTTTTTTACATTATCCTTACATCAATAAACATAATGCCTATTGTAAGCGAAAAATAAAAAGAGATCTTTAATCAGATCTCTTTTTTAACATATCAATGTATAATTTTTTTAAACATCTAGGTTTTGCACTTGTTTTGCTCTTGTTTGAATAAATCTTTTTCTTGGTGGAACATCTCACCCCATAAGAATCTTGAATATTGCATCTGCTTTTTCAGCATCATCTATTGTAACTTTGTACATCATTCTTTTCTCTGGGTCCATAGTTGTTTCCCAAAGTTGTTCTGGGTTCATTTCTCAGAGACCTTTATATCTTTGAATATTTTCTCATGTTATATCCTCTGATTCTATTATTCTTTCTTTTTCTTCTTCATTATATACATACCATGACTTCTTTCATTTTGTAAGTTTATATAATGGTGGTTGAGCTATATAAAGGTATCATTGTTCAACTACATCTCTTAAGTACCTAAAGAAGAATGTTAATAGAAGAGTTCTAATATGTGAACCATCAACATCAGCATCAGTCATAATAACTATTCTATGATACCTTAACTTAGATATATCAAAGGTTTCTCAAATAGATGTACCCAGGGCTATAATCATATTTTTTATCTCTTGATTCGCATAGATCTTATCTATTCTTGCTTGTTCTGTATTTAAAATCTTACCTTTTAATGGGAGAATAGCTTGATGTTCCCTATCTCTTCATTGTTTAGCTGAACCTCCGGCAGAATCTCCCTCGACTATATATAGTTCTGATTTTGCAGGATCTCTTGATGAACAATCTGATAATTTTCATGGGAGCGTCATTCATTCAAGTGCTCACTTTCTAATTACAGTATCTCTTGCAGCTCTTGCAGCTAATCTTGCTTTTGCTGCCAAAAATACTTTTTCGATAATAGATTTTGCTGTTCTTGGATCTTCTTCTAAAAATTCTAAGAACTTTTCAGCAAAAACTGAATCAACTGCTCACCTTGCTTCTGGAGTTCAAAGTTTTCCTTTTGTTTGTCATTCAAACTGAGGATCAATAACTTTTATAGATATAACACAGGTTAAACCTTCGATAACATCGTCGTTTGTTAAATTTTGATCTTTTTCTTTTAATATTCCCTTATCTCTTGCATATTTATTAATAGTTCTTGTGAGAGCCGTTCTAAATCATGTTAAATGTGAACCCCCCTCTACAGTATGAATATTATTTACAAATGTAATAATATTGTTTGAATACTCTTTATTATACTGAAGAGATAACTCAACTAATATGTCATTTTTCTCCTTTTCTGTATAAAAAATATCCCCTATAGTATCTTCATTCTTGTTTAAAAAATGGACATAAGACTTGATACCTCATTCAAAATAAAATTTATATCTTTTATCCGTTCTTTCATCAATAAAGTTTAACTTAATTCCTTTTGTTAAATATGCTTGTTGCCTTAATCTAGATACTATAGTCTTGTAATCAAACTCCGTAGTAATTTTAAAAATACTTGGGTCTGGAAAAAATTTGATAATGGTTCCAGTTTTATTTGATTTTCATACTACCTCGATATCTCAAATTGGCTTCCCAAGCTCATAAGAATGATAGTAAATTTTACCATCCCTATGAACCCATGCCTCCAATTTTGTTGAAAGTGCATTTACAACAGATGCACCAACTCCATGAAGCCCTCCTGAAACCTTATATCAGCCTCAACCAAATTTTCATCAAGCATGAAGTACCGTTAATATAGTTTCTAATGTTGATTTTCCAGTCTTTGCATGTTTTGCAACAGGTATTCACCTCCCATTATCTTCAACAGTACATGAACCATCTTTTCATAACGCAATAATAATAGTATCACAATGACCTGCCATTGCTTCATCAATTGAATTATCTACAACCTCCCAAACAAGATGATGGAGACCTCTCTCATCTGTAGACCCGATATACATTCATGGTCTTTTTCTTACTGGCTCAAGTCACTCTAATACTTGTATACTATCAGCTCAATACTCTTCATTTTGTTTAGACATTCACCATATATTAAGTTTTAATTTGTCTTAGAATATAGATTTTTAGACTAAAATCAAGAAAAATGAATATTGAATCTAAAAAAAGCTTATTTTCATTCCTAAAGTATTCCATTTTCACTAAAGCTAAAATAATCTCCTTTTGTAACTATTACATGATCTAGCAATTTAATACCTACTAACTCTGATACCTCTTTTAGCCTTTGAGTGACGATTTTATCATTTTCACTTGGGTATGTGCTTCAAGATGGGTGATTATGAATAAGTACAATACTATTTGCCCTATCTTCAATTGCGGGAGAAAAAACTTCTCTTGGATGCACCAAACTCTGATTTAACAATCCTATTGTTATCACTTTTTGAGATATAAGTCTATTTGCTCAGTCAAGAGTGATACTTAATAAGTATTCTTGTTTTTTATTTCTATAATCTCGTACCAATCATAAAACATCATTTATTGACCCTACAATAATAGAATCTTTTATAAAGTATCTTTTTGCAAGTTCAAAAGCACTTATTATTTGCATTGCTTTTACTGACCCAATGCCTTTTATATTCATTAAATCTTCTAATTCAATATTTTCTTGCTTCTTTTCTATCACTCTATTTACAATCTTCGAAAGCTTAAATACATCTATTCACTTAATACCTGATCATAAAATAGTTGCAACTAATTCATATCATTCTAATTTTGCTGGTCAATACTGTAATAGCTTTTCTCTTGGCATCATCATTTTATATTTCAATTTTTATAACTCTAATTTTTCATTCGCTAATTTTACTATCAATGATTCGAGCTCACGAACTTTATTTTCAAGAAATTCGAGTTCATCCTTTTTGATCTTATAATGTTTCTTATAACGAGATGCAACATATGCTTTTCTTAACATCTCAAAATAAAATAGATCCTTTCATATATGTAAATGAAACCATTCCGAGAATAATGGATGAAGAGTCTTTAATTTTGTATATAAAATGTCTAAGTCATGAGTTTTTGGCTTATATCAATTTTTCATTAATAAATATGAGGACATAAATCCTTCTGTAGCTTGATGTAAATAAAAAATAGCGTGTCTGTAACTTTTTCTCTTGAATGCGTTGTTGTAATCAATCAAAAATTCCTTTGCTCCATCAAAGTACCTATTGAAATCTTCTTTCTGAATTACTTCCTTCTCTATATAAGATATATGACGAGAAGATTGGAAACTACATTTATCAGTGTCATATAAAACAACCCCCTCCTTTAATATGTCTAGGTAAAAATAATTTAGCTCTTCTAATTTCCCATTAATATAACTTATATCCTCTACCAATATATTTACATGTCAGCTCAACCACTTTTCATTTTTAATTTCAGATAATATTTTCCTAGACATATTCATATTCTTTTCCTGAGTAGGCTTTCTTGTAACAATCAGTATTTCTATATCACTATTATATTCTAAAATAGTATCTCCCTCCTGTACCATATTTCTCTCTATAAAATCTCATCTTGCATATGCTCAAAATAAGATAATCATCTCTATTGGGAGTTTATGCATGGAAACCTCTTTAATAATCTCCAAGATCTTATTAATTTCAGATTGCTTATATTCTGGTATATTTTTCATAGAAACTTTCATGCTGATTTTAGTATTAATATATACAGAATATATACAATATTATAAGTCTTGGACGGAAAGTCAATATAAAATATATACTTTTTATATACATAGATATTAATACCTTTATATAAGTAAATAAATATGGCTAAAATGACAAAACTCAATACACTGAAATAAACTATATTATTAAAAAAAAGGATGGAAAAAATAAAAAAGGTGTTAGAAAAAGTCTGATTAAGTCAAAATGAGATTAACGTATATTTAACGTCTCTCTCAATATGACAATCTACAGCTTCTATAATTTGACAAAAAATATGACTCAATAGATCCACGGCTAGATATACTTGCCAATCTCTTGTATCAAAAAGAATTATGAGCATGATACCCAAAAAAGACTATTATCTTTTTTCAGCTGAAGACCCAGAGAAACTTCTTAGTATACTGAACAAAGAATACTCTCTTATTGATAATAAAGTAAGGGATTTACAACAAATCATGTGAGATTTAAAATGACTTATCAACCCACAGGCTAGTATCCCAAAAGTAAAATATTACCAAGGAGTGGATTGAGTAATTGAATTACTTGAAGATACCCTAGAAGAATGAAAAGAAATATATTGAGCTATAAAAATAGACAATAACATGAACCCTAAAATTAAAAAATACATAAAAGATACATATATACCTCTCAGGAAAAGCTCAAATTTTAATTCATACTGACTATTCAATGATAATGATGAAACAAAAAGTTATAAGAAACTCGACAAAGAAATAAACAGGTTTTCAATGTTAGTACCAGAAGAGTTTTTTCCTTTTCCTGCCTCATTTCATATATACTGAAATAAAGTCTCTTTTTATTCTTTCTATGAAAATGAAATAACTTGAATTATTATTGAGAATCAACATATACACGACACTCAACTTTCAATGTTTAAACTATGATGGGAGATGGCAAAACAATATTCCATAAATAATGAGTATAAAAATATTAATTTATAATAGGCTCTAATGCAATATAGTATTTTGTTTTACTGGAAAATATTTTCCTAATGCAATAACCCTTTTTTAAGTACTTATCGATAATACTTAAATCATTTTTTTCTAAAGTTACAAATTTAACTTCATCGTTACCTTGTGATACTTGCTCTACTTCTCATGAAGGTAAGCAATACTGCATTAGTTGTTCTAAGGATATATCTTTAGTTATATTCTGCATATTAGGGTCCAGAACTAACTCTAACATTTGCTCTGTAGTTGGAATTCATTGAACCTCTCAACCAATAGATACTCAAACATATCACATATTATTAATGTAAATTTCCATAGGCAAAGAACCAAGAACCGATAACAATTTAGCCTTTTTTCAATCAACCATATTTAATCAATATGCCTGCATTAAAGCAGCAAGTCAAAAACCAGACTGGTATTTTTCATCAATATAAATGGTCCATATATGCGGAACTCCATCATCACACTCTTCAACAAACAAAGTACTCATCAATTCATTTGAACGATCTTTCATAAACAAAAATTTTCATTGACTTAACATGAAGTTTGAAAATGTTGCTTTTAATACAACTTTTGATATATCACTTTTCCTTCTTATGTAAGACTCTGTAATCATAGATGATAATTTTTCACTCTCTTTATCTCAAAATAAATCTGGATACAAAAAATTCTCGTCATTTTTTATTTTTTCGAGACATGGATCATGAATTATATCTCATCAATTTAATACAAAAAATTTAAGTCCATATATATTTTCGTTAAATTCATCCATACTCACTACTTCTGTTGTCTGATTTTGAATAGATATTTGTTTTATCAAAAGTCATCCACCAACTACATCTGTTGAATATTTTTCACTAATCATTAATTGTTTTCAATCTTCAATGCATCTAAAAATTTCCGCTAATAATTGTTTTATTCTTCTCGTCACAATATTTGATGCTCTTAAAAAATCTCATCAATTGTTACTGTCATTTATTATTAAATTAATTAAATTATTTATTGCGGCTATCCCCCCCTCATAACCATCATGACTTGATATTTCATTCATTATTGCTGGAACTTGATTACGGTAAAACTTCGAGTTTTTTAGATGTGGTAAAATATCGTTTCATAATACCTCTTTATTTCTTACTACAAGATTAATAGTAGTAGATAACTTATCAATGACAGCATTCACGTGAGAATGAACAAAACCTAGTCCATCTGAGATATCTTGACTTTTAAGTGATTCAATAGTTAACTCATTCATCTTAATATGCATAATAATGAAATATTAGATAAGTGATTCTAATGTAATTCTGTTAATAATCAACCTTTGAATATACCATAACTGGTGACTAACGATAGTTACCATCATATTTTACCTATTTTAAAGCAATAAATGTGGTATATAATTAAAGACTGGTAATTATCTTTGACTATAATCCATTTTTGTTTACTATATATTTAATATCAAAAAGAAAGTTTTTGGTGTTGAATTAAGTCCATTTATTTCACAAAAGGAGGATGAAGTAAATGGACTTAACCAATAAAGGAGCAAAAAGACAGTTGTACTTACCCTGAAGGAGGAACAGGGTAGATACAACTGTCTTTTTCGTTCTTATTTTTTTATACTTGACCTTTTCATGCAGATTCAAGCTTCGCTTGTTGATCAGCTACTGCACAAGCATCAATGATCGGAGCGAGTTTTCATAACATTATATGAGGTATTCATGAGAAATTTTGTCAGATCCTATGATCTGTAACCCTATCTTGAGGGAAATTATAAGTTCTGATTTTTTCTGACCTATCTCATGATCATACTTGAGACTGTCTTGCTTCTCAGAGTTCTTTTGCTCTTTGCTCTTCGGCTAAAGTGTATAATTTTGACCTCATAATAGCAAAAGCTTTATCTCTATTTTTATGCTGACTTCTCCCATCTGAACATAAAACGATAATTCCAGTAGGAAGATGCTTTAAATGGACTGCAGAATCTGCCTTGTTTGCATGTTGTCATCCAGGACCTCATGATCTCGTAAACTTCATTTCAATTTCATCCATATTCAAAACTACATCAAGCTCATCTACTTCTGGCATAATTGCAACTGTAATTGCTGAAGTATGGACTCTTCATTTATTTTCTGTTTCTGGAATTCTTTGAACTCTATGTACCCCTGATTCATATTTAAACCTTGAATATGCTCATTCTCATTTAATTTCAAATACCATTTCTTTTACCCCTCACGCTTCACTGATATTTTGCTCAACTATTTCAATTTTATATCCTTCTCCTTCAGCAAAAATAATATATGCCCTCGATAATTCTCATGCGAATAGTGCTGCTTCATCTCACCCTGTACCAGCCCTGAGCTCAACCATAATATTTTTTTCATCGTTTGGGTCTTTTGGTAACAATTCTAGCTTTAAACGCTCTTCCATTTCAGGGATTTGATCTTCAATTTCTTTGATTTCTTCTTTTAACATATCTTTCATTTCAGTATCTTTTTCAGAACTGAGCATTTCTTTATTCTCTATTAATGATTCATTAGCATTTTTATATTCTTTATATAAATTTACAGCTCATTCAATTGCTTTTTTTCTTGTAGCAACCTCTCTTATTTTTTTTTGATCTTTAAAAATATTAGGATCTCCTAATTTATTCTCCAACTCTTTATATTCAGCTACCAAATTATCTAAATTGAATTTCATTTACTTTTATTATCTACTAAATTTTGTGTGATTGTAGTGAAAAAATGAAAAAATGCAAGAAACAAAAAAGAAGACAAAGGGTCTTCTTTTTTTCATTATATTTTATATTTCAACCTATCTAAAGGTATTTCTTTTCAAGCAATTACTATTTTCGGTTTTATCTCTTTTTCTTCTGAACCCTCAAAGAAGAAACTATTATCAAGGTCTTCTTTTTCAAGTTTTTGTGCAAGTTGTTGTTCTAAATCTTTCATCACCATCAATTTTTCTAAGACATCATAGACTCTCATAACGGCTTCACCATTTGTGAAATCTGACATTCTTACAATTTGTTCTAATCTCTCACCTTTTGCTTCAAAAACTAAATCTCCTAAATATCTAAGAGTTACTTTTTTAGGGTCAGTAGTATTTTTTAAATTATATATTTTTAATTCATCATCTTCATTTTCTCATAATTGTTCAATTATTTTTTCTCTTGAATATGAATCAATAAGAAAGTCGACAAGGTCATCTATTCATTCTCCTGTAGCTGCTGAGATAACAAATACTTCTTTGTTATGTTTTTTCTTAAATTCCGAAACGATATAGTCTTTCATTTCATCATCTAACAAGTCAGCTTTTGAGAATACAACAATTTCTTCTTTTTTTGCTAAGTCTTCAGAAAAATATTCAAGCTCCTTTCTGATATCTTCATAATCAGAGAAAACTTTATCCATTCTATACATATCAAGAAGATGAAGGAGTACTCCAGTTCTTTCAATATGTTTCAAAAATTCTATTCACAGTCCTTTTCATTGACTCGCTCATGGAATAAGCCCTGGAACATCTTCAAGTACCAATGATTTTCATTTATGATCTAGTACTCATAAATTTGGAGTCAAAGTGGTAAATGGGTAGTCTCCGATTTTTGGTTTTACATTTGTAATATTTCAAATGAGAGTTGATTTTCATGCTGATGGTACTCCTATAATTCAAATATCTGCTACTAATTTCAATTCTAATAGAAGATCCTTTTCTTCTGATATATCTCAGATTTCTGCAAATGCGGGAGCTTGTCTTGTAGAAGAACAGAAGTGGGCATTCCCAAAACCACCTTTTCATCATTTCGCGATGAGTAATCTGGTGTTATTTTCATCTAAGTCAGCTAGAATTTCTTCCGTATTTGCATCTCTCACAATAGTTCAAACAGGAATCTTTAGAATAAGGTCTTCTCCATTTGCCCCATGACATAACTGAGTTCAACCTCACTCACCTTTCTCAGCTTGTAAAACTTTTTTATGTCTATATTCTGAAAGAGTATTAAGATTATTATCAGTTTGTAATATTATATTTCCTCCATGTCCAGCATCTCCACCCCGGGGACCTCATTTTGGTATATATTTTTCTCTTCTCCAACTAACAAGACCATCTCATCATTTTCAGGCAATAACTTTTATTTTTACTTCATCTATAAACACTCGTATTTTAATTATGAATTACACATTGATTTTATTATATTTCTTTTCTTCATGAAATCAAAAAATAACCCTATTTTTGCCCGAAGGCTGGGTTATTCATCTTTGTTTATTATTTGGTGTCAATGGGTGGATTTGAACCACCGACCGCAGGGATATGAATCCTGTGCTCTACCCCTGAGCTACACTGACAAATTTTTTAATTGCCTAGGATTTATATTTGTAATTGATAAAAAGTCAAATTTTTCGGTAGTTTTTTTTGACTTTCATATATATATATATACAATGCTGTCGCTTTTTTAAAAAGCAATTTTAAATTTATATCCTTCCAGTTTATAATAAATTGGATAATAACCCATAGGAATAACATGGCAAACTATGAATTAATGCTCATTACAAACCCTAACATCACTGATGAAGAAAGGAATGAATGTATTTGAGAGCTCAAAGAACTTTTCGAAAAAAACTCTGTTAAAATCGAAAATGAAGATATTTGGGGAGATAAAAAATTAGCATACAAAATTAATAAATGTGAAAGAGGTTTCTACCATCTTTATGACTTAGACTTTGATGGAAAGCTTATTAAGGTTTTATCAAAAAGTATAAACCTTAATGCAAATATCTGGAGATATATGTTTGTTAAAAAAGAAGCATAATACTTCCTTTTCAAAAATATAATCATTATTTATTAATCGCCCAGACGACATGAGAACTGTAAACAAAGTAACTCTTATTTGAAATGTTACAAGAGATCCCGTGGTAAAGACTACTGAAGCATGAAAAAAAATAGCAATGTTTACTATTGCTACAAATAGATACTTCAAAAGTGGTGATTGAGAAAGTAAGTCTGAATCTGAATTTCATAACTGTGTTGCATGGGGAAACCTTGCAGATAGAATTGAAAGCTTCTTAGTAAAATGAAAATTAATATATATAGAAGGAAGATTAAAAACAAGAGTTATAGAAAAAGAAGATGAAACAAGAATATATAAAACTGAAGTTGTTGCTTCAGACCTCATTTTCCTCAATAAAAGATCTGACTTTAATGAAACTGAAACAGTTTCTGAAACAACGGATCATGATGAAGATAAATTTTAATTTATTTATAATTAACAATAATTATGACAAAAACAACATGTCCTTTAGACGGACAAGATATCGACTACAAAAATATTGAACTTTTAAAAAAATACATTACTAAATTTGGGAAAATTACTCCTAGATACTACTCAGGAGTATGCCTAAAGAATCAAAAAAAATTAGCAAATGCTATCAAAAAAGCTAGAATTATGGCTTTAATTCCATTTGTTAAAAAGTTTGATCCAAATTTTGAAGGGTAATTCCTTTTAAAAGAAAAAAGCCTTTCCATTCAGGAAAGGCTTTTTTCTTTACTTTTTTCATTTTATTCATATAATCGCGCGTGATTTATTAATTATTTAACTAAAATAAAATATGTCATTTAGAAATATTGCCATTATTGCCCATGTTGATCATGGGAAAACTACATTAGTAGATGAACTTTTAAAAGCTGATGATAACTTTGATACTAGAATTGGTATTGAAGAAAGAGCTATGGATAGCAACGCTCAAGAACAAGAAAGAGGGATTACTATTTACTCGAAAAATACCGGTATTAATTATAAAGGAAATAAAATCAATATTGTTGATACTCCAGGGCATGCTGATTTTGGTTCTGAAGTAGAAAGAGTACTCAGAACTGTTGATTCAGTTTGTTTAGTAGTAGATGCATATGAAGGTCCTATGCCTCAAACAAAATTTGTACTTAAGAAATCACTCGAACTTGGTTTACATCCAATTATCCTTATTAATAAAATGGATAAACCTTCTGCAAGAGCTGAATGGGTAGTTGATCAATTATTTGATTTATTTGTACAACTTGGGGCTACTGATGAGCAATTAGAGCATCTAAATGAACCTGTATACGCTATTGCAAGAGATGGTCTTGCTTGGACAGATGAAAAACCAGAACAAAAAGATATTACTCCTCTTCTTGATTATATCATGGAAAAGGTTCCTACAAAAGCAAATGATGCTTCTGCTCCTTTAAAAATGCAAATTGCAAACCTTGGATATGATAACTTCTTAGGAAGACTTGGTATTGGTAGAGTCTATGATGGTACTGTTAAAGTTGGTCAAGAAGTGATTATTACTGCAAATGATGGAACTCAAAGAAAAGGAAAAATTTCTGATATTCTTACAAATGAGGGTTTAGAAAAAATAAAAGCTACTGAAGCAGTTGCTGGTGATATTATTACTATTGCTGGTATCCCTGATATATTTGTAGGTGAAACTGTTGCTGCTAATGAAGAAATTGCTGCTATGCCACCTATTACTATAGATGAACCTACTCTAAAAATGGAATTCTTAGTAAATAACTCTCCATTTGCTGGAAGAGAAGGTAAATTTGTAACTTCAAGACAAATCAGAGATAGATTAGAAAAAGAAATGGAAACAAACGTAGGGTTAAAAGTTGATTTCAATGCTGGTGATAACTATGAAGTTGCAGGAAGATGAGAACTTCATTTATCAGTACTTATTGAAACTATGAGAAGAGAAGGTTTTGAATTACAAGTTGGTGCTCCAGTTGTAATTATGCATGAACAAGATGGTGTTAAAATGGAACCTATAGAAAATGTAAACATATCAGTTCCTGCTGGAATTGAAGGTACTGTTATTGCAGAACTTGGAAAAAGAAAAGGACTTATGTCTAACATGGTTGAGTCAAATGGTATTGTAAACTTAGAATTCTCAGTTCCAACAAGGGGTTTACTTGGTTTCAAATCATTATTTACAACAATGACAAAAGGTGAAGGTCTCCTTTCAAGTTCATTTGATGCATTTGAAAAATATAAAGGTGCTATTGAAAAAAGAGCTGTTGGTTCTATGATCTCTATGGAAAATGGGAAAACTATGGCTTACTCTCTCTTTAAATTACAAGATAGAGGTACTATATTTGTTCAACCAGCTACTGAGATATATGAAGGTATGATTCTTGGTGAATCTAATAAAGATCAAGATTTAACAGTAAATGCGACAAAAAATAAAAAGCTTACAAATGTAAGAGCATCTGGTACAGATGAAGCATTAAAACTTACTCCACCAAAACTTATGTCTTTGGAAGAAGCTATTGATTACATCTCTGCAGATGAATACGTAGAAATCACTCCAGAAACAATTAGATTAAGAAAAAAATTCTTAAAAGAGGGTGAAAGAAAAAGAGGAAAAAGTGATTAGTAAGTATATGAAACAAAAAAAGAGAGATTCTGATTGAATCTCTCTTTTTTGTTGTGGATAGTTTTATGCCTTCATATAAGACCTCACCCTTGAATTCCCTCTCCTTAAGAGGAGAAGGAGGAGCAAAAGTTTCATAATTTTTATTTTACTACTATATTTACTATCCTTCCTGGAACATAAATCTCTTTTACTATGGTTTTTCATTCGAGCCACCTAGCAACACCTTCATTATTTCTTGCTTTTTCAAGTACAGAGTCTTTGTCTTCATCTTTTGATACTTCAATATCTCCTCTGAGTTTTCAAAGGACTTGTACTCCTATTTTAATAGTGTCATCTATTGTCATTTTTTCATCATACTTTGGCCAAGTGTCATTAAATAGTGAAGAATTATTTCAAAGTCTTTCATTTAATTCTTCAGCAAGGTGAGGAGCAAAAGGCTGTAATAATATTACAAAGATACTCTTCCATTCTGATTGTTTATCTTCAGCTTTTGGAAGTCAGTTATTTATAAGAATAATGAGAGCTGCTATAGCTGTATTAAACTTATAGTTTTCAATATCTGATTCTACTTTTTTAATTGTTTTATGCAGAAGTTTTTCAGTAAAAATATCATCTTCTGTTGAAATTTTTGGATCATGACCAAAAAGCCTTTCTGATTTATCCAAGAATCTCTTTACTCAAATAATTCACTTTGTATCCCATGGAGCAGCATCTTTGAACTCTGCCATATACATTTCATAGAGTCTCAGTGAGTCAGCTCCGTATTCTGCAATAATATCATCTGGATTGATAACATTTTTGAGGGATTTACTCATCTTTGAGACAATTCTGTCTACTTCGACTCCTGTTTGAATTTCATAGTATTTTCCGTCTTTCTCTTCTACAAGGTCATTTGCCAGTAATCCTCAGTTTTTCCTTTGGAATGCATGAGCTAATATAAGTCCTTGATTTCTCAATCTATAGAATGGTTCATCAGTTGGGACTACTCCTATATCAAAGAGGAATTTATGCCAAAATCTTGCATAAAGTAGGTGAAGAACAGCATGTTCTGCTCACCCTACATATGAGTCAACTTCTCCCCAATATTTTGCAACATCAGAGTCAACAAGTGACTCACTGTTATTATTATCCATGTATCTTAAATAATACCAACAAGATCCTCCCCATTGAGGCATTGTGTTTGTTTCTCTTTTTGCTGGCCTTCCACATTTTGGACATTCACAATTAACAAAACTCTCAATTTTACTCAGAGGGCTTGTCCCATCTCCTGATGGTTCAAAGTTATCGGTCTCTGGAAGTAGAATAGGGAGATTTTCTTCTTTTTCTCAAACTATTCCACAATCATCACAATGAACCAGAGGAATTGGTTCTCCCCAATATCTTTGTCTTGAAAATAACCAGTCTCTAATTTTATAAGATGTCGATCTCTTAGCAAATCATTTCTCTTCTAAATAGTCAAGCATTTTTTCTCTTCATGAAAGAAAAGTTTCTCAAAGCATTTCTTTTGGCTCAATCAGTTCTCAATCATTTTCCCTATAAAATACTTCTAAATTTTCTACTTGTTTTCTTAATTCTGTATCCTTTGGAAGTAAAACAACTTTCAATTGAATATCATATTTTTTTGCAAATTTAAAATCTCTTTCATCATGTGCAGAACATTTTACTATTCATGTTCCATAATCTGCAATTGCATAACTTGCAATCCATAAAGGTAAATCTCAGTTTCATAATGGATCCGATATATATCTTCATGTAAAAATTCATTCTATTTCATTCTCAGCTTCATACTTATCAATATTTCTTTTATCAAGCATCTTTAATAATTCATTTCTGATACTCTCTTCTCATTCTACTCAAGTCAAAATCTGATCCATTAAACTATGATCAGGTGCAATTACATAAAATGTATCTGCATATGCCATTTGTGGAACTGAATTATATGTTTCAAACTCTATGTCAGTTCACTTTATTTGTTGTTTAAATAATGCTCCTTCTGATCTTCCGATCCAGTTTCTTTGCATATCTTTAATTCCTTCTGGCCAATCTAGTTTATCTACATCACTAGCTAGCCTATCAGCATATTTTGTGATAGCGAGTACCCATTGTCTGATTTTTTTCTTCTCTACTTTTGTCCCACACCTTTCACAGGTAAAGTCCTTTAAGACCTCTTCATTTGCCAGACCGGTCTTACATGAAGGGCAGTAATTAATAGGTAAGTCTTGTTCATAAGCAAGACCTTTTTCAAAGAGTTTTAAAAATATCCATTGTGTCCATTTATAATATTTTGGATCTGTAGTATCAATTTCTCTATCCCAATCATATGAAAATCAAAGAGCTTTTATTTGTCTTCTAAATGTTTCTATATTATTATCTGTTGTAATTCTCGGGTGAGTTCCTGTTTTAATAGCATAATTTTCAGCAGGAAGACCGAAAGCATCCCACCCCATAGGGTGAAGCACATTAAAACCTCTTGCTTTTTTATATCTTGCTACGATATCATTTGCAGTCATTCATTCTGGATGCCCGACGTGTAAACCTGCACCTGATGGGTATGGGAACATATCTAAACAATAATACTTTGGCTTTGAAAAATCATTTTCACACTTAAATGTGTTATTCTTTTCCCAGTAGTTTTGCCATTTGCTTTCTATCTCTTTATGATTGTACATTTATCGCATTCAGTAAAATAAATTATTGATGAAATTATACGATTAAAAAGAGATTTTTCTAGTTTTTGTTTGTAAAAAAACAAAGAAGTTTTATAATCATTTTATATTTAGATTATAAAACTTCTGTATGTTAAATAAAATTCTAGTATTTTGAGGAATAGCTCTCATTGCAATACTTGTGGTAGAAAATATGGTAACTAACAGTCCTGCATATCTTTTTATATCAGCTTGATCAAAATGATGGCTCTTATCGTTTGTGTCTGCTATGATTGGTATGTGAATATGATATGGTCTTTCATGAATGTTTAAAAAAAGTAGTATGGATGATGATAACTTAGATTTCTAAACAATAAAAAAAGAATATTGAAAAATATTCTTTTTTTATTGTAATGATTATTATGCCCCAACAAGGAGACCAAGAACCCATGTAACAATAGAACCTGCGATAAAGATTACTACTAATCAAATAGCCGCTTGAGTAATAATTGTTCTTCATGTTTTTACTTTTTCTTCATCTCAACCAGCAGTTAAGATATTGAAACCTCCCCAAAGGAGATATACAACTGCAAGAATAGCAAGAAAAGCCATAGCGTTTGCAATAATATTTTGTATTGTTACATCTGCTCCTTGACCAGTATCTCCTATCTTTTGATCTACTTTTCCTAAACCAAAATCTGGTGCTGCATTTACAGAATTTAATGCTAATAACCCTGCACCAGCTGAAGCATAAAATGTGTTTTTTACTATATTTTTCATCATGTATAATTTATTAATAAAATATAATACAAATATATTATACGATACTTTATTATCAAACGCAAATTTTCATAACTAAAATATTGCAAATTGCAAAAAACTCGGTACATTTTATGTAAAATAATGATAATAAATATATATGGAGAGAAAACAACTTATTCAAAAACTAAGAATCTACTGAAAAGAAAATGATGTCCCAAATATCACAGATGTAAATGCTCATTTTTTAAGAGACCTGATCAAAATTAAACGAGTACAGAATATGCTTGAGATATGAACAGCAAATGGTTTTTCAGGTATTCAATTTGGGATCGAGCTTGAAAAAATAAACTGAAAACTCACTTCTGTTGATTTTTCAGAAAAATCATATCTACAAGCAGTTGAAAATATAAAAGAAGCTGCTCTCGATAATATTATTTCTCTTATTTGGTGAAATGCATTAGATGAGATTCCAAAACTGACTGAAACTTACGATTTTGTATTTATAGACTGAATGAAAAGAAGGTCTGTTGATTTCCTCAGCCTTGTCTGGGATAAGGTGGAGGTATGATGAATCATAGTTATTGATGACGTTATTAAGTTCAAAGAAAAAATGGTGTGACTCTGGGAATATTTAGAAAAAAATAATATAGAATTTAATGTAATTCCTATTGATATAGATGATGGGGTTATGATGATAGTGAAGGGGTAAACTTTTAAAATCCCTCCCCCTTCGGGTACTTGGTATGCCCCAACGAAGTGAGGGTACCCTTTGAAAAAGGGAGAAATACAAGTGTATCAATTAAATAAAATAATATGAAATTCATAATAAAGCCATTTTCAGAAATAATGATTAAATCAAAGCCTGTGAGGAAAAGATTATTACAGACTTTGCAATATAACTTAAATTTAAGAGTCAAAGCTCTTAATAGTAACTTAAAGGTGAGTATATTTTACGATAAGTTAGAATTAAACATCAAAGATCCAGATTGAGAAACAGAATTTGATTTGGTTGCAATAAAAAAAGCTTTATCAAGAACTCCTTGAATTGAGAGTTTTCTTGAAGTTGAAAGTCATGAGATATGTGATTTTGATGCTATATTAGAAAAAGCTGCAGAAGTATATTTAAATCAAATAAAAGATAAAAGTTTTGTAGTAAGGGTAAAAAGAAGTGGAAAACATGATTTTACATCCGTTGAGTTAGAAAGATATGTATGAGCATGACTCCTCAAAAAACTTGATACATTATGAATTCATGGAAAAGTAGATGTAAAGACTCCAGAAATAAAAGTAGCCATTGAGGTAAAAGATGAAAATCTCTATATAGTTAAAAATACTGGATATTGAATGGGATGATACCCCACTGGAGCACAAGATAAAATTATTAGCTTAATTTCTGGATGATTTGACTCTGGAGTTTCAACGTACTCTATGATGAAAAGAGGTTGTAAGGTAGATTTTCTATTCTTCAACCTGTGAGGTTCTGCTCATGAACTCTGAGTAAAACAAGTTGCTTACTTTCTTAATAATCAATTTTCTGTTTGATACAGTGCCAATATCATCACTGTCCCGTTTGAAAAGCTTGTCCGTGAGTTAGTTACTAATATTCATCATAAATACAGAGCTATTATTCTTAAAAGATGTATGCTTAAAATTGCAGATCAAATCTCTCAAGAACAAGATTATTACGCTATAGTTAAAGGAGATAGTTTAGGTCAAGTTTCAAGTCAAACCCTTAAAAATATGTTTGTTATAGACAAAGCATCTGATACTCTCGTACTGAGACCTCTCATAGCATTTAACAAACAAGAAATTGTAAATATTACTAAACAGATCGGGACCTATGATTTCGCATGTAATATGCCGGAATATTGTGGGGTTATTTCAGACAAACCTTCTACTGGTGCTAAATTGGAAGATGTACTGAAAGAAGAAAAAAATCTTGACCTCAGTATATTAGAAGAGGCTTTTATAAATAAAAAAGTAGCAAAGGTTACTGATGTTATTAATCAAATCCAGACAGGGAATAATGATATAGAATACTCTAACTTTGCTCTTGAAAATGATGTTGTTATAGATGTCAGGGATCCTGAAAATATCAAGAAAAAACCTCTTGTAATCGAATGAAAAGAAAATTTAGAGATACCTTTTTATGATATCAATAATGTATTTAAAGATCTCGATCAAAGTAAAACTTATCTCCTATATTGTGATAAGTGAGTCATGTCAAAATTACATTGATTATATCTGAAAGAAAAATGATTTGGGAATGTAAAAGTTTTTAAAGTTCTTGAAAAAGATAAGACTTGTGGAACTTTATAAACAAAAAAAGAAAGAGACTTTGTCTCTTTCTTTTTTTGTTTTAAGCTATGTCCTTTTTTACTCATTCTATTCACTGATTTATTGATGCAATAAGCTCTGTTCCTTTTCCACTTACAGGTAATGACTGTACTAATTCACCTGAACTATTAAAAACTCATGCTTTTATTTCTCCTAAACGTTTATTTCTAGATCAGAATTTACTAAACAGACTTGTTTTTGTTTCTTCTCTATACATTATTACAGCATAGTCTCCTCCTTTGTTAGGGATGATACCTACTTGTTTTTTGTTTGAAGTTCCATTTTCTAAACTTGCAACTGCTACTTCTAGTACTTGAGTATTGTACCCTTGTTCAATATTATTTCTTTGTTCGTTTATATATGCAATTGCTTGTTCTTCTGATTCTATAACAGTATCTCCCATACCAATGGGAGAGTCAGAAATTCAGTCTGTCCATGTTGTATCATATGTAATAGCCATTGATTCATCATCAAGTTCTAATGTAATAGTTTCTCAATTTACTCATATAAATGTTGTTAAATCTTTATCAGTAAAGGTTTTAACAAGAAATTCCTTTGTTGTTTTATACGCTTCAGCAGTTGTTTCAACCACATTATCATATACTTCTCCAGAAGCCTTCGTAAAATCATCAAATGCTTCTCAGGATGCATCAACAATATTATCAAAAGTTGATGGTTCTTCAGCTGAACTATCATCAGCTATGAGAATGTCCATATCTATATTATTCATTGCTGCTTCAAATGCGTCCATTTCAGCAATTGTTGACTTTCATGCTTTATTAATATCGCTTTCGAACTGAGTAGAAAGGTCCGCATATACCTCTTGATTCTTTATGTATTTCACTCATAAACCTTTTACTTGCCCCAGTCTCATTTGCTCCTTATCCTTCACTTCTGAATTAAAAGTTTCCATTGCAATTTTTGCTGTACTAACTTCTATTAAACTTGCCTTTCATACTCCAAGTAAAGGCTTCATTGTTGCTTCTAAATTAGCTTTTGATTCTATCGTTCAATAAAGAACATCTACATTTTTCATATTATTTCTATACTCTTTATTCATAGAAATTACAGTTTGAAACCTATCAGCTTCTTGCTCCGCTTGAGATTTTTGCTCTGCTAATACTCTTGCATGTTCAGCTTCCGCTTGAGATTTTTGTTCTGCCAATACTCTTGCCTGTTCAGCTTCCGCTTGAGATTTTTGTTCTGCCAATACTCTTACCTGTTCAGCTGCTGCTTGGGATTTTTGCTCTGCTAATACTCTTACCTGTTCAGCTGCTGCTTGGGATTTTTGCTCTGCTAATACCCTTGCTTGCTCTGCTTCTCCTGTTTGTCTAACTTGATTTAATTTTGCTAAATTTTCTTCATCACCTTCAGCTTCTGATCTAACTTTTGTAAAATCAACTTTATTATTATTAGATAAATTATCATCAAATGATGTATAAAACTCTGATATATTTGTATCTTGATTAAATTTTCAATCTGTCATACTGATATATCAATGTTCATCAGTGTTATCAGTTATATCTTTCATATAAGATTCTTTTCTATAAACCAGAATTTTATTTGATCAACTATTATGAACTAGAGAAAAAACTTTATTCTTATCGTCTTTTACTGTTGAAGCAATACTATTATAGTCGGGTAAATTTATACCAGCTGACGCACTTAAAAGGTTTTTAATAGCATTAAATGTATCTTCTGAGTCTACTGTATATCAGTTTTCTAACATTGCTAACATTGATTCTTTTAAGCTTTCTTTTGTATCAGTATATATTCTCTCTTTATCTTCATTAAGCCTTTGAGATAACTCGTCAATATCTTCCTTATCTTTCCCATCAATTTTATTATCTGCTGAAATATCAGCTAACAATTCACTCACTGACTTTTCTTCGGAAGCTTTTTGTTCAGTTTTTTCTTGAGTCTCTCCAGATAATCATTCAGGTGTACCAAGTAAACTCCCCCTTACAGTCATCATAAATAAATTCTTGTAGAAATGGAACATAAGATAATAATTATATAACTAAAATTTGTTTTTATTTTTTTGAACTAGTTATATTCTATCATATACAGAAAAAAGATGTCAAAAATTATATCTTGACACCTTTGCTATATAATGCATTTCAAGAAATAAAAAACAAGATAACTCATTATCTTGTTTTTAAATAAATTTCTTCAGTGCCATTTTTGCCTCTTTATCCATTGACCTTTCCTTGAGAACCTGCTTCTTTTGATGAGCCTTTCTCCCTTTTGCCAATCAAACTCTTAACTTAATCAAACTTCACTTAAAATACAGTTCTAATGGAATCACAGAGTATCATGCCTCTTTGATTTTAGATCATATATATGTAATAGTCTTCCTATGTAAGAATATTTTTCTTGGAGCCTCGACTTCTATCGTTTCTCTATTTGAAAGTGCTTTCCATGGAGTAATATGCATTCATTTTACATATAATTCCCCACTCATAAGTGAAACATATGCTCACTTCAAGTTTACATGCTTCGCTCTTACACTCTTTGTTTCATATCACTTTAACTCAATTCATGCCTCCCATGAATCAAGTATTTCATAATCAAAATATGCTTTTTTATTCTTTGTTATTAATGCATCATGTTTTTTCATATTCTCTTCATTATTTTTATCTGTTTAATTTCCTTCAAATAAGTTTGATTGATCTTCTATAATATAATTTTTATCTTTTCCTTTATAATACCAGTCCCATTTCATGTAATCTTCTATATCATATTTACCAGCTCTGGCTATATTATACGGATTTTTATGTATCGCAAAATGTAAATGATAATCAGCGTAATTTTTTTCAGGAACTCAAGAAACTCATACAGTTCAAACTGGTTCTCACTTCTTTACTAAAACTCCCTCCTCTATTCCTGTAAAAATATTACTTAAATGACTATAAAATATGACATCTCATCTCGTTGTTTTTAACCATACTTGATTTCATCTTAATAGGTCTAAGTTTCTTAATTTTTCTTCTTTTGTAAGGGTTTCTGATTTTTTGATTTTTTGTAAATCCGAATAATCGAAATTTGAAACTACTCTCATAACAATTGCATCATCTATCGCAACCACCTTTTCTCAAAAGGTATCTCATACATCCCAACCATGATGAACCCCATCTGTATAATCGCTTCTATATGACCTTAAAGCATTCGGTATTTTATTAGCATTTGTTGAAATTTTTTCTCATACTATTGGAACAATATACTTTTCCGTTCTTTTTTCTACTATATTATTTACAACACTATAAGTATATATTAACTCTTTTAATGTTCTTTTCTTTTTCAGAAACGAGTAATGACTGATTCATAGGTCCTTTGAATAAGTCTTATATTGAGAAAATATATTTATTTTGTTTTTCAATATAGAATGAAATGCTTGTAATTTTTCATCATTGAGGTCAAGTAATTTCTGATAAATACTTAATTCTGAATGTATATTTAACGATGTCATAAATATAATTTCATTTTCTTCATCTCTAAATGAAATTTTATTATCTCTACAAGTATTATCCAGATACTGTAATTCAAATAAATAAAGATCGTCTTTCTTTTGAATAAATTTTGAAAAAATATTACATCTTGAGGTAATTTTCTTATTTTCTAAACTTTTTCCAGACTTAAAAATAAGTTTCGTTTTATATAAATTTCATGAATCAAGATAAATATTATTTGATGATTTAAAAGAAAGAGTAATTCATTTAAAAGCATACACACCAGAAAACACAAGTGAATAACCAAATAATACACTAAATAATAATACTGATATCAAAGAAATAATTATTGGTTTTTTATTCATTCTTCATATTCTTAAGTAAAAATTGCACTTAATATAGCCAAAAATCTTATTTTTTCAAGTTTTTATTAAAAAAGCCCCTTGTTAACAAGGGGCTTTTAGATGCGAAAACAACTACTATTCACTAATTGTACTTTCAAGTAATCAGTTAGAGTTAACAGAAACATTAATATTCTCTTCCATACGTTCAACATCATTTGGGCTCAGCATTCTCATAGCAACAGCTTCATCTAATGACATACCTATATTATTTACTAAATCAATCAATTACGATTTAGACTTAGCCTGTAATAGGATAGATTGTATATTTAACATCTGACTCTTCTCCTTTTTTCGTTTTATTAAAGTCTTGGAATACTACCAGTGGTAACTGAGTAGCGAAACATGAATTCCACATTTAGTGATGTGTAAAATAGGCATATATTCTCTGATATAAAGAATAAAAACGTATTTCAATCCAAGAATTTAGCTTACAATCCATGTGGCTTATAAACTGCGATAATTTATATCTTTTTTTTTATATAAGTCAAACTTTAAAAGTAGGTAATTTATTTCCACTTCTTGTTCATCCACTCCTCTAGTCAGCCAATATCCTCCACTGAAATTTTCGTGGAGATTTCTTGTCATTTCAGGTTTATAAATACCTTGATATCTCAGCTATGTTGAGTAAGTAAGAACTCTTTCAGCTCATGTAAATCTTGTTTCATAGCTGAATGAGGTATATCAACAACAAATTTATGAAGAACTTCTGGATCAAGAGCAACGAGTTGTAATTCTTTTGCTTGTTTTCCAATATTTATTTTTTCTTCTAGATTTTCATCAAACTTTTCCCCTCCTGACTCAGACTCATTACTCTCTGAATTCTCTAAATCTGCTGTATCATTTAGATGTTTATGTAAAAATCTTTTTCAAGTATTAAAGAGTCAAAGATCAGTTGCTTGCTCTCTTATCATTGCTATGCTGGCAAATTTCATATCACGTGTTCTAATACTTTTTCTTCCGTATTCAAAATTTACATCTAATGTTCCATTTACTATGATCACTTTATCTTCTTCCACTTTTTCTTTATATTTATCTAAGTCTCTTGGGAATAAAACTACTTCAAAATCATAATCAAATCATTCACATTTTAAAAACATCATTGTTTTTCAAGTCTTTGTGATAATTTTTCTAATATCAATAATCACTCCAACAGCTTGTACTACTTCCTCTTTTTCATCTTTTTTATCTTTTTTCTTTTGTTCTGCATCTTTTCATTCGTTTTCTCTATCATAGATTTCTTGTAATTCTTGCATACTCATTTTTAACTTCTTTGTATTCGAGCTTCTTCTATTACAATATCTGCTCAATCCATCAAGAGGGTGACCAGAAACATAAATTCATATTACTTCTTTTTCTCATCTTAATTTTTCTTCAAATGTGAATGGTTCACCTTCAATAAGCTCAAGAATATCTTCAAATTCATCTGAATTATCAAATAAACCTATCTGACTGGTCTGTTTCTTTTTTTCATCTTTTCTACAAAACCTGATAATATCCAAAATACTATCAAACATTTGTCTTCTTTCTCATAGGTCATCCATAGCTCAAGCAAGTATAAGGGCTTCGAGAGATTTTTTATTAATCACTTCATTTCAACAAAATTCAATAAAATCTTCCAGTGAGTTAAATTTTCCACCAGCTTCTTTTCTAGCTTCAATAATCCTGTCGATTGGTCCCTCTCAAATTCATTTGATAGCTTTCAGTCAAAATCTTATATTATCATCATCAATATAAGTAAAATGTTTCAACGATTCTTGTACACTTGGTGGAAGAACACTAATTCACTTTGATTCACTCTCTGCAACTTCTAATACAATCCTTTCCATGTTTTCTTCATCTGAAATCATCACAGATGTAAGAAACTCTGTTGGATAATATGCTTTTAAATATGCTGTCTGGTATGCAATAAAAGCATAACAAGCGGCATGAGACTTATTAAATGAATAGTTAGCTGCAGGCTGTATCATCTCTTCATATATATATCTACTTACTTCAGGCTTATATTGTTTATATGATTCAGATTTGATAATAAACTCCTTTTTTAAAGCTTCAATAACTTCAATTTTTTTCTTTCATATTCACCTTCTCAGTAGATCTGCTTCTCATAGAGAAAAACCTGCCATATATTGAACGATAAACATAAGTTGTTCCTGATATACTGCAATTCCATATGATACATCTAATATCTGTTTCAGATCTTCATTTAGTTTCATTTTTTGCTCTTCTATTTCTTCATCACTATACTTCTTCTTTAAAATCTCTACCAAATCATCTGTCATATATTTGATATCCTCTCTTCAAAATTTCCTATCAATATAGGTAGGAATATAAGCCAATGGTCCTGGTCTATAAAGAGACACCATCGCAATAATATCATCAAATGTATTTGGTTGTAGGTCTTTCAAATACTTTCTCATCCCATCAGATTCAAATTGAAATACTCATGTTGTATCTCATTCTGCAAATATTTCAAATGATTTTTGGTCAGCAGTATCTATTTGTAATATATCAAAATCATCTCATTTACTATTTTTAATAATTTTTTGAGCTCTTTTTATAATAGTCAGATTCCTAAGTCATAAAAAATCCATCTTAAGAAGACCAAGATCCTCAAGAGGGTTCGCACTATATTGAGTTATGATACTCTCTGAATCCTTTGGAGGGTGTTGCAGCGCTGTAAAATTTGTCATTGGCTGTGGTGCAATAATTACGGCACAAGCATGAACTCACAACTGCCTTACATTTCACTCAATTTTAAGTGCATTGTCTATGATTTCTTTATATTTTTCATTGGTATCATATGCTTCAAAAAACTCTGGAGAATCCTGAAGAGCTCCTTGTAGTTTTGTTCCTGGTTTCTCAGGAATGAGTTTTACAAGAGCATTCATCTCTGCAAAAGGAATTCCATATACCCTTCATACATCTTTCACGGCAGCTCTTGCTGCAAAAGTACCAAAGGTACATATTTGTGCTACTCTATCTGCACCATATTTATTTCTACAATATTCTACGACTCTATCTCTTTCATTATCGGCAAAATCTGTATCGATATCAGGCATAGAGATTCTGGCTGGATTCAAAAATCTTTCAAATAGAAGATCATATTTCATAGGATCTATATCTGTGATTCATGACAAAAATGCCATAAGCGAACCAGCAGCTGATCATCTTCATGGTCATACTGGAATATCGTTATCACGTGCCCAATTAATATAATCAGCCACAATCAAAAAGTAAGCATCAAATCACATTTCATGAATTACTACAAGTTCATACTCAAGCCTTTCTATGAAATCCTGTTGCTCTTGTGATAATTTTGATAGGAGTTCTTTCTTTTCATCAGTGTAATAGATAAGAGAGAGTTCTTTCAATTCTTCTGGTGAAGTTTCTGTCAGTTCTTTATCAAGAGAGGGTTTATCAAGTTTTTTAATAAATTCATAAATTGTCTGGTCATCAAGTCAGTAATCAAACCTCCAATTCAGTCATTTAAAAGAAAGATATCTTAAATACCACTCCGAACTATCAAGTTTTTTTAGGACCGGTCCGGTGTTTTTCTTTTTTGACTCTATAACTGACTCATACCTTTCATTATCTTTTTCAGGAAGTTCAAAGGTTGGAATAAGCACTCCTCAAGTTTCTATTTCGATAGAAACCATATCTGCAATCTTTTGTGTATTACTCAATGCTTCAGGAAGAAAGCCAAATAGTATTTGCATATTTTCTTCATCTAGAAGAGAATAATTTCCATTCATCAGAGTTGTCCTATCTGGATTTTCTATTTCATGTCCTGTTCAAAGAGCCTGTATAACATCTTGGGTTCTTGAGTCTTCTGGATCTACATAAAAACAGTTATTTGTAGCTACCACTGGAATTTGATGATTTTTATTGAGTTCTATTAAGGTATCTGTTACCAGTTTTTGTTTCGGTATATCATCATGATATATAAGCTCAAGATAATAGTTTTCTTTTCAAAAAACTGACGTATATTCAGCTATTCTTTGTAAGATAGCCTCTTCTGATTTTCATGATAAGATATAATAGGGGATTTCTCCATTAATTGGTCATGAAAGACACACTACATTGTCTACATTTCCACGGAGATCATCAAAAGTTACTTTTGAAATCCCTCATCAGTTTTCTAAACTTGCTTTTGATGTAAGTGCTATAATGTTTTTATATCCATCAAGATTTTTTGCAAGAAGAACAAGTTTATGATTGAGCGTGCTATCAAGAGAAGATTCTACATATATTTCTGTTCATAAGATAGGGGTAATTCATGCTTTTACACACTCTGTATACAACTCATGACAACCATGTATATTTGAAGTATCTGTCAAAGCAATGGCTGACATTCCAAACTCCTTTGCTTTTTTTACATAGTCCTTTGGCTTTGGAAGTCACTCTAATATTGAATAATGAGAATGGTTATGTAAGTGGACAAATGACATCTTTTAGAGGAGAATTTAAGCAGTAAATTTATAAATATTATTGTATGAATTTTTTCTATAAATTCTAGTTTTTTGCATTTAAAAAAATATTGTGATAAGATAAAAAGGAATTTATAAATAAATTGAGAATATATGACTGTTGAACAAGCTAATAATACAGAGATAATTGATAATGAGCAAGCTAAAATTATTGAAGCTCTTGATAAAAAAGAAGAGCTTGTTGCTCTTTGAATACTAACGGGTATTGATAATCAAATTCCAGATTATGACATTGACCTCAGTATAGATAGAACCAACAATACATATAGATTTATTGTTGATAACAAATTAGCTCTTAACATAGAGCTTAATTTAAACCAAATACCTGAAATGTGAAAATTTTTAGTTGAAATATTTAATAAAATTGATAGTGCTGAACTTGAGTACGATATATTTTTTCCGAATGATTATGTTGATATACAAATTGATTGAGATACTATGTTCTGAAAATTATGATTTGATAAGACGGTATTATCTACAGAAACAATGTGAGAGTTATTTTGAAAAGAAAATACTCCAAATGATAAAGTAAGAGAAGTCTTTAAATTTATTAGCACTATTAGAAATAAGCCAGGTGGGTATAAATATGCTATTAATAACGAAACTGTGACTACAGAGATAAATTAATTTTTATATACTTTTGACTTTTTTCTATATATAAATATAAAAAAGAGTAGAAACAAAAACAAACAAGTAGGAAAATAAAATGAAAAGTAGTAGACTTATTTTTCTTCTTATCAGTCTAATAATAACAAGTTGTGCTATTCTGACAACTGATGAGAAAAAATACTCTATACAGTATGAATGTGGGGAAGATAAAAAATTTACAAATTATTTTCAATCTGTTCCTTCAGAAATACTAAAACAACGATCCATGGTTGAATCAGCAAAATTGCATAAGTTCGAACATCAAACATGTAATCAGATAGCATCGTCGTTATGACAATCGTCTCTCTGTAACATAAATAAAAACCGTAGTAAATTTACTACGGTTTTTTGAAATCCTATTTTTCTTCTCAACTCTTCTCACTCTTCATCACTGGAAACAAGACAACATCTCTCAAATTTTCTTGTTCTGTCAATAATGATACTATTCTATCTATTCACATTCCCCAACCTGATTGACATGGCATACCATATTCCATAGCAAGTACAAAGTCTTCATCTCACGCTGTTGCTTCTTCGTCTCACATTGCAATTGCTCATGACTGTTCATCAAATTTTTCTTGTTGTACTTTTGGGTCTACAAGTTCTGAATAAGCCTTTAGAACTTCCCATCCATTAAGTAATAGTTGGAATTGTTCTACTATATTTTCATTTTCATCACTTGCTCTTGCAAGAGGTTGCATTGTCTTTGGATAGTTATAGACAAATGCTGGTCATATAATAGAAGGTCTGAGTACCTTTTTATATAAATAATCAATCATTGTTGCTGTTGCTTGTTTATCAATTCATTCCCAAGCATATCCTGCAGCTTTTATATCTGCTCTTAATTTTTCATCATCACCTGATTCATACTTATCTATATCTATCCCTGATTTTTCTTTTACTCAAGCTATATAATCAACTTTTTCCCACGGAGTAGTGAAATCTACGGTTTGTACTTCTCCATCTTTATCTTTGATTTTTATTTCTCTATCAAGATTCATTTCATCAAATATAAAATCAAACATATCTTCTGTAAATTTCATATTATCATTGAAATTCCAATATGCAGCATAATGCTCTACAGCAGTGAATTCTTGCATATGAGAAGGATCAGATCATTCATTCCTGAAATTTTTCCCTATTTCAAATACTCTTTCAAATCTTCCAACAGTTGCTTTCTTTAATGCTGTTTCTGGAGCAATTCTTAAGAAAAAATCTTCATCAAAATCATTATGATGAGTCACAAATGGTAGTGCTGCTGCTCAAGATGCTGAACTTCCTAAAACAGGAGTTTCAATTTCCATGAAATCATTTTTCCAATAAAATTCTCTTATTTTTTTAAGAAAATCACTTCTGAATTTAAATCTATCAAAAGATTCTTCATTCATAATAAGATCTAAGTATCTTTGCCTATAAATAGTTTCTCTATCTTGAATCCCATGAAATTTTTCAGGCAGAGGTCTTACTGCTTTTGAAAGAATTTGAAACTCATTTACAAAAAGAGTTAATTCTCCATGTTTTGTAAGAAATAAATCTCATGTGAGACCTATATAATCTCAAACCTGACAAAATTTTTCAGCTATCTTAAACGCTGTTTTTTCTTCTCATGCAATCTCTATTTTTTCAACTCACTCTCTCCCTGTATTAAAAATAACCTTACCTCTCATAAAAGATATTTGAATATCTCCTGTATGATCTCTAATTTTTCCGAATACCAGCTTTCCCATTCCTCTACTTGAAATAATTCTCCCTGCAGTTTTAAACTCTCAAATTGATCAGTTCTCCATTAAGTCAGCAACATCTTTTATCTTTGCTTCACCTTTTCTAATATCTGAGATATCTTGTTTCCCATGAAAACTATTTGCATAACAAATCACTCATGCATTTTTTAAGTTTTGTATCTTCTCTTGTCTATCTCTTGCTTCTTTTGAATAATCCACTCTATTTGTGTTAAAATTTTAAAATTATAGCTTTAAACTACCTATTTTTTCTAAAAATTCAAGATAAATATGAATTTTATTTACCTATCTATAAAAAGTAGATTGTGTCAACTTCTTTATTTGTTTCAGATCTATTTTTATGATAAAATTAAAGAGATTACATTTAATGTATACAAATGAAAAAACTACTATTTATAATACTCTGATTCTTTATCTCAACTCAAAGCGCCTTTTGAGCTTTATACCCAGTTGATAAAAAACTGAATGCTGCAACAAAAAAACCTACTCCACAAACGGAAGAGTCTTTTTTTAGTTGAAGTATTGAAATGATGCAAAATATTTTGTATTATGCAATATTATGAGTATTACTAGTCATCTGACTTATACTCACTATCAAATTTATCCGTTTTTTATTTGAGATATATTATGCAAAAAATCTAAGGTATCTCAAAGTAACTCTCCCCAGAGCAGATTCTAAGCTTGATAAAGAAAAAGAAACAAAAAAAGATTTCAAAGAAAAAATTGGAATGATGAGTATGTTTTATAAAGCAATACATAAGCTCAGTGAAGCCTGATTACGTGATACATTTTTAAACTTCCTTTTTAGACATTCAAAAATTAGTTTAGAACTTGTGTATAAAGATGGTGAAGTAACTTTTTATATTGTGACGTATAAAAATTACGTAAATCTTGTTACTCAACATTTAACATCAGTATATACAGATGCTGAGGTTCTTGTTGTTGACCCAAAAGATGATTATATCAAAATAAAACCAAAAGGATATTCTATGAGAGCAGCCTCTCTTTGAAAAGAACATGATGATGTGTATCCTATCAAAACATATAAATACTTAGAAGATGATCCTATAAACAATTTCACAAATGTATTTGGAGGCTTAAAAAAAGAAGATAAAGCTGTATTTCAACTCGTTATTAAACCAGATTTTAAATGGAATAAAAAAGCATTAAATGCTTCAAGGCTGGTAGCAAAAGGACAGTATGGGAAAAAAAGAAAAAACCCACTGAGTTTTCTTGGATTTTTATACAACCCAATTATTGCAGTAATTCAATGACCAGATAGTATGATAGCTGGAGGTAATAATGCTCCTGGAGCGAGTGAAGGAGATGCATATAAAATATTTAATCAAGCTGAAACAGAAGCCCAAAAAATCATGTGAGAAGCTGCTGCTCAGCCTGCTTTTAAAAGCTCAATTAGAGTGTTAGTAAGTAGTAAAGATCATAGAAGTTCTGAAAATGGGGTTCATGCTATTGTTGCTGCTGCATCAATTTTTACTGATGAGTATAACAACTCTCTTGATAATCCTCAAGTAATGGAAGATGCTTTTCCATTTATATTTACTCCAATGAGATACTTTGGTTTTAAATTTAAACTCGTTGGTTTTTTTCAAAATGTATCGTATTTTTCTGCTGATGAAATATCAACTCTCTATCACCTCCCAGATATAACCTATAATAGATCTCCAATTATTAATTGGTTGGAATATAAAAAACTCCCTACTCCTCATAATTTAAAAACCCCTCAAGAACCCACTATGCTCCAAGAAAAGGTAAAAGTAGGAGAAAAGGATGGGAAAGCAATTTATGAAACCAAAGATGTCCACAGACACCTTTGAGGATTCCCTGTCTATAAAGACTGAGTTGTACTTGGGTGGAATGAATATAGAAACAAGAAAACTCCTATATATTTCAATAGAAAAGATAGATGAAGACATCATTATATCATCTGAAAATCATGAGGATGAAAGTCAGTTTTTATTGGATACCTTGCAAGACAAGATCTCCGGAATGGAGATGGTATCTGTGTGGTAGATCCACATGGGGATTTAGTTGAAGATGTCCTTGCATTTACACCAAAAGAAAGAGCAAAAGATGTAATAGTCTTTGATCCAGCTGATACTGAAAGACCAATGGGACTCAATATGTTAGAAGTTATTAGTAAAGATCCTGAAATCAGAAAAAGAGAAATGGATAGAGCTGCTATGGACGCTACTGAAATATTTATCAAAATCTTTGGGGATGAAATCTTTGGTCCAAGAATCCAGCATTACTTCCGTAATGGGTGTCTCACTCTGATGGAAGATGAAGAAGATGGTGGAACTATCATAGATGTACCGAGGCTTTTTGTAGATGAGGCATTTATGAAATATAAGACTTCAAAAATAAAAAATCCCGTAGTAAAATCATTCTGGGAGCATGAATATGCAAATACAGGAGATAGGGAAAAACAAGAAATGATACCGTATTTTTCTTCTAAATTCTGACCATTTATTACTAATACAACGATAAGAAATATTATCGGACAGCCAAAATCTGCTTTTAACATTAGAGAGATTATGGATAACAGAAAGGTTCTTCTTGTAAATCTATCAAAAGGGAAAATCTGATCTCTCAATGCACAATTACTGGGGCTCATATTTGTATCCAAAATAAATATGGCTGCTATGTCGAGAGCTGATATGCCTGAGGAGGAAAGGAAAGATTTTTATATGTATGTTGATGAGTTTCAAAATTTTGCTACAGAAACCTTTTGAGAAATTCTATCAGAAGCCAGAAAATATCACCTCGCACTTATAATGGCTCACCAATTTATTGCACAAATATGATGAAATGGTTCTCCAAAATGAGATAAACCGAGTATCAAAGATGCGGTATTTGGGAATGCTGGTACTATTATGAGTTTCAAGGTTTGAGCCGATGATGCTGAGTATATGGAAAAAGAATATGCTCCTCTGCTCTCTCAACAAGATATTATCTGAATTGCGAACTTTACAGCATATTGTAAACTTAATATTGATAACGCAACAACCAGACCATTTGATTTAAAAACAATATGGGATAATACCTATAAGAATAGAAAAATTGCTGAAATAATTAAAGAATATTCGAGAAAAAAATATTGAAGAAAGAAAAAGTATGTAGATATGGAAATCGAAGCAAGATTATGAATTATGCCTGATGAATAAAACATCAAACTTTTAAAAACTTAATATATTTTCATGAAAGTATTAATAAAAATTGTATTACTTGTTATGATAGCCTTGAATGCCCTCATTCTTACTAATACGTTTGCAGCTGTTGATGATAATTTAAATACAGGGAATCAGCAACCAACAAATACTATTATAAATACTCATTTAGAAAAGGTAAAAGGAGCTGATAGTTCTATTTGAGTATGAGCGATAGGGTGAGAAAAATGAATTTACAACTCCATGATTAGGATTGCAAGGGATCTCAAAAATGTCTTTTTCTTTATTGCCTGACTCTATCTTGTTTTTCTTGTATTAAGGCTCCTATTTGCTGAAAATACAGAAGAAGAAGCGGGGAATTTCAAGAAATGAATTATCTGGACCAGTCTCTGACTTGTTATTATGCAGCTCTCCTACTCTGTTATAAAAGTTCTCTTTGATAAAGATATTTCAGAGCGACTTGCTGTCGACTTCATAGATGCAATAATTAATCCTCTTATTCAGCTTGTAGAAACATGAGCAAGTTTTATGTTTATCTGAATTGCAATATATTCATTTTATGCAATTGTCACAGCAAATGGAGATGAAGAAAAAATAAAAACTTGAAAGATGTCAGTTTTGTATGGAATTATCTGATTTATTATTATTAAATTCTCTACAACCATAGTTGATTCTGTATATTGAAAAATCAACTGTCCTACTGTAAGTATAAAGAGTATTTTTGATACTTCTCTATGAAATAAATGTATAGAGAAAACAAATCTGAGCTGATTGACAGGTATCATTGTAGATATAATAAACTGGATGAATTCTCTTGTATGAATTGCAGTAATAATAATGATAATATATGCTTGAGTTCAAGTACTATTCTCTGCAGGAGATGAAGAAAAACTAAAAAATGCTAAAAGATCAATATTCTATATTGCTCTATGATTATTCATACTTGTAATGAATTATATGATTTTAACATTCTTTATTATACCAAATAGCACTATTTAACAATAAATAATAGACATGAAAACTTTTATAAAAATTCTCCTCACATGAACTCTCTTCTTTTGAGCGTTTGGTCTGTTATGAGATACTTATGCAGCAATAAGTGGTTTTGAAGATAGCGCCTGAGCCATAAAGGCTGTGTCTATCAATCCACCTGAATGATGATCTACTGTGGAAACAATAGAAAAATTATGATTGAGCATACTTACTACTACTAAAGTAATATTAGCATGAGTTATCGTTATTTTTATGGTATATATAGGAGTACAGATGATTCTCTCTCTTTGAACTGATGAAGAAGAGTTGAGTAAATCAAAACGACAAATCATGTATAGTACTATTTGACTGATTTTTATCAATATTCCTGGGACACTTTATAATGCAATAAATAATGATACAGCAAGTACTATATGATGAAGGGTATGAGTGAGTTCATTTATAAAAAAACCTTGAAATAGTGATTCAAATGTTTTCATTGATATATTTGATTTTTGAAATACTATCAATGGTGATATTATTTGATTTTTAGAAGTCTTTATCTCAGCTGCAGCAATATGAATGATATTATATGCTGGAGTCAAGATGCTCCTCTCATGAGGAAAAGATGAGCAAATTACAGAAGCAAAAAGTAAAATTGTTTGGTCTCTTGTCTCACTTGTTTTCGTTTGATTTATAGAAAGCTGGAAAACATTTGCGTTTAGTTGAAATATTGATGATGGGATCGATATATTTGAGACAGCTTCTAATCTTGCACTTTTTATTGCAGGACCAGTTGCCCTCTTCTTCTTAACTCTTGCTTGATATTACTATATAACTTCAAACTGAGATGAAGAAAGAGTAAAAAAAGCAAAAAATATTGTTATAAATACACTGATTGCAACGGTTATAATCCTTGCAAGTTATACCTTCTTACTCGATTTATCTAATTTATAAAATTCTTTAAAAAAAATTATGAAAAAAATATTTATACAAATACTTTTGATTCTCTCAATGTTTTCTTTTTGAGTATTATCTAGTTATGCAGAAGAATGAATTCAAGTAACGGTCACTGAAAGAATTCCTGGAGCGGGATGTGATAAATGAACAACTGATGATAATTGAAACATTTTATATAAATGTACTGTAAAACCATGATTCTGATCTGTTGTAGAAATGATGTGAAATATGATTAAATATTTTACATTCATAGCTGGGCTTGCTGGTGTCTTATTCATTGTAATAAATGGTATCATGTATTCTATGGGTGGGGCAGATCCAAGTATGAAAGATGAAGCAAAGAAAAGAATTACTGGGACATTGGTATGACTCGTTGTTCTCTTTATGAGTTGAGTGATATTAAATATCATTGCTCCTTGGATCTATAAATAAAAAAATACTCTTACTATAATATATAGTAAGAGTATTTTTTTTTAATTGTTTTTTGGTTGCGGGGATTGGAATTGAACCAATGGTCTTCGGGTTATGAGCCCGACGAGATACCACTTCTCCACCCCGCGGTATAAAAAATTACATTAAAATGGTACGGCCACGGAGAATCGAACTCCGGTTGCCTGGATGAAAACCAGGTGTCCTAACCCCTAGACGATGGCCGCATAAAACTTAACGCTTGGATAGTATATACATATAAAAAAATAGTCAAATTTTTTTGACTATTTTTTTATATTTTAAAAGCGAGAAAAAGATACCTCTTTCTTGAATATTCTCTCCATAACAGGAGAAAAGAGCTAGATTTTTAATGAATAATTTATTTCCGTTTATTTCTCACTCATAACCCAAATTCCATCCCAATTTTCTTCAGGAGAAACTTTCATGTAAGTTTCACATCTATTTTTATAAGTAATACTTGGCTTATCTCAAAGCTTTTCACACTTTTCAAAGAAAGAAAGAGCTTGTTTAAAGTCTTTCTTTAAATACAATGTAATTCACTTGGTATATTCTTTAATGACTGTCTTTTTTTCATCTGAAAGTTTTTCTTTTTCTGACAGAAGTTCATATATTACTACCGGTTTATTTTTTCATTTAACCTTTATTTTATCAAGATATCTAAAATAAAAGTTATCTTTATTCTCTAGAAATACAGCTTCACTGACACAAATATAAGTTCCATAATACTTATTTACCCCTTCCAAACGAGAAGCTAGGTTTACACTATCTCAAAGTGCGGTAAACTCCATTTTTCTTCCTATTGCTCAGATATTTCAAATAATTGCTTCTCAACTATGAATTCAAATCCTTGCTTTGATTTCAGAAAAACCTTCTTTATTCCATTTTTTATTTAATTTTCATAATAACTCTTGTTGTAGTAATGCTGACTTACATGCATTATACGAATCCTGTGGTCATGCATCTCAAAATGCACCCCAAAGTGCCATAATTGCATCTCCCTCATATTTATTTACAAATCATTTTTCATCTAATATCACATTCGACATTCCTCATAAATACTCCCTGAGAAAAGCTACCAGTTTTTCTGCTGTAAATTTTTCTGATATACTTGTAAATCATTCTATATCTGAGAAAAATATTGCTATACATTTCTTTTCTCCATTTAAGTTGATCTTTCAAGCTCATGAAAGTATTTCAGATGCAATATCAGTGGAAACATATTCTCATAAAGCTTTATTTAGCTTCATCTTATGTTTGTTTTCAATAAGGTATTTTGCTATATTTGAAAATATCAGAGAAAATATAAGGGAAAATATAAGCTCTATTGGAAAGTTAATAATTAAATTTGTAGTATGAATGACAATAAAAGGAAATATTATTATAAAAAGAGAAAAAACTGCAATATTACTCAAAATAAGTATATATCATGAGCGACTTAAATTAAAATATACTGAAACAATAATAAGTAAAAATATCAAAACCCATTCTAGTTTTGTATCAAAATATCTTAAATAATTTTTATTCAATATGGTATTAATCATATTCACATGAGTATAAACTCAATAATCAATACCATTAGGAGTGTAAAATACATCTTTTATTCAAGTAGCTGTTGCTCAAATCAAAATAATTTTATCTTTAAAATCAATATGGTTTTTAAGTTCTTCAAATTTTTTTGAGTCATATACATCTATAAATGACACTGTTTTTTTCTCTTTTTGAAAATCAGAATATTTTATATAATTTATAAGGATTTCCTTTTCTCAACTTCTTGCAAGTGGTATCTTTTTATTAGGTATGAGGTGATAAAAATTATCATCAACAAATGACTCTTTTGTAATAAAGTCTCTTTTATAAAATAATGAATAATATGTTTTTAATACTGCGAGACTAAAGTGGTCAAAATATTCTCATTTTTTTGTTTTGGTAAAAGGTGTAATTCAGTATACCACATGATTTACATCATCAATATCGGGACTATAGTAACCCGTCGCTTTAATAACATCCGAAAAAATAGATTTTTGAAAGATTCAGTTTTTCGAAAAATATGATCATATCAATATATTTCATGCCTGTTGTATAGATGCTCTAAACGCGGTATCTGATTCCTTTTTAAGAGACTCTTCTGCAAAAATAATATCAAACGCTATCAGAGTAGCTCACGCATCATTTAAATGCTCTATAACAGGAATATAGGCCTTTCTATCAAAAGGGAACCTTCAAAGCTTTATATTACTATTATTTCCTTGTTCTAATGTCTTATCATCAATCTCGACTATTAAAATATTATCGTTTATTTTTGATTGTTTGGCTTTATTTTTGATTGTATAATATGTATTTTGAATTTTTTTATCTAAAATATAAAATACTCAGGTTGAGCTCAAGATCACAACAAGTATCAGTATTATCAAGGATAATCATACTGATAAGATATTTTTTCATTCTAATGAAAAAATGTTTTTTATATTAAAATGCATTAAAACAAAATTATTTATTAATCAAAGAGTCCAACACTCAGTGTATTACCTTATCCGTATTATTTTTAATAGAATTATATCTACTCTTAATATCATCAACTGATATATTTTTAAATTTTGTAAGATCGACGCTTTGCCCAAATATATTTTTTAGACTCTCCAGGTTATTTAGCATAATTTGTTTCAGATCATCTGGAAGAATGTTAAAGTCAAAATAATCAGAAAATTTAATATCTAATTCCTTTAATATGTCGCTATGATTTTTCAAAATAGGAAGTATAGAATCTAGGTGATTAAAGTTTTTAGATTGAATAGTTTCCTTAAAGTCAAACATAATACTTTGAATGAGTACTTTTTTATTATCGTTTGATGCTGTAGCAAGTAATACTTCTTTTAATTTAATCTTATTGAGAAATAACATTCAATCATCTGAAGATTTTATAAAATTAATTTTTTGGTATTCAATAAGAAGTTTGTTATAGAGTTCTTGTTTTTCACTCTCTGACATTGTTCATATCAATTTTTCTAAATCTTCAGATTGTATAACTTCATCAAATTTCTTTAATATAATATTCTCTTTAAATTTCTCTAAAGCTTCTTGTTTTAATATCTCTAGGTACTCGGTATCATATTTATCATTTAAAGCTTCCCAAGCTTGATTTTTTATATCTCTAATAAACTTTTCAAGTTGTATAAAAGAAAATGTTTTTAATGAAAAAGGGTCTCTTTCTCAAATAATAAAAGACTTGTCATTTGTTGTAAGTGTAACTTCATGGTCTAAAACATATATATATTCATTTTCTAAGTCAACATCAAAAACTGTTCCTCTCACTGAGGCTTCGCTATCCATAAAGTATTCTTTGAAATATGAATCCTCTCAAAAGAAACTTATAACATTTGACCAACTTTTTCATGATAATAATTCAAATGATATATTCATCATTGATAAATCATGTGTAATAAAAAGTTCTTTTATCTCAATAGTACTATTTCAACCAAGTCTTGTCAGACTCCCATCTCACCATTCAATTATAACTAAACTATTATCTCCCTGAGTTGAGATAATATCTCAAATATATAAATTTTCTCTTTTCTCTACTTCTAATACTTGCTCATTTAGTAACCCAGCTCCTTCAATAAGTAATACAAATGAGTCTCTATCTGAATTTTTGAATAAATATGAGCTATATAATCAAGCACCAATTACTCATAATATTAACAAAATAATAAAAGTAATAAATTTATTTTTCATTTTCTTCATTCTTGGGTATTATAAAACTGATAAAATTTATGTCTATTATATAAATAATAAATAATTTTCAAAAGATATGAAAAAACAATATATTTTCCTTATTATGATTGCTATAATTTTATACATATTATACTTGATTGGTACTTTTACATATAAAGAATATAAAATTAACTGAAGTATAGAATATATATCAAAGCTAAATATTGAAATTAAAGAAAGAAATAAATTAGCACTTGAGATTATTGAGTACAAAAAATCAAAGGCATACAGAAATATGATCCTAAAGCAGCAGCTTTCATTCAAGAACAAATGAGAAAAAGTTGTATACCTTACAAGTGAACAAAAATACAATAAATATGTAAATGAGGTTCTCCCTGAGGAAATAGATAGTCTTGAGACCAATATAGAAGATAATATTGTAAATGGGATGACTATATTTGAAAAATGGATTTACTTTTTATTTAAAATAGATACTCGATAATAAAAAACACCTGAATAGATCAGGTGTTTTTTTATAAGTCAGAAAAATCTGCGGGGATATCATCTAAATCATTGAGATCTAGGTTTCATGGATCATAACTGGTTTTATTTCCAAATATTTTATTTCCAAGTTCTTCAATTTTTTCAAAAATCCTTTTTGGTTCAGCATACTTTTCTACATCTAAACCTAATAATCTTCCAAATATCGGAAATACAAATATTGTTAACACTGTTATAATAATACCTACTATAGCATACCTAATAGTATTGATTGCTGGTTTTATTTTATCATCTTTTCACCCTGACAAGATAAGTAAAAGCCCTCACCATAAAATAAAAACTATTGAGAAAATTCCAGCAGCTAATACAAAAAGAGAAATAGCTAAAAGAATAAAGTCACCAAACTCAATCTGATCTCAAAATATAGATCATGTTTGATTTACGGCGTGAACAGTTTCTATAAACATATTATTTTACTTATCAACTAATCTAAAACTTTTAAGTTTAATCTTTTTGAATTTTTCATTCAAAATAGTCTTAATATTGATCTAATAGAATTTATAGTATTTCATCATTTTCAGATAATAATCCCCATATCTTCTTTATTGACAGATAAAGTAAGTAAAATACCTAATTCATCTTCTGTCCTTTCAATTTTTATATCATCTTTATTTTCAACTAAATTTTCTATTATAAACTGTAAGAAATCTACTTCTGTCATAATATTGTAGTTAAGATATAATATAAAAATAATATCCTTCAATTTAAAATTGAAGGATTATTATTATTCTTATATAGATATATTATTCACTTTTATAAGTTTTTCAACTCTCGGTGAAAATTGGACTCAGTTTGAAAGATATTTTTTGATTTTTTCAACATCTTTTATTTTAAATTCTTTCGTTAATGGATTATAGAATCCTAGAACTTCTTTATATCCATGTTGAGAAGCTTTAGTATGTTCAGTTAAAACTATTCTAAAAAAAGGCATATTTCTTTTTCCAGCTCTTGCTAATCTTATTTTTAACATATTTAGTAAGTTTATAATTAAATATTGTATTCGTATTACGAATTACGAATCAAATGTTATTTCATAAATAACAGCTCATTATAATTCGTAAGTTTTTTTATTTGTAAAATGGTGCCCAGACCGGGAATTGAACCCGGACTTCCGAAGAAACGAGATTTTAAGTCTCGCGTGTCTACCAATTCCACCATCTGGGCAAAGAGTTTAGTATGATAACTAAACTATTCAGTGCTTTCTTAGTGTTCTGAGACCTTTTGCAGATACTCTAATCTTATAGACTAAACCTGTTTCTGGATCTTTTATTTTTTTGTAAAACAGATTTGGATAGAATTTTCTCTTTGTTGCTCTTAATGAGTGACTTCTATTATTTCAACTTGCAGTTTTTTTTCAAGTTATTTCACAAACTCTAGACATAATTCTTATTATAAATTTTAAAATATTTGAAAAGCAAAAGTGATTATGCTTTAATTTCAACCCCTACACCACTTGGTATGCTTAAGTTTTGTAACATTTCCATAGTTTTTGGAGTAGGTTCTAGGATATCAATAAGTCTACTATGTCTTCTAATTTCGAATTGTTCTCTTGCATCTTTGTTAACAAAAGTAGATCTATTTACAGTAATTTTTTCAATTTTAGTTGGTAATGGTATTGGTCCGACAACTTGTGCACCAGAATCATTTGCAATTAAAACAATTTTTTTAACAGCATCATCTAATAATCTATGATCAAAAGATTTTACACTTATTCTTATTTTTGCAGTACTTTTTTTTGCAGACATTTATCTAAAATAAATAATTAAATTTTCAATATAATTTAATTCCCCAACATTAACTTTACAGTTAATGTTGGACATATTAAACTATATGAGAGTGGGATTATGCTTTAATTTTAGCAACAACTCCTGAACCAACAGTTCTACCTCCTTCTCTTATTGCAAATTTTAGACCTTCAGTCATCGCAATAGGTTGTTGTAATTTAACTGTGAAATCAATATTATCACCAGGCATAACCATTTCAACTCCAGCAGGTAATTCAATATCACCAGTTACATCAGTAGTTCTGAAGTAGAATTGAGGTTTATAACCTTTGAAGAAAGGAGTATGTCTCCCACCTTCATCTTTTGAAAGTACATATACTGTTGCTTCAAATTCAGTATGTGGAGTAATTGATCCTGGTTTAGCAAGAACTTGTCCTCTTTCAATATCTTCTCTATCTATACCTCTTAGTAAGATACCAGCATTATCACCAGCTTGACCTTGATCTAATAGTTTATGGAACATTTCAACTCCAGTAACTGTAGATTTAACAGTGTCTTTGATACCAACGATTTCAATTTCTTCACCTACTTTAACGATACCAGTTTCAATTTTACCAGTAACAACAGTACCTCTCCCTTTAATTGAGAATACATCTTCAATAGGCATAAGGAAATCTTTATCAGTTGGTCTGTCAGGAACAGGAACAAATTCTTCAATTGCGTCAAATAATTCAACGATTGATTTTGCACCGTATTCTTTATCCATATCAGCTGGATTTTCAAGAGCAACAAGTCCAGAACCTTTGATAACTGGAGTGTCATCACCTGGGAAGTCATATTTAGTTAATAAGTCTCTGATTTCCATTTCTACTAATTCAAGCATTTCTTCATCATCAACCATATCACATTTATTCATATAAACAACGATGTAAGGTACACCTACTTGTCTAGATAATAATATATGTTCTCTTGTTTGTGCCATAGGCCCATCAGTAGCAGCAACAATTAAGATTGCAGCATCCATTTGAGCAGCACCAGTAATCATGTTTTTTACATAATCGGCATGACCAGGACAATCCACGTGAGCGTAATGTCTGCTAGCTGTTTCGTATTCAACATGTGAAGTATTAATAGTAATACCTCTTGCTCTTTCTTCAGGAGCGTTATCTATAGAAGCGAAATCTCTTACTTCACCACCTCCAAGAGTAGTTAATACAGCAGAGATACCTGCAGTAGTAGTAGTTTTACCATGATCAACGTGACCAATAGTACCAATATTCATATGTGGTTTAGATCTATCAAAAGCCATAACATCAAAGTTATAAAAATATAAAGTAGTGTATTAAAAATTTAATAATTTATTAAAGAAAATCAAGCTATTTTATTTCCTTGTTTTCTTTACCTTTTTTTCAATAAGAACAAGTGCTCTTCTTAATTTTCTGTGTGTGTGTCCTGTTAATCTAGGCATACTATATTTTGTTAAGATTTATTTGGTATTTTTTTAGTTTCGTACATACTATTGCCATAGCATTTTGAAGCCATTTTGTTTCACCTTCAAATGCAATTCTTTTCTCTAATTTTTTATAGTGGACAATTGCTTTTCCTACCTTTCATCATGATTTCGGTCCTTTTTTATTTACCGAATAGTTTACTTTTCTCGGTCTTTTATTTGCAGGCATCTTCTATGAATTAAAATTATAAATCTTTTACAAAAATACAGAAAACTGAGAAGAATAATCATTCTTAATCTTTTTGTGTATTGTATTTAAATGGTGGAGCCTAGGAGAGTCGAACTCCTGACCTCCTGCGTGCAAGGCAGGCGCTCTAGCCAACTGAGCTAAGGCCCCAGATAATTATGAGCAATTATCAAAAGGAAATACAGAGGCAAATTATTTAAAATTTGTTTTCAACTCTCTATTCGTTAAGCAATATTTGCTGTGCATCTTATATAATGGCGGGAGCGACGGGACTCGAACCCGCGACCTCTTGCGTGACAGGCAGGCGCTCTAACCAAAGCTGAGCTACGCCCCCATTTGTAAATGCGTGCCGAATTATATGAATAATTATATCTAATGCAAATGTTTTTTTAAGTTTTTTTGTAAAAAATAGAAAAATAGCTTATACCGATACTTTTAAAGAAGTACATCATCTCTGCATAGGGTGATTTATTTTAAATACTTTCTTGATGAAAGAAACCCACTCAATCCTCATACAAACACAAAGACTAACATTTCAATCAAGAATGTATTGTATGAAAAATCAAAAAAGTATATATCTGAAAATGCAGCATTTATATTTTGTAATATAAAGACAAATATAATAAGGCTGAGAAGAAATGAAACAAAGGAATAAAAACTTCACTGTAAAACAAATGGACCATAAATAAATTTTTTACTTCATCATACTAATCTTGTGATATATATTTCATCTTTATAGTAATAGATAAAATTTCCAATAATAGAATACGTGATTACAAATATAGAAAGCAAAAATGTTATAATAATTATGTATAAACCTATACTTAATATATCAAGTACGTGAATCACTTGATTTATTTTTTTGTACTGAGTTGTATAATTTGAAAAATGCTCTATATCAGATTCATCTTTTGATAGTATATATAATTTATTTTCAATAAAGCTATTCATTTCTTCATACTCTTCTAGCTGAATCTGAGAAAGAATGATCGTATCGGGAAGGGGATTTGTCCTCTCAAGTATTTTTGCTAAATCTGGTTCTTTCAAACGTATGTCCTCTAGAATTACCTCCTTTGTTTTATATTCAACCTTTATTTTTCATCAGATTTTCTTGATATCTTCTATAAGTCAAATTACTTCTGTTGAACCTTTATCATATTCTTCATCTAAATAAAGTGAAATAGTAAGCTTTGAATTAATCGAGCTTATTAATTTAAAACTTACATCATGAAGAAGAATAAGGATGTTTATGAAGAACATAAGGAGTGTGAGAACCAGAACAGATGAAAAACTCAGAAATTTATTTCTGAATATATTTTTGATAGAATATTTTGCGATACGAAATAGCATGGTACTAGTGATTTACATATTTAATTTGAGGTAAGTATATGAAAATTTGTGGATTTTCAAATCCAAAAAACTGAAAAAATAAAAAAGCATATTTTATTATGCTTTTTTACGAGTGAATGTTATCGTATGCTTTCAATTTTGAAATTGATTTACTTCTTCATTATTAAAAACAGATTGGGCTAAAAATTCAATCCCCGTTATCTTGGAAGTACTTATTCTTTTTCATAATACATGAAATACTATACTTCATTCTGAAACTTCTATATCATTGAATTCTATATTACTTGAATTCGAAATAGCAAACGTTTGTTTATCTATTAACAACTCTTGAGATTGTGTATTAAATTGTAATATTTTATCATTATTTACTCAAAAATTAATTCATTGAGATAAATTTCAAACTCCTACCTGATACAGCTCTCTTTTAAACAACTCAGGCTCAGGTATTGTTATATCTAATTTCAATAATTCCTTTTCTTTTGAGTCTATTTGTTTGCTTAAGATAATATTTTCATTTTCTATTTTTTGTTTTTCAGCATCTAAGTAGCTGAAAAAGTCATGTGTAACTCAGTCCATTTCCTCATAGAGGTCTCAGATAGTCGTCACCCCCTTAGGAACCTGGTTCTTTCAAAAATACCTTTTGATTTCATTACACAGTAGCCCAATTATTTCTTTATCTTCTGAGCGAAGTGTGTGTATTTCTTCTCAAATTTCTTTTTGAACTATATTTTCATAATCATCTATACTTCCTTCTTTAATATCAGAAATCGTTACATCTGTAATATCTCCATAGTTTAACCAATCGTCCCATTCCTCTAACTCTTCCATTCTCCTAGTGCTAGAAATAGAGGTTATTCATTCTATTTTTATCTGCCCCTCCTTCTTTTCAACCTCTAGTTGTCACTTTTCTCCTGTTAATTCACTAATTTTATTTTGCCTTATCTCTTCTTCTTTCATTCTTTCTGTATTTGCAGTTTCAAGCTCCAGTACTCATTTATCATTTTCAAATTGGATTATTCCAAGCTCTAATATTTCTTTGAGTTTTCAATTTTTTAACTTTCAATTCTCAAAATTATCTGGATCATTCAGTCATGAAAATTGTAATACTACACCACCTACTTGATATCATTCTTCGGAAAATGTTTGTTGCCAAAAGATCTGTGATTTTTTTTGATCTAGGCTTCAAGAAATTTTCTGAATTTTTCATATATTCCCTTTATTATCTTGAAAATCTTGCTCTCAGAAATCTATACTCTTAAAAACTCCATCTCATTCTATTATTTCCCCATTTTTATCCTCAGTTTTTCAACTTCATAGTAATGAATCAAACATCTTGTACTGTGACGACATTATCTCAAGTGATAACATTGGATTTTCTCAATGAAATCAAAGAAATGATGCAATGATTTTTCAAATGAATGGAATCTTAAATAAACCTGATAAAATTTTTTTAAATGTTGATCAAATATGTTCATTATTTATAAGCTGCAAAGTATATTCTTGCATTTTATCTCCATATTGTAGTTTTTCTGATAACTTCGATATATCTTCTCTTGATTTTAATACGTACTGCTTTAAGTCCTCTACATCAAAATCCTGAAGACTCCTTTCAGTTTTTGTAAAATCAATTTCCTCAATAATAAGCCCCTCTACTCATTGCTCTATTTCTGATGGCTTTTGAAACCATTCAACATGAGAAATGATATTCTGTTTTTCTTCCTGAGATAAGTTTGGATAATTTATTTGTATATATTGATTTACTTCAGTAAATTTATCAACATATGGTTGAATAATATTTGCAAGACTCCCTTCTAACATACTTCCTTGTTCTACCACTTTTTCAGTATCATCAAACACATCAAGAATATTTTGATACTCTCAACTATTTACAATATCTTTTACCTTTACTATCTTACTTGAAAATCCTTCCGTTATCTGTTGTGATAATCACATTAAATCCGAAGATAATAACCTATTTGCTAACCCTAATTTTAATAGCTCTTTTTGTGCTGGTGGCAAAAAATCAAAGTTTTGAAATACAGATTCAAAGTGAGATTCAAAGTAACTTTTCATTTCTTCAAACCTCGCTGATTCAATTCACTTTGTTGCATTATCCAAAGTTACTGCTTCAAAGCTTTTTTCATTTAATTGAGTCTCTAAATAGTCTTCATACACGTGTTTTCAAATTACCGAAAAATCCCCATCTTTTTGTCATGATAATTCTTTCTTCATGAGATCAAGCTCTTCTTGTGTAACGTCTAAGATCTCGTTTTCTGATTCTAATCAAAACTTTTCTTGGACATACCTATGGAATTGTTTTTCTTTTTCAGGGTCGTTGATAATACTCTTTGATAAATCCTCTACCGTTTTTATTGGTGGTGTTACAGCTTCACGTTGTATTATTTCACTCATGCGTAATAATTAAAATATACTATTATTATAACTGTATCATAGTCTTAATTATATTGCAAAATATTAAAAATACTGGGCCTATAAGTATTATTTAGTAATTGTCAATTTATAAATTTGAAATTACAGATATATATATGATATACTAACTAGGAATTTAAAAATTAATGCAAAATTATGGCAGGTAGTACAGAAAATAATAACTATAGTTCTCTCGTTCAATCTATTGAACAAGCGACAAAGAATAAAAGTACTCTTGATGATGTAACTATACAAGTAGCTGAGGAGGCTCTTTTAAACACTGATATTGATGCAGGTCAAAAAGAGAAACTTTCATGATTATTAAATGAGTATAAAGCTCTTATTCAACAAACTCACACAGAAGTTGCTCAAACTCAAATTGATGTAGAAAAAAATCCTGATCAAATAATTACAGAATTAGTTGATGTAATAAAGTCAAAAAATATTTGAAAATTCACTGAGTCATTTTCTAAGTCTGTAATCAAACAACTTGATTTTTCTGAAGAAAAACATCCTGAAAAATATACAAAAATGCTTTTATTATTAGCTGAAATAAGCAATATCTATGATAAACCTGAATCTACTCAAAATACAGATTTAGAATGAGTGCTTAAGTCTGAATGAAAAAAACTTCAAATTATTATCACCGAAGCAAGCTTAGATTTAGAGAACAATACTCTTGAGAAAAATTTAGACTCGTATCATCAAGCAAAAACTTCAACAGTTCAAAAAATGATTTTGGATTATATTCATGAAACTGAAATTAAGAATAAAGGGTATACTATTAGGCATGATGTAGATAATAGTTTCTTAGTAGTTAATAGGGATAATAGACAAATTCGTACTAATGCAATAACAACTATCCAAGATCAAGTTTCATCTCAAGAAATGAAAGATTACGTAGCTTTCCAAAAAACTGATGAGTATGAACTCATGAATTCTGTTCCTGTATTATGAGATTCAACTGTAAAGGATATTATAAGACAGGCTTCTGGTGAGACTCAAAAGGAAATAAAAAAATTTACTGAAACAACATGATTTAAAATGTTACTTCCATTAGCTGCTCTTGCATTTATATTTTGAATAGTTGGAGGCAAAATGAGTTTTTGAAAAAGGTTGTTAGTATTACTAGGATGAGGAGCTGCCTTATTTGCAGGAAATATTAGTGCGCAAGAAATGTGACATGGGAGTTTATTTACACTTGTAAAGAATGGAATTAATGAAGCTACTGACGGTTTAGTAAAAACAGACGATTGGAAGCAAAAAACACGTCCTATGAATGTGTTTAATGAAATTGAATTCCTCAATGATAATGCTGAATATCAACTCGGCAACAATATTCTTACATGATTATTTACAAACATATATTCAAATGATCATTTTAAAAATACACATATATCAGTAATTGAAAGATTTATTACAAACAAATGAGCTGTTGCAAAAGATGTTTTTGGGGAACCTCTTCCTAAAAAAGAAAATTGAAGCGATTATACTACTGGAGAATTACAACAATTCCTGAGACTCACATTGTGAGCAAAGGATAGTGCCGATACTTATGGAGACCACTTATTACAAAGACGTGGCCATATTCCTGGAACATCTCCTCAAAGATCTCAAGAGCCTCATTCACTTATTCCTGGAACCGATCTTGAAAATACTCAAGAAGCTCGTTCACTTATTCCTGGAACTGAAGAAGCTCGTTCACTTATTCCTGGAACTGATCTTGAAAATACTCAAGAAGCTCGTTCACTTATTCCTGGAACTGATCTTGAAAATACTCAAGAAGCTCGTTCACTTATTCCTGGAACTATTACGGCTGAAGAATTAGAAAACAATGAAATAATTCGTTATCAAACTATTTGATATTTTGAAAATGGTACTCAGTATTTATTCTGAGAAGATGGAACAGATACGGCTCTTGATTATGACAGCCTTTCACCAAATTTTAAAGAAGCTTTCGACAATTATTATGGAGTTTCAGAACAAGCTGAAAATCTCTTATTTATATTAAATACGATTGGTTGAAAAACTGAAGAAATAGATACCCTTAATCAATCGCTTAATCAGGTCCATATATATAAACTTGATGAAACTATACCACAACTCCAAACAACTATACAAAATATCGTTTGAGCACTTCCATGATCACTCGGTGATGTATCTGATAGAGTGGGTATTTTAGAATATCTCCGTGAAGAAGGACTTTACGATGCTGTTAGCAGAGAAATAGTTGAAAAGAATTTTGATGAAATAGTAAATCTTTCTGAAGAAGATTTACAAAATTTTATCGAAAATGGGACTACAAACAACAAAATAGATCAACTAAAAAGAGAAGATTCTGATTTATATAATAAAGTAGTAGAAAAGAAAAATGAAATAGAAGAATACATAGCAGAGTTTAGATCTGAAATTCTCTCACAACCAGAGTATGAATGACTTGATCAAAACGCTATCCTAAAATCAACAAAAAATATTTTCTTAACATGATTTACAAAACATTTATTATTTACCACTCAACGTGAATCAGAAATGGGGGTATTTGACGTAAATCAACAAGGATCAGCTGAGTTAAAACTTTTTTGAGAGATGGAATGAGTATGACTCTTAGATATCAGTGATAAAAACATAGATTTTTGGTGAAAAGAAGCTCTCATTATGGTATGAACTCAAGCTATTGCTATTGGAATATGAGCTCTTACTATGTGAGCCTGAACTATTGCAGTAAATGCTCTTGTACATGGAACAAGGTGAGTAAGAGGATTAAAACAGATGAGTAATATTTGAAAAATTGCAAATGGGACAATAAAATGATCATGAATAATGCCATGAACATGAGTTACAGCCGCTAAATTAGCAAGATGAGTTAGTACATGAGCATTAGGATGAGTATCTTTTAATGCTTGATATACTCTTGTAAATAGTGGGTTTGCATGAGAAAACCTATATTCAAAAGAATGATTTATGGATGCTGCAAAATTTTGAATAGCATTAAAGTGATTTGAAGCATTTAAAAATATATATAGAGGTGTTGCATGAGTCTCAACAAAGTGAAACATACTAAAAGAAAGTTCTAAATTTGTTGTGAAACATGGGGTAAACATATGAGTTCCCGTTGCTATTGCGATGTGATTAGATTGATGAAAGTGAGCTCTTGATATAAGCTTTGATGAATGAGAATGGACCTCAGAAGAAGTACTTCAAGCAATGACGATAGTTGCTAGTTATGCTCTCATTAGAAAATATGGATCAAAAGATATAGCATCAGCAAAAAAGTGATGAGAACAAGTTTGAGAGTTTGCAAGGGCAAATAGTGGGAAGGTTTGAGAGTTTGTAAAAAACTCATGAGAAACAATTCTTGGTACATGAAAAATTATCGGTTGAGTAATAAAAGTAAAAATGTGAAAAAAAGGAGTTGAAGTTCAACAAGGAACAAAAACCATGAAGGAAACATATAAAGATCTGAAACCAGGTCAAACAGCGAAAATGAATAATTGAATTAAAGTGAGAAAAAAAACTACCACACAAGTCATAAAAGATAAAATTCCAAAAGGACCTACTCTAAATAAACCTGGAATTCAATAAACAAAAGAATGTCAAGTATTTGACATTCTTTTGTTTATTTGGTATGATATATATACTGAGTATTATCGGTTATTAATTGTTTACACAAATAATCCCGATAATCTCGGGAAAAGGAGAATTTATTATGAGTAATTCATTAGATGGTTTCACTGATCAAATAGTAGAAACTTTTTCGAAGATAACATTGATAAAAGCTGTTACATTTGTAGTATTTTTAATACTTACAAAAATCAATGCATTTTCTGATATACCTCTTCCTATTTACGTTGTAGCTGGAGGTATTGCCGCATTACTTGCATTCAAAAATGAAAAAGCTTATGGATGGGGAGTTGCAACATATATTGTTACACTCTTATGCATAATGCCCTATATAAATGAATGGAGTATTGCAATTATTGCAACTGGTCTAGTAATGGCAGTTTCAATATGTGGAATCTATGCTATTCGGCAAAAAGCCGTCTATCTTGGAATTGTATCTGCATTTATACTCGCTTGTTCCATCAATCAAGTGTCTCAATTCACACTTGAGCAGATAAATGATGTCAACATCGAAAATTTTGATCACAGAAACCGAGGTATCTAAGTTACTCAAAAAGAAAAAACCGAGCTATGCTCGGTTTTTTGTTGTATATTACCCTCTTCTGATTGTATCCATTTGAAAGAGCTTATTCATAGCTCCGGTTAATGAAACATCAAAATCATCTTGGGCAATAGCTTCAGCATATTTCGTCATTTCAATTACCAAATAGTTACAAGGTAATAATAAGAGAAAAGCGTTCACTATAGCAGGTAAATCAGTAAATAACGTCAAAGTAAGTATTATCATCATCACAATAATTGAGAAGATAAAACATGCTTGAGCCCATACTACAATTATTGCTGTTAATTTAATATAATCTTTATCCTCACGAATATCTACAGAGAATTCATCAATAGTTTCTGGTTCATATGCCCCTTTCGACACCATTTGATTCACAGTTGCATTTGCTGCATTTGCTTGACTGACAAGATACAATCGCAAAACTACCAATGCAACAACATAGCAGATAAAAACAAGGAACATAGCAATATTTGAAAACGATAAAATCATCATAATCAAAACGGATACAAACCCCGCAACTACAGGAAATCTGGCTAATTTCAAGGTAAACCACACAAAGTATCGTGGTGAATTTAAATCAGAAACTACCTTTTGTCCAAATAACTCACTCATATTTTATTCCTTTAGCATATAGCTAATGTTGTAAATTTAGTATTCAAAGAAAATAAAGTAAATATAGCTTACCACTAAATAGTTAATTGTCAATATATATTTATTTTTTTTCTCTCTCATTTTTCGTCAAAATCTCTTTTTTATGGTAAAATAAAGGAAATATAAATAATAAAACACATATGGCTTGAAAATTTGAACAAATACTTTCAACACACTTTGAACAAGATGAAATACAACAATTAGAAAGTATGCCTGACTATGAGGCTACAAAAAAAAGAATCGAACAAATCCATGCAGATGACATGCTTGCACACTTAGAAGCAAAAGTAAATGCTGAAATTATAGATAAGAAATTATCTCTTAATGAAAGATTCCAAAAATTTCAACAAAGTATTGGAGAAATTACAGATTCCGCAGAGAGTAAGTCATCAGCAACTCAGTTGAATCCTGAAGTATATATTGCAAGTCAAAAAAAAGAGATGAGAGAAGAGTTTCTTACAACTCTTTCTGGTTGAAGTAACCCCGATATCACAGATACAAAAACATGGACTTGAATGCTTGGAGTATGGGCATTCGAACAAATAGAAAACTGAGAAAAATTAGATAAAAATTCATCATTTGTTGATAAAATTACCACTTGATTTATGTCAAAAATTTGAATTACTCTCCTATCATTTTTATGACTCTGAAAAGCCTTTTCAGCATATAAAAATTGAAGTGAAAATATACAATTACCTGTAGAGGAAGAAAAAGAAAGAACTATTAGTACTAACTCTGAACAAAGAGAAGCAAGAAGGTATAGCTGAGCGACGTTGATATTCCTTAATATTATTAATAGGGAAAATAATACTGAAGTATTTGATAATCTTAATTTTCAAAACCTAACATTTGCTCAGCTTCTTGAATTCAAAGAAGCAAGTTATCATAACCAAAAATTCAATGATTTTTTTAACTCACTCCCTGAACATAGTTATAGTAGGAGAGAGATTACTTGAGCAATTGATACATTAATTGATTGAAAATGACGTACACTTATAGATGATATTTTTTCTAAAAGTGAGTATAAAAATGACTACAAAACATTTTCAGTAAAAAAACTCTTCTTATTAATGTGAGAAAATATTGAGCTCTTAGGCTCTGTTCAAACTCAAAGCATATTAACACAAGCATCAACTTGAGACTTTAAAAATATGGATGAGGAAACAAAAAATTATCTCAATAAAAGAGCTCTATCAGAAAATATTTTTTCACTTGCAAGAGATGAGAGTAATTATACCTTTGATAACAAAAAAAATATTCTAGCTAAACTAGACTGAACTGAATGAATTAAGGATTGAATGGAAAAAGAAAGAGTTACCGAGCTAGTAGAATATTGATTTGATATACAAAGTAATTTATTTCAAAAAGAAGATGGTGCATTTCAGATATATGAGGGATGAAAAAAAATCTCTGATATTTTTATAGCTGATCCTCTTTCGCTTAGAGAAGTAATAACATTGAGAATAATTACAGGTGAAGTTACTGAATTTAATAAGATGAACTCTATACAACAATCTGCACTTTATTTATCACTCATCTGATTTTTAAAAGAAAGGTGAGAAAACGAAACATTCTGAAATTATCTTGTATGACTATGAAAATGATCTGCTGATATAGCTAATGAGACATGAGATGAGTTGTCTTGAAAAATACCGCAATGAGTTAAAAATATAATTTGAGATGCTTTCAAGGTAATTGCAGACACATCGGCAGAACAGGCATGAAATATGCTTGAAACAACTATTTGAATGGTAAAAGAATCTCCATTATTATGAATATGAGCCTGAGCACTCTTACTATTCTGACCATGGTTTGTAAAAAGACAAAATGTATTCCAAGTAATAACAAGATAAATAACATTTGAAAAAAAATAATTTCTCCTACAATAAGAGAAATTATTTTTTTATATTTAATAAATGAAACTTTCAGACTTCAATTACGAACTCCCAGATGAACTCATCGCACAAACACCAATAAGTCCACGTGATCATTCTCGACTGCTAAAGCTAGAAAAAGAGACCGGTCATATAGAAGAAGCGAAATTCTATAACATCCTCGATGAACTATGAGAGAATGATGTCCTGGTTCTTAATAAAACAAAAGTTATCAATGCAAGGCTCCATGGATACATAGAATGAAATGAGAAACCCGTAGAAATATTTCTGCATAAGCAACTCTCAAATAATACTTGGGATTGTTTAGTTTATCCAGGGAAAAAGCTCAAACTAGGGAGAAAAGTAGAATTTAAAAGTAATAATTCTGGACCGGTCATGCTGATTGCAGAAATAAAAGATATTTCAGAATCAGGAAGAATTATAGAGTTTAGTAAATGAGGAATAGATTTCTTAGAAATAATTGAAAGACTTTGAGAAATACCACTCCCACCGTATATCAAAGAGAAGCTAGAGAACTCAAGTAGATACCAAACCGTATTTAATGAAGTATCATGATCAGTAGCAGCTCCAACTGCAGGACTACATTTCACACCCGAACTTATTGAAAAACTTGAAAAAAAATGAGTAAAAATTGAAAAAGTACTTCTTCATGTATGACTTGGAACTTTTAAATGAGTAGAAACAGAAAATATCATTGACCATACTATGCATCATGAATATATCGAACTAGATGAAGGAACGGCAAATAAACTCAATACATATAAATCAGAATGAAAAAGAATTATTGCAGTATGAACAACATCTATACGTGTGCTTGAAAGTTTCTCTGATGATAACGGATTACTCAGACACTGAAATATGGAAACAAATATTTTCATCTACCCATGATATACTTGGAAATTTATTGATGCGATGATTACGAACTTTCACTTACCAAAATCAACTCTTCTGATGCTTATTTCTAGCTTTGCATGAAAGAAGAATATAGATATGGCATATCAGTATGCTATTGATAATAAGTTCCGTTTTTTCTCATTTTGAGATGCCCTTTTTATTAAATAAGTTCTATTTACTCTCCCTTTAGTATTAAAGGGCACCCTCACTTCGTTGGGGCATACTAAGTACCCGTTGGGGGAGGGATTATTATTTCTTTTAGGTTATTTTAAGATATAAATTATACCTCATTATCGCTATAAATAAAGGTCAGTTCTACATTTAAACTTTTACTTTTAAATTAAAAAAATATAATCATGAACATAGGTGAATACACCTAATACTTTATTATCTCTAAAACCTTACAAGCTATGAGCCATAAAAAAGAGAAAAACACAAGTACTTTATTACTTGCAGTTATCATTATATTGTTACTAATTATCGCTGTTTGAGGTTTCTTCTTAGGAAAAAACATGAATTCAAGCAATGTAATCGCTCCTCAAATTGTTGCACCAGAAGATATAACAGTAACTGTCATAGATGACAAAAGATGTACTGCTTGTCAAACAAGCGGACTGATCTCTCAGTTAAAAACACTACCCGCTCTTGCATCTGCAACTTTTGAAGTAAAAGACTTTTCAGATAAATGAGTTGAAGAATTCTTAACAGATAATAACATAAAAGTTCTTCCAGCTATAATGTTTAATACAAATGCTGTTGATCCAGGAATAAACACATACCTAACTCCAATATCATCTGGAGAATATTCTCTTCAAGTTGGGGCAAGTTTTGATCCTTTTGCACAAAGAAGTGATAAAGGTTTTCTACTCTTAGATATAGAAAAACTGAATTCAATAAAAAAAGAATCGTATATCAAATGAAATACTGACGCAAAAGTCACTTGGATAGAATATTCTGATTTAGAATGTCCATATTGTGCAAAGCTTCATAATTCAGATACACCAAAAGAATTACAAGAAAAATATAATGATACAATGAATATTGCATTCAATCATTTTCCTCTTACTCAGATTCATAAAAATGCTCAAATATGAGCTGAGATCCTTGAATGTGTATGAGAAGAAAAATGAAGTGATACATTTTACACACTTATGGAAACTGCTTTTGCCGAAGAAAAAAGTACAAAATCATTCTTAATAAGTGAAGCTGTAAAACTATGAGCAAATGAAGAAAATCTTAACAAATGTTTAGATGAATGAAGATATACTGATAAAGTAACCAATCAAATGAATACTTGAAATGCTACTTTTGGAGTTACTGGTACACCTTGAAATGTTCTTATAAATAATGAAACTTGAGAATACGAAGTAATCTCATGAGCATATCCAACGGATGCATTTGAAACTATAATTGATAAACTATTAGCAGAGTAAGCTATATATAAAAAAGACATCTATTATTCATAATAGATGTCTTTTTTTGACTTATGTTTTTATTGTAATATATTTTTAATCAACCTTTCATCTTTTCTCCAATTTTTCTTTACCTTAACTCTCAGAGCTAAAAATACTTTTTTTCAGAACACTTTCTCTAAATCTTTTCTTGCCTGTGTTCACATCTTTGTAATCAAGCTTCAAGCTTTTCAAATAAGAACATATTTTTGAGAATCTGACTCAGCATATATATATGCTACAATTTTTAAAATCTCTTCTTTGTCCTCTATTTCATCAACTCAAATATACGTGCTATGTGGGATTTCTTCTTTTGTATTTTCAAATACTTTTTCTCTAATTATCTCAGAAATTCTGAAATAAATATCTTGTTTTGTATATACATCTTCAGGAAAAAAAGTTGGTCCAAATGGTAAATAGGTCTTAATTTTTGATAATAAAGTATCAAAGCCATTCTTTGAAACAGAAGAAATTTGAAATACATTATCTCACTCTGGAATACTTATTTTTGAAGATAAATCACTCTTAGTATATACCTTTAAAACTGGAGCTTTGACTTGTGAAACTATTTCTCCTATATATCTTTCTTCTTCTCATCATTCTCTAGATGAATCAATAAAGTATAAGATTAATTCTGCATCATTGAGAGATGATATAGCTTGGGAATTTATTGATTCATTAAATAATTTATTTGATTTGTGTATTCATGGAGTATCAAAAAAAATGATTTGCGAATCATCATCATTATAAATAGCCAATACTTTTCTCCTGGTAGTTTGAGGAACATTCGTTGTTATTGATATTTTTTCTCCTATCAAAGCATTCACAAAAGTTGATTTTCAAGTATTTGGTCTCCCTATAATAGAAACATACCCTGTTTGTTTCTCTTTTAAATCAGATGTATTTGCTAATATATCTTCTAATTTTAATTCTTTCATATATGTATTTTAGTTATGGATATCATCTGATGGGTCTTGAGTTTTCCCCATCATTGCATTTTGTTTATCTCTATAGTCGTCTACAATATTTAGTATTTTCCTTGCTTCTTGCATTGAATCTGGGGCAAAATCCATTTTTAAATTTTGTTGACTTCATGCAGTTTGAATAAATAATGTCCCATAATTGAGAAGATTTGAAAACACTCACTTCGTACTTGAATTTACTTCTTGAACTTGTCAGAGATTTGTTTCAGATACTTTTCTATCTAAAAATGATTTTTGCTCTACTCATATGATCCTATTATTTGTGATGATATAAAGATCAAGTTCATGATTTAACCATTTTATATACAGGACAAGTAAAAAAAATAACCAGAATGTAATATTCAACATCATTGATAAAAAAGTAACTCAAAGTATAACAAATAATATAATACTTATTATAACCCCTGTTACAAAAATAGCCCCCAACATAACAAAAATAATCCAGTGTCTTCTTACTGCCATTTCTAAATGTTCGCCTTTTTTTAAATTTTTAATTTTCAACATCATTCGGTATTATGATATATTTGGCTTTTTTATATAGAGGGGTTTCAGTTGCTTATTACTTTCAAAATTAATTTTCTGTATTATACTCCAATAGTTGATATTATCAAGTATTTCAGTTTCATTTCAAACTTCCAATCTGGCTTCTCAATAGAGCTCTCTAATATTATTCTTCTCGCAATACTCCACTATTTTGTCATTAGGCATTATTTCAATTTCAGAATCTTTATGTTTCTGAAAAAAACAATCTCTTTTTGATGAAGATTTAATAATTGGATATCGATTAAATAGCTGAAAGTAACTTAATGAAGTCATATTTTTTTGAGTAAGATAGTTGATTGCATTTACCATAAGAACAATAGTTCTTACTCATGTGAAGCTGCCTGGTCAATTCACTACAATTATATTTTCTAGATCAAAAAAGGTAAGAGTATTATATTTTAAAAACTCTTCTAATTTTGGGATCAAAACTGAAGATTCGTTTCCTTTTATATTCCATGAGGCTTTTCCTTGCATTTGCCTCTTATCATCAAATAATATCAAAGTACAGGGGGATGAAAGAGCATCTATAAATAAGTTCATTATGGATAGGATTACTTTTAATATTTTCTTTTATAAGTGTACTTCTGTTGTTATTTTTGTAAAGAACTTTCTTTATTTTTTTAGATTTTTCTTTATAATCAAGCAAATATTAAAAAATAAAATAACCTACGTGAAATCTCTAGAAATAAATAAAAGCTATATAAACAGTTGAAATACTTTTTCAAAACTTCTCTTACTTCAAAGATGGCTGGAAAATAACTCTCAAAAACTTGATGGAAGTATTATGGTCGTTCAGAATGAGAAAGATATACAAAGTTACCTAAAAATATCACTTTTCTTAGGTATAAAAATGTCAAAGTTGAACAATATATCTGAGCTTGTTGACCTTATATATAATAAGATCTGAAATTATATAGTGAGTACAGATTTTTTTGAAATTCAAATACCCAACACCAATCATTTAGAAAAAAAGTTTATTATTACTCTGAAAAAAGGTCAAAATATAGCTCCTGAAGAAATAAGTAAACAGCTCAATGATTTTTGATACAAACATTCTGAACATAACACAAAGTGAAGCTTTAAAGTAAATGGAGATATATTGAGTATTACAAACTCAACATGAGAAGTTGAATTCAAAATTAGTTTTTGGGGAAATACTATTGAAGAGATTCTTTTAATAGAAGAATCATCCAATAATACTAAAAACCTAGAGACAGTTTCTATTTGAAAAAGAGAAACTATTCATAACTTCCAAGTAACAGACACCTTTCATCTTGATTTAAAAAATAAACTTCATTCTGAGAATATATTTCATATTTTAGACTCTCTTGATTTTTCAGGTTATTTTGATGAATTTAATACAGATCTTAATAACTATATTCAATTTAATTCTCTCACACATATTCAAAATAAAGAAGCTCAAATCAACCTATGAATAAATGACCTTTATTTAGAAAAAATTGAAGACTTAAAACATATTTTAGAAGAGAACTGAATTTCAAAGAAAACTATTTATACAAAAAGTATCTGAGCAATAAAAAATTTTATCGAATATAATAACCTTCAGAGTATTGAAATTATTGAAACAAAACTAAATAATTTAAAAAGTTTTCGTTCAGCAACTGAAATTGTAATTTGTGATGACAATATTTCAAGAATTTTTGTTAAAAAGAGAATTAAAAGAAATCTCAGTAAAAGCTTAGACTTACTCCTACAAATTAAGCCTTGAGATTTCATTGTCCATGTTGATCATGGAATATGAGTTTTTAAACAAATACTCGAAAAAGAACTCCCTGTTCAAAATGGACAAATCATAAAAAAAGAATACATAGAGCTTGAATACAAGAATAATGATAAGCTATTTGTTCCTATTACAGAAGTATCAAGGGTCAATAAATATGTCTGATCTGAGAATCCAAAGTTGACAGGGTTATCGACAAAAGAATGGGAGAAAAAACTATCTAAAGCCAAAGGTGATATTGAAAGTATTGCCTGAGAACTCTTAGAGGTATTTGCCAAAAGGAAGCTCCAAAAATGATATAGTTTTACAAGTTACCCAACAGAGGAAGCAAGATTTTCAAACTCTTTTGAATATACCTATACAGATGACCAATTCAACATCATTCGTGAAATAAATGAAGATATGGAATCTTCTCAACCAATGGATAGACTTGTTTCGTGAGATGTCTGATTTTGAAAAACAGAAATTGCATTTCATGCTATGTATAAAGCTATGATAAATAATAAACAAGCGGCCCTTATCTCTCCTCTTATTGTACTTGCTTATGAGCATTATGAAAAAGCGAAAGAAAGGTTTGCTCTGTTTCCATTTAATATATGAGTAATAACGAGGTTTGAAAAACCTGCCATAGTCAAAAATACTCTCGAAAAACTCAAAAATGGAAAAATTGACCTTATCATTTGAACTCATAGGTTACTCAGCGAAGATATAGAATTCAAAAATTTATGAATCCTTGTAATTGATGAAGAACATAAGTTTTGAGTAAAAGACAAAGAAAAAATCAAGAAATTCAAATGAAATATAGACATGTTGTCTCTCTCAGCAACACCAATCCCTAGAAGTCTAAATATGGCATTAAATGGTATAAAAAGCATGAGTATGCTTACCACTCCTCCTATATGAAGAATGCCAATCGAGACACTGGTGTCTAAGTTTGACGATAATATTATTGCTGAAGCCTGAAAAAGAGAGTTTGAAAGATGATGACAGTTATTTTTCATACATAATAGGGTCGGGACTATTGAAACTATGAGAGATACTCTCTGAAAAATTTTTAAGAATAAGAAAATCATTATTGCTCACGGCCAACTTCCATGAGATACTCTTGAAAAAAGAATACTCTCATTTAAAAGAAAAGAATATGATATATTATTATCTACAACTGTGATAGAAAATGGTATCGATTTCCCAAATGTAAATACTATCATTATCAATGATGCTTATAACTTTTGAATATCGCAAATTCATCAACTCAGATGAAGAGTGTGAAGAAGTGATAAACAATGACATTGTTATCTCTTATTTAATAAAGATAAGATCAAAGATGATGCAGCAAAGAGACTCAAAACCATTGTCGACTATAGCCACCTCTGAGCATGATTTGAATTAGCAATCAAAGACTTGGAAATCAGATGAGGTTGAGACCTCCTATGAATAAAACAAAGTGGACAGTCTAGTGAGATCTGAGTAAATCTATTTTTAGAAATGCTTGAAAATAAAATTGAAGAACTGAAGAGGACCGGTCTTGATACTAACTCTAAAAATTCAGTAGAAAGAAATATATCTAGAATTAATACAACAATAGACTTAAATATTTCAGCCTTTATTCCTGATTACTTTTTTAGCTCAGAGCTTGATAAAATAAATTTTTATAGAGAAATAGAGAGCCTCGAGACCTGAGAAGACTTAGAAAATATAATAACTGATTTCAAAGAAATTAATAGTGACATACCAAGTGAAACAAATAATTTTTTTACTTTACTTGAGTTAAAACTTATTGCTTCTCAGTATAAAATCAAACATATCAAAAAAGTCTGAATTAACTACCAAATAGATTTTGATACAGAAATAAGCCTTGATGAGTTAAAATTATTTTTGAAGTTAGATAGCGAAGTAAAGCTTGAGGTAACCACTATTCATAGACTCAGATCAAAGGTAAAAAACTTTGGGACTGATTATGATTTTATGAAATATGTTTTAGATATAATGAAAGGAACAATGAAGAAAAGGAAAGTGAAGCTGAAAAGGTAACCTCACCCTAAATTCCCTCTCCTTTGGAGGAGAAGGAAGCTACATTTTTTTTGAGGCTATCTTTTCCCCTCTCCTCCAAAGGAGAGGGGTTAGGGGTGAGGTTATTTTCAAATTAAAGTTGAATTTTTAGACTTTAATCATATATTAGATGCACAAATTTTACAAAATAAATACGAAAAATATGAAGTTTACAAAAATATTTTTGATACTCTTAATGCTAAGTCTATCACTCGCAAGTTGTACAAACAAAGAATGAAATACAATTACTAAAGACAAAAGTCAAACGGGGACACAAGCTATTTTAGATGATAATAAAACAAAGATTATGGATAACTACCAAACAAAAAAACTCGAAGATGGAGATATTGTTGCTGTTATGAAAACAACAAATGGTACTATACAAATAAAACTATTCACTGAGGATGTTCCAAAAACAACTCTGAACTTTATGTGACTTGCTCAACAAGGATACTATGATGGGATTATTTTTCATAGAGTTATAAAAGGATTTATGATCCAAGGAGGTGATCCAGACGGAACAGGACAAGGTTGAAAGAGTATTTATGGAGCAAAGTTTGATGATGAATTTTCTGATAAACTCAGTAACATAACTGGTTCAATTTCCATGGCAAACTCTGGACCAAATACAAATGGAAGCCAATTCTTTATTAATCAAGCTGATAATACAAATCTAGATTTTAATAAAGGTGATACAAGATCAAAACACTCTGTTTTTGGACAAGTTGTTGAAGGAATGGATAACGTAGATAAAATAGCAAAAGTACAAACGGCTGAACAAGATAGACCAGTAAAAGAAGTAAAAATTATATCGCTTGTAATCAAACAATATAAGAACGGTACCCTAAAAGATTATAGCTTTGATCTTGAAGCGGAAAAAGAAAAAGTAGAAACTGAAATGAAAAAAGCTGCTGAAGCAAAGAAAGAGGCTGATAAAAATAAAGCAGTAGAAGCATGAAATAAAATCGCTGTTCACTATACACTTACTCTTGAGAATGGAGACAAAGTAGATAGTAGTATAGACAGATGAGACGCTTTTGAATTTACTGTTGGAGCTTGAATGACAATCAAATGATTTGATGATGGTGTAATCTGAATGAAAATCGGAGATAAAAAGACTCTTACACTTGATCCAAAAGATGCGTATGGTGAAGCTGAAATATCTCTCCCTAAAGCACAATTTAAATCATTTGAAGATGCTGGTATTAAGCTAGAAAAAGGAGCGAAACTTCCAACTCAAATGTGAGAAATCAATGTACTTGAAGTAAGTGATGATACTGTAACAATTGAAAACAACCATGACTTAGCATGAAAGACTCTTATATTTGATGTTGAAATGATTGAATTTAAGGATTAAGAAACCTCACCCCTAAACTCCCTCTTCTTTGGAGGAGAAGGAGCAGCAAGTAAGATAAAAAAGACTGGAAAATTATATTTTTCAGTCTTTTTTATTACACAATTTTTTAGCCAAATAGTCAACTCAATTTAAAATTTTATTCCAAATATTAATATCCTGTTAATGTCTCATATGTATACTGTTCTATGTAAAAAGGAGGAATTTTATATTTTTAAATTTATAATTTAATGTGAAAGGTTATATGTTCATTATTTCTGTTTATTTTTTTGTTTTGATCAACATCTGCTTATACAGCAACTCAAAACGATAAAGATACTGTGGATGTTCTTACGTCTAAAATAAATAAAATAATAGAAAAAAAATGAGAAAAACTACGTACGATTTTTATAAAAAAATTATCTACACTAAAACATAAAATCAAAAAAAATGAGAAAATTACTTACATTATTTGAGAATTAGTAAACAACTTGAACAACTCTACTCAAGCCATTGAAGACTTGATTAAAGAAGTAGAGAATCACAGTAATAATACTAATAAAAACAGCGATAAATTATCATCTTTATTATTACTACAAGAATATGGTTCAATGTATAATAAATTGATTGACAACGATATATATTGAAAAAATTGAAAATTTGATTTAGGATGTTGAAACTATGCAATTAAATGGAATGAAATATATAAAGATCAATTTCAAAATATATATAACAAATCAAATCTTATAAATAATATTTTTCTAATGGATTTAATGAAATATGATATTGAAAAATTCAACAAATATTTTAAAAAAACATGTAAAAATGATGCAAAAATTGATTCCATGCTGTTTACTACAACAAGTATCTCCCGTAACCTAGATAGCTTTGATAATTCCTACTATACAGAAATATATATATTTTATAATAATTGGTACAATACACTATATAAATATCTGAAGGATTCTAAACCATGAGAAACTTGTAATACAGTCTGGGAAGATTGGGATGGATTTACTTATGACAAAATGGAGTATTTAAAAACATATACAAAAAATACCAACTCTGATATATACCTAAAATACTTCTCTGAACTTCAAGATAAATTTAGAAAAATGATGAAAGAAGAATGTAATGGTCTTAAAATAAAATAACATTAACAATAGAAATAAAAAAAGGCAGCTTTAAAACTGCCTTTTTTTATTTCCCATACTCTAACTCATCCAAACTCAACTCCTTATTATCCAAGTACTTCTTTGGACCAGTCTTTAAAAGTCTATGAATAGATGTATACTTATAATCTTTAATATCCTCAACGAGCTTATACTTAAGTGGATTATAATTCACAAAGCTCATACATTTATGTAAGTATTCTTCTGAATCAATACGAGTGCTTTTAAATCTCCCTTTAAAAACAGGCTGTTTTAGCTCTGAGGGGTATTTCTTCCTATAAGAGGTTGCATATGCTCATTGAAGTCTTTTCATGAATTCTGAGAGCCTATGTCATGTTTTGATATTTTTTACTATAAGATGAAAATGGTTTGGTAAAAATGAATATGAAACGAGCTTTATATCAGAATAATCTTTGAGATATCGAAGAAGGAGTTCATAAAACTTATCAAATTCTTGATCGTCGTGAAAGAGTGGCTCAGTTGAGAGTCACTTGTTATAGATATGGTAATAACTATTTTCTAGAAATTCTAGTCTGGAATTTCACATAAACTTTTTCTTATATATTAATATAAGTATTCTACATTATATAGATTTAAAAGTCAAATATGTGGACCGGTCTCAAATTATAATCAACAAAAAACCTTACTTTACGTAAGGCATTGCATGAGTAGAAAGATATACTTTATTAAACTCTGTCATTTTATCGAGTAATTCTTGACTGACGTCATTTCATTCAACATTCAAGTATTGAAGCTTATTTAACTTTGTAAGTCATTTAATATCTTCTTCGTCTAGATTATTATAAGACACATCAAGTGTTTTGAGTTTTTCTAACCCTGAGAATCATTCTAAGTTTGTGAGCTTATTATTACTCACATTTATGTGTCTAATATTAGCTGGAAGCTTTAAGTCTGAGCCAAACCTTAAGTTATTATTACCCAGATCTATTCTTCAGAGTTTATTATATCCCGATATATCAAGTAATTCTATCTCATTATTTCATAGATAAATATTATTAACTTCTGTACCTGTTAAATAGAGGTTTAAATTGATAAAACCTTTTATTTCTTTCCCTACTAAGTTTATACTTCTATCTGGTGTTTCATAACTTGCTAAAAGGCTTTTATTTGATAATTCAAATGCTGTTTTTCAACATGAAGCAAGTAGAAGAATCGAAACTATAGCTATAAGTACTTTTTTCATATTTATATAATTTAGTGAGTAATTTCTTGGATTATATGATTTTTCTGATTTAAAACAAATTTTATACAATATAAAAGACCTATATTCTTATAGGCCGTTTATATATTAATAACTTTTTGATCATAAGTCTAGCTCGTCTTCCATATTAATATGAAGGTCCTCTGATCATGTAATTCATAGAATTGTATAATCTATTCATGACTTTACAAGATTTAATGTAATTACGGTACTTGAAGTTGTTCCAGCAATAACTATTTTATAGTCCTCTCCTCTTGTGGAATTTGACAGTGTTCTATTTGTCTGTAGTAGTGCTGACATATTAAACTCTAATACATCACCACTCATGACTCATACTACTCTATTTGATGAACTTTCACTATTATAAATAGAATAAACAACATCGGCATCTCAACTTGATCATAGCGTTGATAAGCGAAGTTTTTCAAGCTCTATAGTAGGAGAATTATTTCAATTTTCAATAGTATTATTCCCAAACATAGCTCTGATATTCAACTCTGGAATGTTACTTGAAAGATTTTGCTCTACCTTTACTTCTAATACACCGGGAACAATAGAAAAAAGTTCTCATGGTTCAGTAACAGTATACATAGCTATATCATTTCCTGATGAGATTCCTTTTACATCATCAAATCAAACTTTACTTACATAGATATCCTTGATAGTTTTCCCTGCTTTTTCCCTCCCTATTGGTGCTGTTTTTATCTTAAGGCGTGCTTGTCTAATATTTTGAGTGATTATAAAATCATTAAGATTATCAAAGGTAATTTTTGCTTGGGTAGAACTAATAATATCTAGCTTTGATGATCATACTGAATCTATTACACTTCATTCAAGATATAACGTAGCTGTTTCGATCGAACTCTTTATATCTGTTAGGTCTTCTGGCCCCGAAATATAAAAGATAACTTTCCCTACGTCAGACGCTTCGTATAACGAGCTAAAGCTTTGTTTATATATAAATACTTCCTCTCAAGCTAAAAGAGTTTTCTCTTCTTCATTATAACTATCTGAGAATCCTGGATACACTGTCATTTCTTTCTCTTCTATTATTTTTTCGTCTTCAGTGATTTCATTATCTTTTATGATTATTGCTTGCTCTGATTTTAAAGCAGCTAATGTATATGAAGTTTTTAGAGTTAAATAATTGAGTATTAATTTTAATTTTTTTGATCTCACATCAGTTCTATATTTTAATTTTTTTTCAAGAGAGGTCAGTTTGTTTGTAAGAAGATTCAAAAAGATTTCATTTTCTTTCTTTTTTTCTAGAAGACTATCAATAGCTTTGATGTATTTACTTCAATTTGTAATAATTGAAAGTCTTTCTGCTGATTCAGAAATATCATTTTCTAGGTTTGCATGTACTCAACTTTGAGAGAATACAAATAGAAAAGATAGTAACAATGTAATAATTTTTTTCATGATCATAATATTAAAAAATTAAATATAATTCTATTATATACAATCCTAAATTTTACACAACAAAAAACCCACTCTTTCGAGTGGGTTTTTTGTACTTACAAAAGTAAGTTTTTTTAACTAATCGTATAGATTAATTACGATTGAGACTAGTAAGATCTAGTACCCATATCTAATTCATCAGACATATTGTTAGTTAATGAAGTAGCACCAGTATTGTCAGCAACACTGTATGTAACCCCAGTTTCTAATAATTGTAGAGATGAAGTATCACCATCTGCAGTACCAGTAATAGTGATTTTGAATGTTTCACTAGAACCAGCTGAGATTGTTTGATTTGTATCAGTCATACCAGCAAGAGTAAATGTAACTATATCAGGACTAGTAGTAATTACTCATGTGATAGTATCACTTGAGTCATCAGTATTAGATATAGTATATACTTCAGCACCTGCGATAGAAGTACCAAGAGTAGAGAACACTAATACGTCAACTAATGTGTTAGCAGTAGAGTTATCATTATCTTTAGTATTGTCTCCAGCAGTAGAAGTTAATTTTAATTCTGGTGTAGTACTAGAATTAAGAGAAGCTTCTACAGAAGCTGTAAGAAGAATAGGAACTATAGCAGTATCTTTAGAAGAACTAGAGATAGCTAATGTTTCATTCGTAGCATCTTTACCAGAATCAACACCTTGAACATCATTTAATGCAATATTAGTTATGTTAATACCTGTAACTGTAGCACCATTTTTTTGGTAACCAATAGTTTCAGTATTTAATACTAATTTAAGTTCAGCAGTAGACTCTTCAACTATTAAATTATCTAAATCATCAAAAGTAATAGTAGTAGCAGTAACATCACCGATATTATTCGTATCAATTAATGTATCATCTAAGTATAGAGATGCATTAACTATTTTTTCTGTTAAATCAGTATCAACAGTGAAAACAACAGTTTCAACATCCATAGATTCATTAATAGATTGAACATCAACTGAGAATACAGTTTCAGAAGAACCAGCTAAAATAGTTTTAGCATCTTCATTGTCTTCATTATTAGCATCAGCAGTTATAGTAAGTTCACCGAATCCAGTAATAGAGATTTGTCTATTAGAAAGGATATTAGTAGTAACAGTAACATCATCTTTATCATCATCTTCAACACTTAAAGAAGTAAGAGTTGTTTCGATAAATCTTTGATCTACTGCATCTTGTCCATCAACGATAGAAAGAACAACAATAAATGTTTCAGTAGCGTTAGATTCTATTTTAACGTCTGTAAAGTCGTTAAATGTAACAGTACCATCAGAAGCAATTTTAGAACCAGATTCTTGGTCTAATAAATTAGCCTCAGAAACAGAACCTACGTATAATCTTGCTTCAGAGATAGTTTGACTTGGTAAGTTAGTTGAACTAAATATAAATACTTCAGCTTGAGCAGTAACAGCAACAACATTAGCAGTTGTAGCAACATTTGAACCAGCTAAATCACCAGTAGCATTAGCAGCAGAAGGGCTAGTGAAAGCAGTTCCTGCAACAGCAGCAGTTAAAACAAGATCAGCACCAGCGCTTGTTAATGTTATACCAGCTGTAGCGTAAGCAGCAGCATTAGCAGTAACAAAATTAGCTGCAGTAGTAGTAAGATCAGTAGCAAAAGTAGAAGTTAATGGACTACCTGTAACACCAGCTGTAGTAATAGCTGCAGTACCTGAAGTACCAGTAATAGTAAGAGTATCTACTTGAGCAACTGCAGTAACAGCAACAACAGCAGCAGCAGCAGTTGGGTTAATTTTAGCAATTACTTCATCAACAGTTACGTAAGAAGATTCTTCAGCTTCAACTTCCCATTGTAAAGCAACAATATCTTTTGCTCCTCTAACAACAGTAATATCAGATAAATTAACTTCAGAAGCAGTAGCTCCAGATTCAGAACCATCAATAGAGTTAAAAGAAACACTAGAAGGAGTGATATCAGTAACTTCTTTATCATCTTCAGTTTCTTCAACATAGAAAGCACCTGCAGTTAATATATTAGTATTACCAGTAACAAAAGAGATTTCAAATGAAGCACTATCAAATAAATTGATATCTTCACCAGTATCAGCTCTAATAGACCAATTAGTTGATCCTTGAGGAATAATAACATCTATACTATCTTCAGAATAGATATCAGAACTTGTACCTCCTAATTGTAATTCATACGAAGAACCTGTTTCTTCATTATATAATTCAACATCATCAAATAATTTAGCAAGAGTTAATGCTTCAGTACCATTTAATGTATCATCATTAGCAGTACCTCCACCAGCACCATCATCAACGAATGCATTACCAGCAGTTAAAGTAACTTTAATACCAAACTCTTGTAATTCTAAGTTTTGTCCAGCAACATTTGTTAACTTGAACCCACCTATAGTAACATTATTTTTATCTTCTCTAATTTCATCGAAATCAGGTTCAATTTCAACAATAGTTAATTCACCAGCTTCAATAGTAACTGTTTTAGGAGTACTATTAAAAGCAGTAATAACAACTGATGCACCGTAACCAAATTTAGTTGAAACAGCAGTAACGTCTAATTTTTCATCAATTGTGAATGAAATAACGTCAGCAGCACCTTCGATGATATCAGCCTTTACAGTGAAATCTTCGTTTTTATCTTCTTGAATAGTTATACCATCACCTAAGTCAAATGTTAGGAAATCGTCTTTCATAGAAGCAGTAGATGCAACTAAATCATTACCGTAGTAAAGTTTAAAGTTAGCTAAATCATCTTCAGCATCACTAGAACCTTCAAAAGTAATAGTTTTTAAAATAACATCTTCATTGTTATCTCCATCAATTTCAAATTCAAAGATATCAACATTTTCTTCTCCTAAAGTAGGGTTAGAAACACTTGACCCTTGTGTAAATGTTAATGTTGGAGCATCAACAGAACCAATTCTTAGTGTATTTGCAACTAAGTTATCTAGTCCTTCAATGTTACTGTTTGCAACTAAGCTAGTTAGTTCTAAAGCAAACTCATCTTGAGCAGCAGCAGCAACATTTCCTAAATCTACAACAATAGATAAAGTTCTTGTTTCACCAGCTTTAACTACAACACCTCCATCAGAAAGGTTTAGTTGAGCTTCAGTATCATTTTCTTGGTTATCATTTTTTTCATTAGAAGCTCTCCCTGTATCAGTAAATACAGCTAGAGATTCAAGAGTATTGTTATCAGATAACCCTCTTCTTTTAATTGTAATTTGAGTAATAGTAACATCTTCAGAACCAGCAGTGAAATCAAAGCTAGCAGCTGGAAGACCGTTAACTGCACCAGGAACAGTAGCAGCAACTGGAGTTTCAGGAGAAAGAGAAACAGTTAATACATTGTCACCTGAGATAACTGTAGTAGTATCATCAGTAGTGTCAGTAGTAGTATCAGTATCATCTTCTTCATCATCAGTTAAGTCACCTAGAAGGTCACCTAAAAGATCATCATCATCATCAGTAGTTGTTTCCATTGAATCAGCTCCAACTTTGAATACCCAACCTCTAGTAGCAGAAGCATCGTAATCAGTAAAAGTAGAAACAATATCTTCATTAACAGCAAAAGCAACAACTTGTTCTTGCCATGAGCTCGTTTTAGAAGAATCAAAAGAGTATCCTAAACCAGCAGCAGAAACCATCATACCTAAAGCTTCCGCTTTTGAGATATTTCTTTCTGGATTGAAAGTAGCATTAGAAGTAGAAACAATTCCAGCTTCAGCTAACGGTTCAATAGAGTAAACAGCCCAAGTATTAGGACTAGTAGCAGTAACATCAGTAAAAACACCTGTTACAGTAGTAGATTTTGCTAAACCAGCAACACCTCTAGCAACAGCAGCTATTTCTTGTCTTAATACATTTTGATCAAGATTATAAGCAGCAGTATCAGAACTGTGGTTATTAATAATTCCTTCAGCAGCTAAAGTATTAGCAGCATCAGTTTGAGCACCACTAGCAGCAGATACACCTGTAGAGAAAAGTCCCGATACAAGAGCAACTAAAGCAACACTAGCAGTAGCTTTTTTAAATAAATTCATGTAAATTTATTAAAAAATAAAAATAAGTGTAAGTTAAACACGTTTAAATATATGAGATAATTGTTTTTCAAAAGAATGAGTTGTAAATCTTTTAGCAGTACTTTTAGATGCTAAAGAAAGATTACTTCTTAATTCAGAGTTTGTTAAAATATCATAAGCTTTATCTATAAATTCATTATCTGAATCTACAAGATATCAATTCACTCAATTTTGAACTAACTCACGAGCTCAAGATTTATTCAAACATACCACAGGGATTCAAAGAGACATAGATTCAATAAGGACAAGCCCAAAAGAATCTATCAAGGATGGAAAGAGAAAAATATCTGACTTTCATAAAGTATCAATAATAGTATTATTATCTATAGTTCATAAGAAGGAAACATTTATATCATTTTCATACTTGTCACAATAATATGGTAACTCCTCTCATGCTCATCAAACTATCAAATGAAGACCTGGGATCTTCTTCTTTAAGTTTTCATAAGTATGAAAGATAAGTTGTATATTTTTTCACTCTCCCCATCTTCCATAAGTAAATATGGTATTTGAAGGTGAGTGAGTAATAATGTCTTTTTGTATTTGTTTCTCAAAGTCTCTATCCAATACAGGAGAAAGAATTTCAGAAGGTATATTATAAATATCTTTTATAACAGACTGTAAGTACTGACTATTGGAAATAACAAGATCAATTCTCTTTATTACTCTTTTCTCAAAAAAACGTTTTAACTTTAAAAAATTGTTTGTATTTTCACTGTAATACCATGGATAATGATGGTTCCACCAGATAAGCTTCGCTCTCGAAAAAAATAAAGTTTTTGATAACACTCATACAAAATGCATAGGTGAGTTTCAAATAATTACATAATCACTTTTTCTTATTTTAAATGCTATATATAGGAGGCTAAAAAATTTTAACACTCCAAAACTATAGAAACTTTTCATTCAGAAATGTACAGCTTCTTCTGAAAAGACATTCTTATCGTAAGAGAAACTATAAAATGTAACGTCATTATTCTTTTTATGTAAAAAGCTTGATAAGAATATCATCATCTTTACAGCTCATCATTTCTTATTTACATAAGGATGAAGAACAGAGATCGTTTTATGTGTTGGTATCATATTATCTAAGGACTTATAGTAAAATACAAGGTTAAAGCCTTAACCCAAAAGTTGTACACAACCCTGGGGAACAAGAAAGAAATAATTTCTACCCTCTTCCCCAAAGTTGTAATAACAAATCCTGTAAGCTACAAACTTTAATTTATTAAGTTTTCCCTAAAAGTAGGGATTGTTCAGTTCATGTTAATGACCAAAATAATTACGCGGACTATAATACTTCTTTCACCCCTCAAAGTCAAATAGGCAAAGGCACATTTCACACATTCTTCACATAAGCTTAAATAATAAACAAATAAAAAACTGAACAAATTTTGTTCAGTTTTTTATTTGTTTATTACCCATTTGAGATAGTATCTGCTAGATTCATGATAGGCTGCATAATAGCAACAGCGATAAATCAAACAACTACAGCTAAGAAAACTATAATAAATGGCTCAAGTAACTTATTCAATATATTTATGGTATTATCTACCTGATCATCATAGAAGTCTGCTACTTTAATAATTGTTTGATCAAGCTTGGCTGTTTGTTCTCAAACTTGTATCATTTGTACCATCATTTCTGGAAAAAGCTTATCTCCGTCAAGCGATTCCCACATTTTGATTCACTGCTGAATATCTTCAGAAACCAATAGTAATCTTTGTTTATATACTTCATTTCAAACAGCACTAGATGTAATTTTTAAACACTCTACCACGGATACTCATGATCAAAGTAGACCAGAAAATACTCTAGAAAACTTTGAGAGTATTAATTTTTGTCCCATTGGTCAAAAAACTGGTATTTTTAAAATAAACCCATCATAGAGGTATTTCCCATTTGGTGTCTTTTTCCATAAAGAAATGAGTATGTAACCTACAATGAGTATTCAAATCATAATGAACCAATAATCTCTAAACGCATCTGAAATAGCGATAAGAGCTCTTGTTGACGGAGGAAGTGCTGATTTATCATCAAATATTTCTAATAATTTTGGCACTACCGCAACCATCATAACAGAAACAACCCCTATCACAACAACCATTATGAAAAATGGATACATCATGGCTGACTTAATTTTTCATGAAATTGATGACACTTTTTCTATCTGTAAAGCAAGATCGTTTAAGACAGTATTTAGTTGACCGGTCTTCTCTCAAGCGCTTATTATTCATACTTCTGCTTCGGTAAAACTAGATGGATATAGTTCTAAACAATCAGAAAAGCTCTTTCATCATCTCAATTCTTCACAAAACCTTCACATAATTTTTTTAAATACTGGGTTTTTTTCTTGTTTCTCTAATACAAGGATTGATTTTAGAATACTCATTCATGCATTTGTCATGGTAGACAAAAGACGAAAGAAAATAACTTTTTCTTTCACTTTTACACTTTGAAGAGAAACAATAAAATTATTTAATTGATCCATCAGAGAGGTATTATTTCTTTCTTTTTTTATATTATGGACAACATTGTCATTCTTTTTATTTTCATCATCATTTAAGATAATTAAATCTGACATAATAAGGAATTAAAAATTAAAAATTATCATTTTTGAGATTTTGCTACACGATATACTTCTTCTAATGAGGTCTCTCATCTAAGAGCCTTCATAACTCCGTCTTGTTCAAGAGAAACCATCCCATCCTTTATTGCTTGAGTATTAATATTCATTGCTGATTCTCACCTCAATATCATTTGTTTTATTCACTTTGTAATCTCTAATGCTTCATAAAGTCATACTCTTCATTTATAACCAGTTCCCTCACATTCACTACATCAGACCGGTTTATAAAAAACAGGGTTCTTTAATATATCTCACACCCTCTCGGTTAGTTCCTTTTTATCTGTGAGTGCAATAGCATTTTTTACATTATTAAGTGCATCATTTCATATTTCCTGTAAGCTTATTTTTTCTTTACAATTTTTACATAATTTTTTTATCAATCTTTGGGCAATGATAACATTAATAGATGCAGGGAGTAAAAATGGCTGAACTCACATGTTTAATAATCTTGTGAGTGTTTCTGACGCACTGTTGGTATGAATAGTAGATAATACGAGATGTCATGTTAATGAAGCTTCAATAGCGATATCTACCGTTTCTTTATCCCTCATTTCTCATACCATTATTATATCAGGATCTTGCCTGAGGGCAGTTCTGAGTCAATTTGCAAAACTATATCATATAGCAGGCTTTATCTGACTCTGATTAATACCATCAACTTGATTTTCCACAGGATCTTCCAGCGTCATAATATTTACTCAAATTTTATTTAAAAGCGTAAGGGCTGAATATAAAGTAGTCGACTTCCCTGATCAAGTAGGTCATGAAGTTAATATTACCCCATTTGGTAAACTCAATGCTTTTTTTACTAATCTCAAATTTTTTCCCTCAATTCATAACTCAGTTAATTTTGGTATTTTTTTACTTTTATCTACAATTCTCATTACAATTTTTTCACCATGCACTGTTGGAAGTGTAGAAACTCTCAAATCTAGAGATTTTCACTCTATAACTCTACTAATTCTTCCATCTTGAGGAATACGGGATTCATCAATTTTTAGCTCAGATAAAATCTTAAATCTCGCAACGATTCACTGATGCAAAAACGATTGGTATTCTAAAATTTCTCTGAGCTCACCATCAAGCCTATAACGAAGTCTTACATAAGAGGAAAGTGGTTCTATATGAATATCAGAAGATTCTCATAAAACAGCCGCAAAAATAATATTGTCACAAATGAGTTGTATGTTATCTCATTTATAAACAAGGTCTTTCAGGCTATCTAAGACTTCTTTATAATTCATGTTTTTTTATTTGATTATAATTTTTTCTTCCAGAGTATCTAATATTACATTATATTTCACTGCTTTTTTATATAGTTTATCAATATTATCTTTCTTTTTTAATCATTGAGCGATCTGCTTTATATCTGAAGAAATTTCTTTTAAATAAGCATTTATTTTATTAACGTTTATCTTATCAATTCCTTTTATTTTCTTATTTTTCATAAGAATATTTACATTCTTCTCAAGGGCTGCATATTGACTCAACATATTAACTACAAACTCCTCTACTTTATAATATGGTAATCATTTTATATAAAATTTTAACTCTACATCAATTTTTATTTTCTCTCATCATTGTGTTGATTTTATGAAGTCTGGAAATGTTTTTTTAGAAGATTCCCCCGTATATCATGATGAATTTATGTATTCTCTCATTTGGAAACTATCAAGATCAATCATTTGGTTTTCATAGATATTATAATCTGCGTCTTTTCATGATCATAATAAAGTTATTTTTCTCCCTCTCTTTATTAAAAAATTATCTCTATATACAGATAATAGATTATCTTTTACTTCTATGTTTCATGCTTTCTCAATAAAATGAAGGAAATTAATTATATTTTCTTTTGAACCATTAAGATTGAGTCATAAAGGAATGTAAAATATATTTGTTTCTAATCATTTATTGTTCTTCCCATCATTAGAAAAATCTTCAAGTAATACTATATCTTTAATTCAAATAGGGTCTGTATATTTCAAAGAAAAGGATTCTAAAATAGTTTCCACGTAATTTATAAATTTAAAGTCTGTTAATGCTTCAGCTGTAAGGTCATTTGTTACTTCAGAGTAAGAAGGAAGGAGTTGAACAATTTCTTCTTCTTTTTCTTGCATTTTCAATTTGTTTTCATCATTATTAATCTCTTCTGATTTCTTTTCTAAAAAAACCATGAAACCTTCATTTGTTGTATTTTTTAAATGCTGTGCAAAAAAATCTTCTTTAATGTCTTTTAGTAATTCTACATCATATGAACTATATCATGTTCCTGTGGTAACAGCCTTTCCTAAAGCAAGGAAGTCTGTATATGATATCCCTCCTTTTGTAATAGCTTGGATATCTTGAGCTAAGATAGCTGTATCTTTCTTTTTCTGCTCAATCTCAATCACTCCTGGATATACAACTCCGTAAGAAAAGTATATTAAACCAATAAGTAAAAATGCGTAAAAAACAGCGTGTACAAGTATTCATTGAGACTCTCTCTTTGTTCTTTTCATAAAAAAATTTTATAATGATAAATTATTGGAATTATACTGTAACTTTATATCAAATTGTGTTTTTTTTGTAAATCATGTTGATTCTCAAAATATATTTTCTGATGAAAATATTTTTTGCCTATCTATAAGAGTAAAATCATTTCAATTTCTTTCAATATAATTTAAAAAACTATTTGCTATAGATATAGATGTTCATCAAACATTGCTATTATCAGTTCCGTCAAATCATTTAATTCCTCAGTTTTCATATCAAATTGAATATGCCTCACATTTAAGAGTGATAACTTCTTTTTTATTTATTTCGATATCAGAACATTGTATTTTTTCAATTTCAATTGGATCATATGAATTCTTTAAGGCATCAAATTTTTCTAATATTTCCAACACTCTTAACTTATTATTACTCTTGTTTTCTAAGAAGATAATATGTTTTGATTTTGTGAAATTCTCAACTTTGTATAATCAACCCAGTACTTCTAAAACCTTTTTCACTTGATTGTCTTTTAATTTTTTTAATTGGTCAGTATAATCTGTATATAGAAATGATACAGAAGAACAATATGAAGCTCCTGCGTGTAAATCTCATAATACTACACTACAGACAGGATCTAATGTAGTTAATTCTCTTATTTCTTCATTAGTTTGTATATAAAGATACCCGTAGAGGAGTCCTGCTATAAAAAGCCATATAAAAAATACTGTTTGAAGAAAGCTTCAAAAGATTGAAACATAGTATATTCCATCTTTATCCTTTTGTTTATTCATCTCATCAATCTCTTGCTTTAAGTCAGTGTTTGACTCAAATTCTTCGAATATATTTGAAGAATTATCGGATGTTGTTTCTGCTTTCTTTTTTCTTTTTGTAAATAGCATAATTATTATTTTTAAATATAATCTCAATAATAATATCATATATATAAAACAAAAACAAAAAAAGCTGCTTTACTATTATACTTTTTATTTTGATATATTTCTTTCAATAGCATTTAAAAAATGAGTACTATCTGAGTATTTAATGTTTATATCTTTTGGAAAAGCTTCAAGAAAAACCTTTCCCCAATTTGTTGAATAAATTCTATCATCAATTAAAATAACAATTCATTTATCATTTTTACTTCTTATAAGCCTTCAAAATCCTTGCTTCAGCTTTATTATTGCTTTTGGCACAGAATAATCTTTAAACGGGTCTTTAAAGAAAACACTTCTCGCCTGGAATATTGGATCTGAAGGAACAGAAAAAGGAAATTTATGGATTACAAGGTATTTTAATTTTTCTCAAGGTATGTCAACTCATTCCCAAAAACTATCTGTTCATAATAAAATCGAATTTTCTGGACTTTCCATAAAAAAACTCATCAGCTTTGTTTTACTTCATCAAATTGATTGGGCATATAAATTAATATCATCATGCTTTAATTGTAAATTTAAAGCAGTGTATATTTTTCTAATGATAGAAAAACTTGTTAATAAGGTGAGTGTTTTCCCCCTTACCAAAGAATAAAATAACCCTAAAAAATGAACCACTTCTTTTGAATTATTTTTAATACTTCACAAATTATTCGGAATAAATAATGTCGCTTGTTTATTATAGTCAAAATCACTTTCAAATGAGTAGAATTGAAATTTTTCTAAAGAAAGTAATTGAATAAAGTAATCAAAGGAATCTGATATTTTCAAGGTTGCTGAAGTGAGAATAACACTTCTCAGGTTTCACCAGAGATTATTCATTAAATAGTTCCCTGGATTTAATAATGTACAATCTAATGATACCCCTGTATTATCATGATAGTTTGCAATTTTTATGTACTCATCTTCAGAGTCCTTATTTAAAAGAATCTTTAATATGTTTAAATAACTTTGAAGTGAAGTAATTTCTTTTGTAAAATCATACTCAGATGTACATGCTAAAAAATCAATAATATCTAAAAAGCTTAATTCAATCTTACTTTTTAACGATACAAAATCAGCCTCAGGATAAAAATCTTTTTTAATAAGAATATTTTTATATTTTTGCTCTTTTGATACCTTTCCATCAATATAACTCATTGCATAATCCATGATTAAAGCAATATGTCACAGTATTTGTTCTTTTCCATTTAAGAACTCTATTTTTTTTATATTTTTTTTATCTAAGGTATTTTCAATAAAATTAAAAATTTCTGTGATATTTTTTTCATTTATTCTTGTCTTTAATGATTCAGTTATAGAATCCTCTATGCTATGAGCCTCGTCAATAACAAGGTTTTTAATTTTTCAAAAAATAGAGTTCTCAGATTTTAAGTCAGAAAATAATAAGCTATGGTTAATGACTACTATATTAGAAGTTTCAACTCGTTGCCTTGCTTTAAATAAAAATTCATAATCCCTATATATATTCTTATCCGTAAGAAGAAGAGCAGAATCTGCATTTATATTTCTTAAATATCAAAATTCAGCTCAAAAATAATTTAATTCATCTAATTCTCAATATGTAGTTTCAAAAACCCAAAGAGCGATCTTAGACAAAAAATTAACTTTATAATAGTCAATTTTGTCGAGTACAATTTCGTCAAAAAACCCTTTTAAACTCATATAATTCCTTCTTCACTTTAGCTTCGTATGGTGGAAATCAAATCAAATATTATCTTCTAAAAAAGAAAGGTCTTTATAAAAAAGTTGGTCTTGTAATGTCTTTGTTTTTGTTGAAATAAAGACTTTTTCTCATGTTTTTACAGAATGAAGTATAGAAGGAATTAGGTATGCAAAACTTTTTCATAATCCTGTTGGAGCTTCAATAACAGATTTATTTCACTTTTTCATTGTTTCAAAAACAATTTTTGTCATCTCAAGTTGATTTTCTCTCTTTTCTACCGTTCCTAAGTTTTCATAGATACTTTCCAGTCACTTAATTTTTAATTTTTTGTCTACAATTAAATCCTTTATTTCTATTAGTTTTCATACTTTTTTTAATATTTGCTTTTCAAACGATTCAAAAATAATTGATTCTACATCCTCACTTAATAAATAATCTATCCGGTAATCTATATTCTGGTCTTCAGAAAGCTCAAAAATATACTTTAATATTTTTTTCTTTGTAACAGATAACTTTTTAAATTTCCCTGTAAGTTTTTCAAATAGTCTGATAGTTGCCATTACATCATTTAATGCTCTATGAGCTCAAGAAAATGGAACATTAAATGAGCGACATAACATTTCTAAATTTAATGATTTTTCATGAAAACAAAGCATATTTGCTAGAAAAAAAGTATCTAATACTATATTTTCTCGTACATTTATTCCTTTTTCTATAAAAAAGTCCCTATCAAAAAAAACATTATGTCACAATAAGGGGGTATTTCATATAAATGCTAGAATATCCTTTTTCAGTTCATCTAATACAGGGGCTCCTTCTACATCGCTATCAAATATATTTGTAATATTTGATATCAATTCTGGAATTGGAACTCATGGATTTACAAGTGATGAAAAGGTATCTAAAATTTTATAGGTTTTCTCATCAAACTTTACTAATGCGATTTCTATTATTTCATCGTTGTATCTATCTAAACCTGTTGTTTCTAAATCAAAAGCTATTATCATTTTTTAAAATAATGTTGAATAAAGTATTCTCTTTGATATAATAATAAATATTAAAGATTAACAAAAATTAAATGAAAAAAATAATACTTTCCATTATTTTTCTGATATTTTTTTCAAGTATTCATTCTGTTTATACTGCGGAAAGTATAGAGAATAGAGGCTCTTCATATAAACTAGGTTTTGATACTGATCAAATTTCACTCATTGAGGAATATCTCATAACTCACAAGCGTAAGATTGAACTTTTTGCTCAAAAGTATGAAATTAAAAGTAATTCCGAATTTAATGCCCTTTTTAATGATATCTGAGATATGATCTATATCTTAAAAAAAATACAAGAAAATAATATAGCCCCTGAAAAGTCAAAAGAAATCCTGAAAAAAATTGTAACAAAAATTAAAGTTACAAATGATAGACTCAAAGTATTATTAAAGAATCAAAAAGAGCTTTTCGAAAAAAAACTTAAATGAAAAAAGTCTTCATACGTTAGGTTAGGAACAAAAGTTGGATCTCAATTAGATAAAATAATTGTAAGCTTTGCTGTCTCTATTAAATCAAAAAGACTTGAAAATTCTCAAAAACGAATCATTATTCATCATCTCATAGAGTTAGAAAAATATAGTAAAAGACTCAAAAATTTTAAAAATGTGCAGTTTCAAAATGAAAAAGAGCTAAAAATATGATTTATCCGAATCCTAAAAGACATTAAAAAAGAAATGATTTGAATAAAAGAATCTTTAAAAAAATAAAACTACAGATAAGCTTATCTGTAGTTTTATTTTAAATCTATCCTATTAAATAACTCATTTTTTTCAGAAGATGAAAGATGTTTGTACTCTCATGACTTCAGGCTTCATAGTTCTATATTTTCAATTCTAATTCTTTTTAATTTCTTTACTTTTGCTCAGACTTTTTCAACCATTCTTCTTATTTGTCTATTCTTTCATTCTGTAAGAACGATAGTAAAGGTCCCTGATGATACTCTTTTTATTTTTACCTCTTTTGTATAAGATCATAAAATGAGCATTGATTTTTTCATTTTATCTAATTCACTATCCATAATTGGTCAGAAAACTTCAACAAGGTACTCTTTTTCATGACCATATCTTGGATGGATGAGATAATTAGTAAGCCTTCCATCATTTGTCATCAGAATAAGTCCATCACTTTCTTTATCCAACCTTCATATAGGAAAAATTCTTTCTTTGACATCCATTATGTCAACAATATTTTTATCTCACCATTCAGCACAAGTCGATACTATTCCTCTTGGTTTATTTAATTTATAATAGACTAAATCTTTCTGTTCTTTAATAGCCACATCTTTCATCTCCACCTTGTCTGTATCTGGATCAACTGATTGTCCAATCTTAGCTACTTCTCAATTTACTTTTACCAGTCACCTTTCTATATAATCTTCTGCCTTTCTACGAGAACATATTCCAGCTTGAGACATATATTTTTGTAATCTCATTTTATCCATTATAAGTTATTGTAATAATTTAAATAATACTCTGCCTCAAAATAATTCACTTTTTTTCTGTTACAACTCCAACTTTTAACTGTGTTCTCTCTTACATTTAATTCTGTGTTTCATATCTCGCAGACCAGACTATCTTTACAATCTGCCATTTTTACAAGAGTTTGCCTCGCTTCTTCATCTCAGATTCATCAATATCAGTTACAAAAATTTGTAAAAAAGAATGTGTACATTATCAAATAGAGTATATAAGATAGTACTCAAATGATTATAAAAATTTCAAAATATCTTTTCATAGCCTACTTGTTACGGATAATCCTCACCTCTGGTTCCAATATTATATTATACTTATCTTTCACTATTTTTTGAGCATATTCAATAAGAGATAATAAATCTTTGTATGATGCTGTATCATCACTCATTAAAAAATTTGCATGCAATTCAGAAAAAAAAGCTCCTCATATCTTATATCATTTTAATCAACTTTCTTCAATTAACCTTCCTGCAGTATACTCCCTTGAAGGATTTTTAAAAAATGAGCCACAGGTATTTCATTTTGGTTGTTTATGTTCCCTAAAGTAAATATTATCTACATTAGAAGCATATTTTTCAACTTTTTTTGAAAGGTCAAAATAAGCTTTAATAAGAAAATATTGTCATGTAGTCTTTAATATACTATTACGATAAGAAAAGTCCATTTCATTTTTAGACAATAGTTTTATTATTCAATTTTCGAGATCAAAAACTTCAGCATTTATAAAATTATTTTCTATTTCTAAGCCAAAACATCAAGCATTTCAAAATACAGCTCCTCATATAGACCCTGGAAGTCAAATAAATCTATGCCAGAGATTCTGCTCATGATGGTCTTCTAACTCTTGGGCTATATTAGATATAACTGATGAAGAATAAGATTCTAGTATTTGTGTCTCTTTATTATAATCCCATCATCTAAGACTATTTTTAATGATAAGTCCATTAAACTTTTCAAAAGCAAATAATAGATTTGTCCCTCATCAAATAAAAAGATGATCTATATTTTTTTCTTTGATAAAATCAAAAATATCTCATAGCTTATTTACATCGTTTTGACAGGATATTTCAAAAAAGTACCTTGTTATAGCTCTTGTTTTAAAGTTAGACAATTCAGATATGTCTACATTTTCTCTTAATGTATCGATCATATATAATTATTTACTTAAGTATTTTTTTATAGCATCAGCTGTATAACTCTTTTTGAGATTTTTAATCTCATCAATAGTTCATGCTCATAATAACTCTCATCATGCATCTCATCATTCAAGTCATATGTCTATTATATAATCTGCATTTAATATAACATCCATATTGTGCTCAATCACAAGTACACTATTCCCTTTATCAACTAATGAATGAAGAATAGTTAATAACCTATTTACATCTTGAAAATGAAGCCCTGTTGTTGGCTCATCAAGGATGTAAAAAGTTTTTGTAGTGGATCTCTTTGATAACTCCGTAGCAAGCTTAATCCTCTGTGCTTCTCATCATGACAAGGTAATGCTTGACTGTCAAAGTTTAATATATCAAAGTCATACTTTATCTAATATTTGAATTACTTTTATAATTTTTGGGTGATTCGAGAAAAAATCAAGTGATTCTTCTATCGTCATCTCTAAAATATCAGATATCGTTTTTCATTTATATTTAATTTGAAGAGTTTCCCTATTATACCTTTTCCCTCAGCACTCCTCACACTCAACATAGACGGGTGGAAGAAAATGCATTTCAATTTTTTTCACACCATCTCACTCACAATGTTCACACCTTCATTGTTTTGTATTAAAACTAAATCTCCCCGGTCCATATCATCTTATTTGAGCCTCACTCGTTTGAGCAAAAACTTCTCTTATAGGTGTAAACACTCCTGTATAAGTTGCGGGGTTACTACGTGGGGTTTTTCATATAGGAGATTGATCTATAACCACTGTCTTATCAAGATGTTCCAGTCATTTTATTTCTTTTACTTGTCCAACTTGTCTTTTTGCTCTGTTTAAGTTATTCAGTAAATAATTTGCCAATATATCATTTACAAGACTAGATTTCCCACTTCATGAAACCCCAGTTACAACAACAAAATTTGAAAAAGGAATAGAAACATCGATATTTTTTAAATTATTTTGTGCTGCTCAAATTATTTCGAGATACTTGTCTACCTTTCTTTCTTTTCTATCTATTATCATTCCATTGTTTCACTTTAAATAGGCTCAGGTGATTGAATCCTTATTTTTTACTAACTCTTCTAATGTTCATTCTGCAATTATATTTCAACCATGAATTCAAGCTCATGGTCATATATCAATAATATAATCTGATTCCCTCATTATGTCTTCATCATGCTCTACAATAATAAGAGTGTTTCATATATCTCTCAATTTTTTTAAGTTCTCTATCAACATATTATTATCTCTTGGATGGAGTCAAATAGATGGTTCGTCTAAGACATATATGATTCATTCTAGTTTTGTTCCTATTTGTGTTGCTAACCTAATTCTTTGAGCTTCTCAACCTGAAAGAGTCCCTGCTTTTCTTGAAATAGTCATATAGTGTAATCCAACTCAAGTCAAAAATTCTAATCTTTCAATCGCATTTTTAAGAACTTTTTTCACTATTTTTCACTCAGAGCTAGAGAGGTTTAAATTATTCAAAAAAATCAATGATTTATCAATCGACAGCTCTGATAACTCTCAAATGTTTTGCCCCTTTAAAAATACAGATAAACTTTCTCTATTCAATCTATATCCATCACATATTTGACACTGCATATCTACAACATACTCATCATAATTTCATTTGTCTGCTCAACTATCGAAATATCTCCTAGTAAGGGTGTTTATAACTCACTCAAATTTTGAATTATAAGTCTTTTTTTCTCAATATTCATTTTCGAAATTTACTTTATATTGTATATCTCATGTTCAATAGAGAATAATATTTTTTTCTTTTTGGCTTAAAAGAGAATATGTAATATTGAGGTTAATTTTTTTCTTTTTTGCAATTTCTTCTAATAAGGCAAAGAAATAATTTCACCCAAACCCGGGAGCTTTTACTGCTCATTCGAGAAGCGTAAGATTAAAGTTTATTATTTTTTCTTCTAAAAATATCTTCTTTACTCCGAGTCAATGACATTCTCCACACGCTCATGCATGAGAATTAAATGAAAAGCTTGAGATGCTCAGCTCTGCAGGAATGTGTCCACAGCCAGAACATACAAATATATTAGAAAATCCTTTTTTTTCTTTTCAGATGATATCAATTCCTATTTGTCATTTTCCTACTTTATAAGCAAGTTCCAGACTATCTTTTAGCCTTTTTGTATCAGATGAGTCATCATCCGTAAAATCCCTTATAACTAACCTGTCTAGAATAATATCTACTGAATCAATATTATCTATTTCAACATCATCATTGATAGTGTAAGTTTTATCAGCAATAGCGAACCTAATAAATCAAAGATTTAGTAATTCTTTTTTAATTGACGCAAGGTCTTTGAATGGTCACTTTATTCATGCTGTAATGATAAACTTATCTCATGATTTAAATGAAGATAAAAAACCAATAATGTCTAAAATCGAATCTTTCTTTACTATTGTATCACAATTTACACACTTTCTTTCTCATACATTTAAAAAGAGAAGTTTATAATAGTCATAAATTTCTGTGATCGTTCATACGGTTGATCTTGGATTTCTACTGGTTGTTTTTTGATCAATTGAAATCGTTGGTGAGAGTCATTTGATTTCATCAACCTCTGCTTCTTCTTTCATTCCACCGATGAACATACGTGCATAACTTGAAAGACTTTCTAAATACTTCTGTTGTCATACAGAATAAATAGTATTAAAAGCCAAAGAAGATTTTCAAGATCCTGATAGTCATGTAATAACTGTCATTTTATTCTTTGGAATTTTTACATCAATATTTTTCAAATTGTGTGTACGTGCCCCATATACCTCTAAAAACTCTGACATTTTCTATAAAAAATTAACTGAATAAATGTATTTAAAATACGACCTATCTATTGTAAGCAAAAAAAAATATATTCAAAGATTTTTTTGAATATATTTTTTTTAATCAGATGCAATCACTAATCATATAACTTCTTTCACTCCATTTTCTTTCAGTAATTTAGAAATCACATCAATTGTAGTTCCTGTTGAAATAACATCATCAACAAGAATAACTTTTATATTGTCGAGTTTGTCTACATACTTTTTATTTATTTTAAAGGCTTTTTCTAAATTAAAATGTCTTACTTTCTTTGAAAGCTTACTTTGTTGTCTAGTATTTTTTACTCTTTTAAGCAGTTTTTTTTCATAATCTATTTTGAGTTTATCAGATATGTATCCTGATAGAATATCACTCTGATTATAACCTCTTTTTAACTTTCTGGTAAAGAACATTGGAACTGATAGAATGATATAATCATCTTTATTCGCATATGTTTCATTTTTTATAAATACTTTTGTCAGATATCTTGCAAAATCTTCAAATATATCTTTTTTATGATAAAATTTTGCGTCTTTTATGAGTTTTTGTATTACTTCATTACTATAATGAGTCAAAATAATAACTTTATCATAAAATACATCTCATGTGCATCACCCGTGAAGTCAAAAATTTTCTGAAGGTCCTTTGCAGATATAACACATTGGATTAAAATTATGTTGCATTCTAAAACAGCCTAAACATAAAAAATGTCATTCTTCGTGACAAGAATAACATTTTTTAGGAGCAATAATATCTTTAATAAGTTTTATAATTTTCATACTACATGTTTAAGAACATTTTTGATAAACTATCTACTCAAAACCCTGTAGTTCATTTTGCAAATAACCCATATGGTTCATAGGTATTATTTGCTACTCATGCAATATCTATATGGGTAAATTTTTCATTATTATCAAGGAAATGATATATGAATGCTCCTCACATAGTAGATCCTGAATATATTCACTTTGTCCAGTTATCAAGATCTGCAATTTCTGATTTACACTTCTCAACAAAATAATGATCAAAAGGAAATTCGGAATATTTTTCAAAGTCTGTTTTTGATTTTTTTAATAATTCATCAATTACCTTTCTGTCTGTTCACATGATTCCAGCATACCTATATCCAAGTGCAAAAAGTGCGACTCAAGTGAGGGTTGCTATTGTCATCATATTATCGATTTTATAATTTTTTGAAAGGTATGAAACACCATCTGCTAAAATAAGTCTTCATTCAGCATCTGTGTTCGTGATATTGACTGTTTTTCATGAATATGACGTTAGTATATCTGAAGGTCTATAAGATTCAGCAGAGACGAAATTTTCAGCCATTGGGATACATGCAATAATATTTACTTTGATTTTTTTCTCATCGAGTTCTTTCATGATAGCATATACTTGGGCTGCTCAGCACATATCATCTTTCATATCGTACATCATCTGTGTTTTTATATCGAGTCAACCACTATCAAAAACAATTCATTTTCAAACAAACCCAAAAGTTGGAGCTTTTTTGTCCACAATTCTTTCCAAAATGACCATATGAGGTTTATTTGCGCTTCATTTTCATACAGCATGTAAAAGTCCAAGTCATTTTTTCTCTATATCTTTTGGTGAAAATACTTTTACTTTTGTATTTTTCCACTTTGTTTTTTTGATTATTTTTGCAAAATTCTCAGGACTCAAATCACAAGCAGGAGTTTCTCATAGATTTCTTGCAAGAATAATATTCTCAAGAGTTGAAAGCCTTTCATTTACTACTTTGTTTTGTTTTTTATCTATAAAAATATTAAGAACACTCTCTTCCTTTTTTGATTTATAAGTCTCAAATTTATATCTTGAAAGAATACACGTATCTATAATATTCAGTAGGTTTTTATCGTTATTTGAACAAATCGTTAGATTATTTGGAAGAGATGGAAGCTCTTTTCATAAAAATTCAATAAGCGTTTCGTTTCCTTTTTTTGAATAATATAAAATAAATATATTTTCAAAATGTTTCTCTCAGAGAAAAAATTGTAACTTTATATTTTTTTCTTCTGAAATAACTTCTTTAATTTTTATGAGAATCTTCTCATCTATTTTTAGGCTATTTAGAGCTCATAAATCTGAATTTTTTTCAACTAAATAAACGAAATTAGATTTTTTAATATCTCAAATTTTATTTTTTATTTGTATCATATTTTTATAAATCAAAAAGTATTATTTAGATAATATTTAATAATCAAAGAATTCAAAATATAAAATATAGAATACATAAAATAAGATTAAAACTGAAAATAGGAGTGAAACATAGTTTTTAAAATTCTTAAAAAAAAGAATATTAAATATTATAGAGTAAAATAAAATTCAAAGAATAACCAAGTTGGTTCCATTTAAAAATATATCTAAAATTCAAAATATTGAAGAAAAATATAAAAATAATAATGAAAGATACTTGAGCTGTTTCCTTATTGATTTTGGCTTATTAAATATACTTATACTAAGTAATCAATAATATATACAAAATGAAATTATAAATGAGATAATTGAAAAGTAATATATATTAAATGAAAAAATATATAATAAAATATAAAATGAAAAGAAAAAAAACGAATAAGATAGTAATGCAGAGTTCTCTTTTAAAAAACTCTCACTTTTTAGGTTTTCTCTTTTTTCTTTTTTAAAATCTGTAAAATACAGTAAGAATAAAAATCAAAGAATAAAGAATGTAATTGAAGTAATTCGTAGATCAAAATATATACTTTGTAGATCATAGTTATTCACTGACTGGAAGAGAATACTTCATCCTACAGATAAACTATAAAATATATAAAAAATGAGGGAATATATGAGGGAAATAGTGAAAAGTAATAATCTCATTAGAAGCCTGGAGATTAAAAATTAATTAATCAAAATATAATAATAAAAACAAAAAATACAATGTTTAAAATGAAATTTAAAAATTTAAGCTTAAAATGCATCGAGAAATAAATAAATAATGTTATCACGAAAAAGAAAAGTCATTGATAATTAAACCTTATTTGATTTATGTATAAATCCTCTGAACCAAGATAAAATCTTGTATATACAAATATGATAAAAATAATAGAATAACAAATCAATATAAAGAAAACATATGATCGAATAGCAAAAACTATTTTTTCAATTCTTTCAATCATTTTTATATATCATTTAACTATTGATGTATAAGAGAAGTTGAGGCCTTTTTGCTTTGCTTCAAATAAAGAAATATTTTGTTGTATTACTTTTCTTTTCAAGAAAATATCATCTCTTTTTTTCGTAGAAATAGAAATCATAAAAATACGTTTTATAATTTCCTTTGTATTTTTTTTAAGTTTTTCTTTATACTTTTTTAGTAAAAGTTCCGTTTTAATATATGAATGTGAGCTCCTATCGACAACCTTTTTCTTTTCTTTTTCTTTCTCTTTTAAATTTTCAAAAAAATGACTTATTCAAGAAAAAAATGATGAAACCAAAAAATTAATATCTCTTCATTTTTCAATAAACTGCTTTGAGGATCATATATCTTTTAGCAATTTATTTGTCTGTTTTAATAGTTTTTTTGATTTTAATGTTTTTGTTTCTTCTAGCTCCCTCAGTTCCAGTATTCAAATTTTTAAAAGTGCTAACTCTCATACTTCTTTTATTTTTGAAATATTTGTGGATTTTTTTATTTTAATAATTGAATTATATACTTTTTTTAATTTTTCTTTTTGTTCAATATCTAGATGAGAAATTTCTCACCTATCAATAAGGTTTAATAGTTTATCTAAAACAAAGTCTATTAATTTATAAACATCATCTAACTCCTTTTTTAAATAAAAATTTTCATGATTTTCTTTTTTTTCTTGTTTTTTAATGTTTTTTTCAACTGATTTTCACTTTTTTTCTAATTTTTTAAATCATACAAAGATTTCATACTCTGCTTCCAGGTCTTTTATAATCTTCTCTTTTCATTCATCTGTTATATTTTCTTCATCTTGATCATATAATATATTTACTCTATATTCTAAGTCTTTTCTTAGTTTTAAATAAATTTTAAAAATGTCATCTCAAATAATTTTTCATTTTTTTATTTCACCATTTTTTTCTCCCTCAAAAATAAATTTATGCCCCAAGCTATGTTCTCATGATACTTCGTTTATACTTAAAATAGAGTATCATTCTTGATGAACCCTATCTCTCGCATTTTTTTCATTTTCAGAACTCAAGAGAAGTGTAAACTTCTTTTGATTCTTACTCACTGCTATTTTAAACTTTTTCATATCCGAACAATTGGTGTAATATTAAACTATTTCACTTTTTGGTACTTTTGCTTCTAATGCAGCCATAAAATCAATTCATTGTTCTCCAAAATTTTTAGTAAAACAATTATTTAATCTCTCACAGCATTTTTCTGTAGATTTTTTATCTAAGCTAGAAAACCTATCTTCTAGTCTTTGAAATAAAACAGACTCTTTATTTTCTGGATTTGTTAATTTATTTAATGCATCATTAATATTAATTGATGATAGCGTTAATTCAACATTTTTCATGAAATTATAAATTATTAATTAAAAATGAAAACGAATTTAATTCTTTTTGTTTCTCTACAGCTTCTTTTTTTCTCATTCAAGCAATTTCAGAAAAATTATTTTTATTTATATCATCTAATTCTTTTATTTCAATTTCCTTTGTAAATTCACTTAAAGAGATATAAAGCCTATCTAATCAATCTTTATTTAAAATACTTAAAGCTTCTAAATAAAGATCTTTTTGTACATCGTGAATTTGCAAAGAAAGAATCATAACACTAATTATTTTTTTTCTTTTACTAATATCCTTTTGTTTTTTCAGAAAATCAAAAATCATATATTTCTTTGTTAAATGGTATCATATGATATTTTAGCATATTTTTTTATATACTCCAAATTTTATGTTTATTATTTTTTCACATATGTGAGTCTCTTTATTATTTAATTATATAATATAGATATATTATTATTATTAATAGCAATTGTTAAATAGTAAAATTATGCTCTGTAGCCAAGTCAATACTTTTTTTTATAAAATATTATTTAAAAAGTGAATATTCGTATCTATTTAAAGGGATTATTTTTCTTTTAACATTTTTTTAACATGAGCTTTAAAAAATTATTGACTTGTCTTTTTTAATGAAAAACATATATTAAATTTTGTTAAAATAAATTTTAAAACTAATCTTGTAATCATGTTAAAAGTTAAAAACAAAAATAATTTTGCACTTCTTTTTATAATCTTTTTAACAAGTTTTTTACTTTGAGTTATCTCTGCCTTTATAGTTGCAGATAAAATGAACGCTCCGATGTTAAAAACTGAAGGAACGAGCGATATAATGAGTTCGTTTCAGAAAAAGAATGAATTAAACTTAGATAGATTTTGGGAGGTGTATAGTTTTATTAAAAATAATAACTATGATGCTGATCAGATCACAAAAGATGACTTAGTTGATAGTGCAATTAAGTGACTTGTTAACTGACTTGATGATAAGCATAGTGAGTATATGACAGCAGATGAAACAACAAAATTTAATGAGGTATTATCTGGAGACTTTGAATGAATTTGAGCTGTAGTAGAAAAAAATGAACTCTGAGTTGTTATTGATAGGGTTATTAAATGATCACCAGCAAAAAAATATTGATTAAGATCAGCAGATATTATAATCAAAGCAAACGATAATGAGCTTTGAGACCTTGGTTTATATGAAGCTGTAGAGCTTATTAAATGACCAGCAGGGACTTCTGTTACATTAGAGGTTTTGAGAAAGTGAGAAAAAAGTAAACTTGAAATTACTGTAATAAGAGACAGAATTAAAATTCCTTCAATAGATTTTGAAAAATTTGATGAGGGAAATCTCTGATATATTTCAATAAATATGTTCTGAGACAATACAGCAGAACAATTTCGTCAGGCTTTAGTAGAACTAAAAGACACAGATGGACTTATTATTGATTTGAGAGATAACGGAGGAGGCTATTTAATAAGTGCCGTACAAATACTCAGCAACTTAATTGAAAATTGAAAGATTTTAGTAAGTACAAAGTATAAAGATATACTTTCAACAACAGTATATAAAAGTATTAATTCATGAGAAATTTATGATAAAAAGATAGTAGTGATTATAAATGAAAATTCAGCAAGTGCATCAGAAATTACAGCGTGAGCACTCAGTGATTATAAAAAAGCTATATTAGTTTGAAATAAATCATATGGAAAATGATCAGTCCAAAAACCATTTGATTTAGAATGAGGAAGACTTTTAAAGTTAACTATTGCGAAATGGTTTACTCCAAATGATAAAAACATAGACAAAGAGGGTATAGACCCAGATATAAAAGTAGAATATACAGACGAAGACTTTGAAAATCAGTATGATAGACCACTTGAAGAATCTAAAAAGATACTGAAAGATTTTATTAAAATCTGAGCATTAAAATTAACAGTTGATACTTATAACAAAGAAGAAGAGTAAAAAATACATATAAACTAGAGTGAATTACTGAAAAAAATAAGAAGCTAGCTAGCTTCTTATTTTTTTGCAAAACCTCTAAAAATCTATATAGTTGAGAAAATATTTTTAATATAAAAAAACATGATTTATAAATATACTGATAAGTTAATAGTTCATAAGTAATACTGAGTACACAACATAAAAAGTATTTTATTATCTCACTTAAATAAAAAAATGAACTTTGAAAATTTACAAAAAACTGATCCGACTTGTTATGACTTTGTTATGGATGAAATGGAAAGACAGGAGACAAGCTTGGAGCTAATACCAAGCGAGTGTATAGCCTCTCTATCTACTATAGAGGCACTTGGGAGTCCTTTTACGAATAAGTATTCTGAATGATATGCAAATAAAAGATACTACGGTTGAAATGAGGTGGTGGACAAAGTTGAGCTTCTTGCAATTGAGAGAGCAAAACAAGCATTTCCTTGAGTTGCTCACGCAAATGTACAAGCATATAGCGGAAGCCCTGCAAATCTTGCTGTCTATAATGCAATTTGTGATGCGTGAGAGACTATTATGTGACTCTCTTTATCTCAATGAGGGCACCTGACTCATGGACATCCTGTATCAGCAACATCAAAGTTTTTTAATGCAGTTCAATATTGATTAAATAAAGAATGATATATTGACTTAGAAGAAGTTGAATCACTTGCATTAAAGCATAAACCTAAAGTTATAGTTGTTTGATTTACAGCCTATTCAAGAGAGTTTCCATTTAAAGAATTTGCAAGAATAGCTGAAAAAGTTTGAGCCTACCTACTTGCTGATATATCTCATATATCAGGGTTGGTAATTTCTGGAGTCCATACGAGCCCTTCTCCGTATTGCGATGTTATTATGACAACAACTCATAAAACATTAAAATGACCCAGAGGTGCTATTATTATGACTACAGAGAAAGGACTACAAAAAGATCCTGATCTTGCAAAAAAGATAGACAAATCAGTATTTCCATGACTACAATGAGGCCCACACAATCATCAAACACTTGCTATTGCTGTAGCTTTATGAGAGGCATTACAGCCAGAATTTAAAGAAATGAATCAAGCAATAGTTCAAAATTCTAGATGTTTGGCAAATGAACTCATTAACTCTTGATTTGAGATTGCCACATGAGGAACAGATAACCACCTTATACTTATGTCTGTATGAAAATGAAGAGGGGTATTTATGCAAGAAGCATTAGATACAGCATGAATTACTTTGAACAAAAATACTGTTCCAAATGACCCCTGTACCCCATTTAATCCAAGTGGAATCAGAATGTGAACTCCTATTATGACTATGAGAGGAATGAGAGAAACTGAAATGAAAAAAGTAGCGAGTTGGATGTTAAGAGTAGCAGAAATAGTAAAAGATTTTGAATATTTAGAAGACAAAGAAATGAGGAAGGCAAGACTTGGAGAGTTTTACAAATTTATTGAAAGTAATAATGAATTACATGCAATTAGAGCAGAGGTAAAAGAACTATGCTTACAATTTCCTATTTATAAATAAGTTAATAGACACATTATTTTAAATATTGTCAAAAACAAAAACACTGAATAACTTGATTATTCAGTGTTTTTGCTTAGATTATAGACATAATTTTTAACATAAAATGTCCATGTACAAATATACTAGGCAAGAAGTTGCTAATAGATTAAGTATATCTACTCGTAGTGTTGATAGATATATCAAAGCTTGAAAACTGAGAGCTAAAAAAGAGGGAAAAGTTGTCTACGTGAAATGATCAGATGTTGAAAATATTCTTTCATGATCATCTGTAAAACAAGAAGTTATTATGCCGAATGCCCCAGTAGAGGAAAACATGATTCAAAAAAAATCAGAAACTTCTTCATGAGGGTGATTAGATATGATTTATAAAGACCTGAGATCTGAAATAGCAAAAAAAGATGAGATTATTCAAAACTTATCAATAAACCTATGAAGATATGAAGAAGTAGCAAAAAATTCCGTTTCACTTATAGAATTTAAAAAATCTCAATTTCTTCTTGATGAATCAAGGTGATACCTTAATAAAGAAATCGAAGACCTCAAAACTTCAAATGATAAATTAACAGGAGACCTTAAGTATGAAAAAACATCAAATTTACTTTTAATTGTTTTTGTGATTGCTCTACTTATTATATCTGGAACAGTATGGTTTATGCAAATATAAGAGCAAAGATAGGAAAAACACTTGTGTTCATAGGAAAAATTATTATCCTATGAACACATTTTTTTATGTCCTTATAGTTCAACGGATAGAATAACCCCCTCCTAAGGGGTAGATGTTGGTTCGATTCCAGCTGGGGATACCAATGAATAAAAAAGATAAGAAAAAAGACCTATAATTATAGGTCTTTTTTCTTATCTTTCATACTTATCTTTCAATTCATTCAAATCTATATCATATATAACAGGTCTTCAATGTGGACAGGTTGCAGAGTAATCAATAACTGAATCATTAAGAAGTTTATTCATTTCAAAGAGGTTCAGTTTATGTCAGAATTTAATAGCAGATCTACATGCAGTATAAGCAAAAATTTTATTTCTGACTTCATCAAGAGTATTTGATTTTGAGAAATTATGCCCTCATATATCATGGATGATTCATCCAAAAATATTCTGAATGTTTTCTTTCTTTATAAAATCAGGGATTCCATTGATCATAACGAGTCATGACCTGAGTATTTCGAAGTCAAATCACATCTCTGAGAATGTTTCTGTATTTTCTTTTAGAATATCAAATTCCTTTGGAGAGAGACAGATACTTTCTCAAATGAGAAGTCATTGCGTCTGTTCCTTGTATTTATTACTTACTAAACTTTCATAGATCACTCTTTCAGCAAGTGCATGTTGGTCAAGCATCTGCACCCCAAATGTAGTTTCAACAATGATATATGAATTATGAACTTGTCATATGATCTTTCATAAAGCTGTGTCATGTAAATCGTGGACCGGTCTAGTGTCATCACTTGAATCATGAGAGAGAAGAGCTTTGCTAAATCCAAGGGAGTCATGAATGGTTTCTTGTCTTGGATTTGGAGTGACATCTTTATATGGTGAGTATGATTTAAACTTTGTTCATGATCATGTGTAATACTGTTGAGAAGAGCCTGTAGGAGTAATATTTTGTGTTTGCTCTCCCCCTAGGTTTTCGTTGTTCGTTACATTTATCAAACTCACACTATCAAGTTTTGTTTGTATAGCTGAATGAACTCATTTAAAAATATTTTGTTCTGAAGAAAACCTTACTTCCATTTTCCTTGGATGGACATTTACGTCTATCTCAGTTGGATTAACTTGGATATTAAGAATATAGCCAGGAAATGTAGAGTGGGGAATAAACCTATTATATGCATTATGAATCGCTTTATATATGAGAGGGGATTTTATTACTCTATTGTTGACAAAAAGGGACTGTCTATTTCTATTTCCGAAGCTTACTTTTGGATCAGAAATATACCCACTTATTTGTAATCAATATATTTCAAAATGAAGTTCAAGCAAGTTTTCTGAGAAATCTTTCCCATATATATTATAAATTCTTGTTTTTAAATCTTCGTCTGGTTTATATTTAAAGGCTTGTTTTGAGTCTGAAATAAATTCAAATCAAACTTTAGGGTATGAGAGCGATATATTATGTAAGATATCTAAAATATGGTTATATTCCGTCCTTGGTTTTTTAAGGTAATTAAGCCTTGCAGGGGTATTGTAAAATAAGTTTTCTACTATTATTTTTGTTCCATTCTCAGAAGCCTTTTTAGATATTTGTCATATCTGTCCATCAAGTACATTGAGCGAATATCAAAAATTTTGTTCAGAAGTTTTAGATATAATTTCAAACTTTGATACTGACGAAATAGATGCGATAGCTTCTCCACGAAATCAAAAGGTCATAATATTGTATAAATCCTCTAAGTTTTTGATTTTAGATGTCGTATATTTTTCTGGTACGAGCTTGAGGTCATCTTTATCTATTCATGATCCGTTATCAGTGATAATAATGGTTCCTATTCAACCTTCACTAATTTCTATTTTTACATTTGTTGCTCATGCATCAATAGAATTCTCTACCAGTTCTTTTACAACTGAGACCGGTCTCTCTACAACTTCTCAGGCAGCAATCTGATTTGAAAGAGTTTGGTCTAATTTTATTATTTTGGACATGAATAAGGACAAATTATAAATATTATCCAAATAATATGTAAAATAAAGAAAAGAGCAACGTTAAGTGCTCTTTATTTTTCTTCCTTTGAGGTGAACTCTTTTACTTTTTCTTTTATTATATCAGGAATCTGTTTGTATGCCGAGAATATATGTTTGATTTTATTGTAATAATCCACTATCTCAGTAGCCATTCACAATACTTTGAGTACTCTTATAAGAACAAGAGTAAGGAGAGTTCCTATAATCGCTGAGAATACTGTGAGAGTAATATAAAGCATATCAAGTACTTGGAGTTCCATAATGGGTTTATAATTATAACTATAAAATAATTACATGTCTTTTGTCAGTGTATTTATATCTAAATTAAAACTATTTACAAGTTTTAAGATATTTTTTTCTCAAGTAATTACTTTATGAATTTCTTTATTTTCAAAGACAATAAGGCTTGGGACTTCTGTGACCATAAAATCTGATAACTTTACATCTTTTATGATTGATTTTGCGAGCTTAAAAGGAATGTTTTGACTAAAGCTTTTTGCTATTAATACAGGAGCCTTGTAAAGAGCTTTTTTGAAAAAATCAGTTTTTTCATCTCAAAAGAGTATGATAACTCTTTTCACGAAAACTTTTTCTTTCCCAGTTTCAGAAGATGTAAACTTAGTATTTTCAGACCTGGCTATAAACTCATCGAATTCTTTTTTTGAGTTTAGGGTTAAGCTTGACTCAGAAAGCTTGTCTGAAGAATATTTTAAAGCTTTATTTTTGATTTCAAAAGCCCTCTTTTTTATATCTGTAAAATCCATGTGTAAGTGTTAATTAATATATCTGTAATTAGAGTATCATATATTATGAACTTTTTCAAAAAAGAAGTTTGCTTTTATTGCAAAAACTTATATGATATGCGCAGATTTATTTTATTATAAGACATGTATGACTAATTCAGATATGATTAAAAAAGTCCAAGCTGGCTTTTTACAAGAAGGAAGAGAAGAAATTAAAACTGGTATGGAAATAGAAGTATACCAAATTATAAAAGAAGGTTCTAAAGAAAGAATCCAAAGATTTAAAGGCTTGGTTATCAAAACTGCTGGGAAATCTACTCTTGAAAAAACTATGACAGTAAGAAGAAAGATTGGTGCATTTGGTGTCGAAAAAGTATTTGCTGTACATTCTCCAACAATTCAAAAAATTGAAATTCTAAGACAGTTTAAGGTAAGAAGAAAATCAATTAAATTTATCAGAGATCTTACTGGTAAAGCTGCTAGATTAAAAGAAGTGAAAAAAACAAAATAATTTAAAACCCCGAATTAATTCGGGGTTTTTTTGTGCTTCAATTTTGAATATTGACTTTTTTGATTATATTTGTACCACATATACAAATATCAAAATAAAAAGGACTCAATAGTCATGTTTAAGGATCAAGTAGAAAAATTATGGGAACAGGGAAAAAATGAAAATAGCTCAGAGCTCCCAAGATTATTTTTTGATACAATTAATATAAGACTACGAGAAAGGTTGTCTGAATCTGAGTTTATTATGAATTTTAAAGATTATGGTGCTGGGACAATTCATTCTTCACTTGAGGGGAGAATATTAAAGAATACAGAAGATTTTCAAATAGAAGAAGTATCAATAGCAGATTTATCAAGACGAATTTCCGTGAAAGGGGCATTTGCTCGATTTTTATTTCTTTTGGTAAAAGAGTTGAAACCTAAGAAGGCTCTTGAATTAGGAGCTGGGTTTGGAATTTCAGGAGCTTTGATTTTATCAGCATTACGAGCAGGTAATACATATGGCCACCTTCTTACATTTGAAGGGTGTCCATATCTAGCAAATGAAGCAGAAGAAAATTTTTCTCTTTTTTCTAAAGGCAGCTTTGATATTGTTGAAGGGAAATTTTTAGATACTCTGGGATCTACTCTTCAGGTACATGATAAAATTGACTTTGTTTTTATTGATGGTCATAACAACCCTGAAATGAGGTGTCAATATATTGAAACTATACTTCCATTCTTGAATGATGGAGCTATTGTTCTTATGAGGGCTATCAAGTGGAAGAAGCCTGAAAAAGGTATTGATATGGAATTATCATGGATCAAAATTCAAGAGATGAAAGAATTTTCTACATTGCTTGATGAAAAAAACTTTGGAGTCTTAGTTTACAATAAAAATAGTTCATAGCTATTATTGTTGAACCTACTCTATGAAAAATAAAAACCCGGAAAATTCTCGGGTTTTTTTCTTTTAAAATCAGCTTTTTTGAATATAATCTGTTCAAAATTACACATTAACAAATATATATGAATTTTAAGGATCTCTCTCTTGAAGAAATTATTTTAAAAATTAAATCATGAGAAACTACAAATAAAGAAGTTTTTGATTATTTTCAAACAAGAATTGAAAAATATGATGATACTATTCAATCATATAATTATATCAATACAGATTGATTAAAATCAGATAATGACTCTATTCTTGCATGAGCCCCAATCGCAGTAAAAGATATTTTTTGTGAAAAATGAATTCCAACAACATGTTCTTCAAATATGTTAAAGGATTTCGTTCCACCATATGATGCTACTGTTATAAAGAACCTGAATGAAGCCTGAATGAGTTCTCTCGGGAAAGTAAATATGGATGAATTTGCTATGTGATCAACAACTGAGAGTTCTGCAACGAAAAAAACATTTAATCCATGGGGAACAAATAGAATTCCATGAGGTTCAAGTGGAGGTTCAGCAGCATGTGTTGCTGCATGACTTGCTCCTGCGGCACTTGGAACTGATACAGGTTGAAGTATTAGACAACCAGCAAGTGTATGTGGAGTCGTTGGTTTTAAGCCAAGTTATTGAAGAAATTCGAGATTTTGAGCGATGGCTATGGCTTCAAGTTTGGATTGTCCATGAACTTTGACAAAAACAGTAAAAGATTCAGCTATTCTATACGAAGTAATGAATGGCCATGATGAAAAAGAGAATACATCTCTCCCAGGAAAAGACATTATTGATTCAAAAATTTGGAGTTCTAAAGATTTAAAATGAATGAAAATCGGAGTCCCAAAAGAATATTTTGAAGAAGGTTTAGATGATGGTGTGAGACAAGTCATAAATAAAGCAATTGAAAAAATGAAAGACCTTTGAGCTGAGGTTAAAGAGATATCTCTGCCTATGACAAAGTATGCAATAGCGACATATTATATTGTAATGCCTGCTGAATTGTCTACTAACCTGTCTAGGTATGATGGGATTAGATATGGTCATGTTTCTGATAAAGCTTATGAATGAATAGAGAGTGCTCTTATTAATAGTAGATCCGAAGGTTTTTGAGATGAAGCAAAGAGAAGAATTATGCTTTGAAGTTATGTATTATCAGCAGGATACTATGATGCTTATTATAAAAAAGCAACCCAAGTAAGGACACTCATAATGGAAGATTTTGATAAAGCTTTTTCTGAGGTAGATGCAATTATCTCTCCAGTATCACCAAGTGTCGCTTGGAAAATTTGAGAAAAAATTGATGATCCAGTAAAGATGTACCTCTCAGATGCTTATACTATTCCAGCTTCTCTTGCATGACTTCCAGGTATATCAGTTCCTGCCTGATTTGCTGAGAGTGAAGATGCTGAGAAAGAAAAACTCCCAGTTTGAATTCAAATATTAACAGCTAATCTACAAGAAGAAAAGCTTTTTGAAATAGCTCATGTCTATGAACAAGCAACAGGTTTTTGAAAAATAAACCCAAAAGGTTTTGAAGACTAGTCTCATTTTTGACAAAATAATCTTTCTTATGTTATAATAAGATAGATTATTTTTTTATGTAAAATTATGACTTACAATGCTTCTGTTGCTTGATGACCAACAATTTCAGAGACAACTGAACAAATGAATGAAAAGTATGAAAATATGCCGGAATGATATACTCCAGAGTATACTCAGAATATGTATGGTAATTTTAAAAATGATAAACCAGAGATTAATAATAATCAAGAATTATTAGAAAAGTGAAAATCATTACAAGATTCTCCTCATTATCCTCTTTTATTATGATTGGAAAAATCATGACAAATTGACCAGTCTACTTTTGATTCTGCATTATTAGAATTATGAGTTGCTGAAAAAGATGAAGAATTAGAAATCATTCATTCAGCTGTTAGCTTTGTAAAAGATCCAAGTACAAAACAAGAAATATTAAGTCATTTAGAATGAAAAAAAGAGGTAGTAACAGAAGATACTTTTGAAAAAACTGAGTTCTGTTCTCATGCTCAGAATTTAGATATAGGCTTAGATAATTGAATTGGAGGATTAGAGTTATTACTCGCAAATGAATATATGAGTATTCCTGACCTAGAAGGGAATACGAATAACACGAGTGATATGGAAAGAACAATGGATATAGTTTCAAAAATTATAATTCAAAAAAATAGCCCTGATTTTAATAAGAATAATGCTGAATTGATTGCTAAAGTATGAGATGCAAAAAGTATATCAGAGAAGTATGCGATGTTGAAATCTTTATATAAACAGAACTTAAAAACAGACGCTAAACTATGATGAAAAAAAGCATGACTAGAAATTGCCCAAAAACAAAAATCATTGAAAAAGAAAGCAACTAAAATTTCTCTTCATGAAGCTGAAGGAAAAATGAGTGATTCAAAGAATTTTGAAGAATGAACTCAATTAGAGAAGGAAAAGAATACTATTATTGCTGAAGCCAATGAGTTAGATATTTTTGAAGGAGAAGTATTTACTGTGTGAGAGCTAGATAAACATGATGAATCTTTACAACAAAAAAATGAACAAATAGCTTAAGTTGATTGTTCTTTTTTTTGTCCACCTTGAAAGTACATCACTAAAAATATAAGAATCACAAAGTATAGTATTTCTAAATAATTTTTATATATTCAGAAATCAATTTTCAAAAGAGCCCATTCTATATTTCAAAAAAAATGAACCATCATGATGTCAAACTTGAGAAAAATCCATGTGAAGTACGCTATAATACTTCAAACAAGAGGAAATATAAAATAGACAATGATAGACAAAAATCATAATATCATAGCAATAGGGATAGTCCATGTAACTGCGATATTAGCAAAGGGTGCTAATAATGATACTTGTCAAAAATTGAAGATCATTATTGGAAGTGTAAAACTCAAAGCTCACATAGTGAGAACAAAAGCCTCTCTTATTGAAAGAGTATCAGGTAAAAAATAAAATATTTTTTTAAAGAAATTTTGAGTATATACAATTCATATAACAGCTAAAAAGCTCAGATGCAGAGACACATCATAATTTAAACTGAGAGGGGAAAATGGGATCATTACTATTGCTGTAAGTAGTATTATAGACAATGAATTCCCTTTTCTTCCAGACATTAATATATAATATCATACGAGTCACATAATAGATGCTCGAATTACAGGAGCATTCTCTCATACTAAGATAGTAAAAAAGGAAATGAATATTGTTATAAAAAATATTCTTATAAAAATTGGAAAATACTGTAAGATAAATGCGAGAAATATTATGAGTATAGTAATATTAAATCAACTCACAGCTATGAAGTGAGTAAGTCACGAATTATTAAAGTCAGTTTTAAGAGAATCAGGTAAATTTTCTCTCGCTCAAATAAGAATTCATCATAAAAATATAGCTTCTTCTGAGGGGTATATTTGATGAATCGTCTCTAAAAATTTATTTCTTATATAATATATTCATTCTAGTATTTTATGAGATTTTTGTATCTTTATTATTTCAAAACTATTCAAGTAAGACTTAAAATATATGTCTTTTGAAAGCATATAGTTTTTATATTGAAATTCAGGAGAGTTATGCAAGGCGTAGAGTTTTACTTGAGATTCTATGATATATCATTTTTCTGGTTTTAGATTAAAGGGGATAATAATAATTGCCTTTATATTTGAAAGGACCTTTAAGTCTTCAATTTGACTTACATTTGCTATATATTCTCTATTAAACTCACCTACTTTATGAAGATTTTCTATTTCAAATGTAACATTATGTTTATTGTTATTTAAATACACACTTAAATGCTCTTGGTTTCAACTTATATGTGAAAGAGTATTCATAGACATAAATATTCATATAAGAGCTCATAGAGAGATACAAATGATATTCAGAAAGTATTTTTGAATATATATATATAGATTTAAAAAAAGTACTACAAAAAATAGTAGTACTAGTAGTGAAAGGTTTTCTTCCTTCAGGACATTGTTCAGAAAGATTCCTATGAGGAATGAAATAGAAAAGAGTATAAAAAAAGTATTTTTTGATAACATTAGAAAAGTAAGGCTATGAAATTAGAGTAGTATCTTTATTTGAGGAGCTATTTTTTGATATATAATATAATTTATATGTACAAAATATAATTAAAAATATACTAAATAGTTGAGTTATATTCATTCAGACTGCCTCTTTTAGTATATCGCTTTTTCAACTAAAAAAGTCAAATATCAATAAAATTGAAGCCATTGCAGTTAGTCATGTATATCAAAGAAGTCATCTTATATGAATATACATAGAAAGAATGTATAATATAGAGAACAGTATAAAATATAATATTGAATATATAATAGGAAGTGGAAAAATTGGTACTTGAAAAGGAATAGGTGTAAATGAGTGTGTATAGAGTACTTCTATACCAAAGTGTGTATCTATTCAATAGACTTGTCCTCAAAGAATAGCTCAGGCAAAACCAATAAAAAGTATGAAAATAAATGAGAGAACCAAAGTGTCTATATATTTTTCTAATTCTTCTTTTCTAATTCTTAGGTTAATAATAAGAACAACAAAAAATCATATGAATGCTCATACAAGTGAGAAATTATAGTCATTCATTATGAAAAAATCAAAGGGGTCTTTTATGTATTTTAACTCATTCCATTTTCAAATTACGTAAAAGAGCCTTGAAAACATAAATACAGAAAGAAAATACCAGAGTATATTTTGAGAAAAAATAGAAAAATCGCTCGCAAGCTTTATTGATAGTTTTTTTAGCATCCATATAAACAAAAGAAAGCAAAGAGTGAGTGTTAATCAAAAAGTATAAATTCTAAAGTCAGAAAATAGTTCAAAGAAGGGAAACACAGTAATTAAATTACGAATTAAAAAAAACGAATTACGTTATTTATTTTATTCATATTTTTATGAATGTAAATTCGTAATTCGTTTTTCCTTCTTAATTATGCTCTTGATCTATATTCTTTTGTTTTGGTATCAACGATAAGTTTATCACCAATATTTATAAAGAGAGGAACTTGTATAATAAGTCACGTAATAAGTGTAGCAGGTTTCTTTCACCCTGTTGCAGTGTCTCACTTTTCTCCAGGTGGAGTATCTGTTACTTCTAGGATAGCAGTAGATTCAAGAGTAATATTTATTGGAGACCCATTGAATTCTTGAAGAGTTACTTTATCTCCATCTATAAGAAATAACTCTGCCCCATCAAGAGCTTTTTTTGCGAGAGATACTTGTTCATAACTTGTTGTATCCATAAAATAATAATTTTCACCATCATTATATAAGTAATCATAATTACTTGATCTGATATCAGCAGGTTCAAATCTATCATTATCAGAAAAAGTTTTTGGAATGTTTGCTCCAGTTATGAGGTTTTTCGCTTTAATATTTATGATTGATCCACCTCTTCCCATTACCTTTTGAGCATAACTCACTACTTGGAAAGGTTCTCAGTTCATTAAAAATCTTTTCCCTACTTTTAGGTCGTTTCAGTTGTACATTTTTTTGATTAAAATAATAATAACTTTTCTCTTGAGGCCTTATTTTGCGAATTCAATCACTCTTGATTCTCTGATGAGGTTTACTTTTACTTCACCAGGATATGAAAGTTTTTCTTGTATATTATCAGCTATATCTCTTGCCATTTCTTGTGCTTGGAGGTCTGATACAGTAGCAGCTTCTACAAAGACTCTGATCTCTCTTCATGCTGATAGGGCATATGCCTTACTTACTCATGAAAAGCTTTGTACGAGAGCTTCCATTTCTTGTACTCTTTTCAGATAGTCTTCTATAATTTCTCTTCTTGCTCCTGGTCTTACAGATGAAATTGCATCAGCAACTTGCACAATTGCAGCTTCAAGAGATATAGAAAATTGTTCTCCGTGGTGATTCTCTATCATATCAACGAGCTTTTCATCAAGTTTAAATTTTCTCCCTAGTTTTGCTCATAATTCTGGATGAGTTCATTCTAGTTCTTGATCAAGTGCTTTTCCAATATCATGGAGAAGTCCACCAGTTTTACATAATTGTGGGTCCGCTCATAAGTCTCTTGCAAGACTTTCTGCTATGAGTGCAACCTCTTTTGAATGCTTTAATATATTTTGACCATAACTGGTTCTAAATCTTAGTTTTCAAATGATTGGAATGATTTCCTCAGGCATATTGTTAATACCAAGCTCATCAAGTACTTTATTTCAAAGTTCTTTTAGAAGTACATCGGCTTCTCTTTCTGTTGTTTCCACTACCTCTTCAATTCTGGCAGGTTGAATCCTTCCATCTTCAATCAATTTTTCAAGTGATTTTTTCGCGATATATCTTCTAAATAAATCAAAAGCTGATATGAATACTGAGTTTGGAGTATCATCTATAATAAGAGCTACTCATGCAGCCTTTTCAAATGTAGTGATATTTCTTCCTTCTTTTCCTATAAGTTTTCACTTTACGTCATCTGAAGGGATTTCAATCATAGTTGTAGTTACCTCAGAAGTCACATCTCAAGCGTATTGTTGAATAGATTTGAGTATAATTTCTCTTGCGGCTTCTTTTTTTGTGTCTTCAGTTTTCTTTTTATATTTTTTTATGAGATCCATAGCATCATCTTGATATCTTTCCTTTATATCAGTAAGGAAGAGTTCGCGAGCCTGTTTCTCAGAGAGTTTTGCTATTTCAGAGAGTTTTCATTCAAGTTCTTCTTTGAGAGACCTGATATGTTCATTTTTTTCTTTAAGCTCATCTTCTCTTTGGGCAAGCCTATCATATTTTTCTTCTATTTGCTCAAGCTTATTTTCTATTTTTTCTTCTCTTTCTAAAATTCTTTCTTCTATTCTTTCTGCCTTTGCAATAATTTCTGTTGCTTCTCTTCTTGTTGTATCTAAAACTTTTTCTTTGTCTTGTTGCGCATCTTTTAATATTTTCGATGCATTTGATGTTGCCTTATTCGTTTTCCTGTTTTCCCAAACAAAAAATAGGACAACTGAGAGAGCCATTCAAAAAATAACTCACATTATAAGTAGTCAGTAGTTCATTCTTTTATGTTATATATTTAAATATAATAACCAGTATCTTTAAAAATACACAAAAAACACCTGTTTTCTGCTTTTCTATTTTCTGAAAATGTATGATTGTTTTGAGAAAATCCTTTTTTCTAAAGACTTAATTTTTATTAGAGTTGATATTTCTATCAAGTTTTGGTTTAATTTATTGTATCACTTGGTTTTGGATACCTTATTAGTTTAAGTATTTTTGGAAAAAAGCAACAAAAAAAATAAACTCACATTTTGTGAGTTTATTTTTCATTTGTCTATTAATCATCTTCAGGTAAAGAGAATCCTCTTTCTTCTCTAATCTTAGTAGCAACATTTGTTGGAACTTCTTCGTAATGATCGAATTCCATAGCATATGTAGCCCTTCATTGAGAAGCTGATCTCAGATCAGTCATGTACCCAAACATTTCAGATAATGGAACGTAAGCAGTAATAATTTTAGCTTGCCCTCTATCACCCATTTCTTCAATTCTCCCTCTTTTTGAGTTTAATTGACCAATTACATCACCCATATATTCTTCAGGTGTATTTACCTCAACTTTCATGATTGGTTCAAGTAAACATGCTTGACCTTTTCTACATGCTTCTTGGAAAGCCTTTCATGCAGCAAGTTTAAATGATAATTCAGATGAATCTACTTCATGGAATGAACCAAATGTAAGAGTAGCTCTGATATCAACCATTTGATAACCAGCTAAGAAACCTCTATTATATGCTTCTTTTAACCCTTTTTGAACACCAGGAATATATTCTTTTGGAATTGTTCAACCAACAACTTTGTTTACAAACTTATTCATTGGTTTTTCTTTGAGTTCATTTTTGATATCTTCTTCGTCCATTTCTTTATATGGTTCAAATGTGATAACAACATGACCATATTGACCTCTACCACCAGTTTGTTTAGAGTATTTATGTTCTACATCTTTCGCAACATTTTTGATTGTTTCTCTGTATGATACTTGTGGTTTCCCGACATTACATTCAACACTGAATTCTCTTTTCATTCTATCAACAATGATATCAAGGTGAAGTTCACCCATACCAGATATAATAGTTTGAGCAGTTTCTTCATCAGTTCTTACTTTAAATGAAGGATCTTCCTCAGCAAGTTTAGATAGTGCCATACCCATTTTTTCTTGATCAGCTTTTGTCTTTGGCTCAACAGATATTGATATAACTGGTTGAGGGAACTCAATTGATTCAACTAAGAATTTATCATTTAAGTCACAAAGTGTATCTCAAGTTTTTGTATCTTTTAAACCTACAACTGCACCAATATTACCTGCAGATATTTCTTGAATCTCTTCTCTTGAATTTGCATGCATTTGTAATAATCTTCAAACTCTTTCTTTTTTACCAGAAGTTGAATTGTAGATATATGAACCTGATTTTAATGTTCCTGAGTATACTCTTGTAAAAGTTAATCTTCATACAAATGGATCAGTAGCAATTTTAAATGCAATTGCAGCAAGTGATGAATCAGTTGATATATCAAATACTTTTGATTCCTCTTTAGTGTCAATATCCATAACAGCTAACTTACCTTCGTTAACATCCATTGGAGATGGTAAAAATTCAACAGCAGAGTCAATAACCATTTGAACACCGATATTTTGCAAAGCTGAACCACATACTACAGCATATAATTCATTAGCACATATAGCTTTTCTTAACCCTTTTTTAAGGTCAGCAATTTCTAAATCTCCATTTTCAAAATATTTTTCCATAAGAGCATCGTCCCCAGAGGCAACTTTTTCAACCATTTCTTCTCTAAGTTCTTCACATCTTGTTTTAATATCAGCTGGAATATCAATTTCAGTTATATTTTCACCTGAATTCCCTTCAAAATGGAATGCTTTCATTTCAATAAGATCAACTATCCCTTCAAAAGTTTCAGCAGCTCCAATAGGATATTGAATAGCAACTACTTTGTCACCAGCAAGTCTTTCTTTGATTGTTTTGATAGACATTTCAAAATCCCCACCCATTTTATCCATTTTATTTACAAAACAGATTCTAGGTACGTCATATTTATCAGCTTGTTTCCAAACTGTTTCTGATTGAGGTTCCACTCATTGTGATCCATCAAATACAGCAACTCAACCATCAAGAACTCTGAGAGATCTTTCAACTTCAATAGTAAAATCAACATGGCCTGGAGTATCTATGATATTAATTTGATGACCTTTCCAGAATGCAGTTGTAGCTGCAGAAGTAATAGTAATACCTCTTTCTTTTTCTTGTTCCATCCAATCCATTGTACCTTCTCCATCATGAGTTTCACCGATTTTATGAATTTTACCTGTATAGAAAAGAATCCTTTCCGTACATGTAGTTTTCCCAGCATCGATATGGGCAATGATCCCAATATTTCTTACCTTATCTAAAGGAGTAACTTTAGCCATATATAAATATTAAATTTTAAAAGTGTATTTATGAAATCAAAAATATTTGCAAAGACCATAAAGTACTCGCAAATTTTATTTTTGTTTTTCGCGCGAAGATTCTATCAATTAGTAGAGATAAGTCAAGTTTTATTATATCTCTTCAATTTCTAATTTTTTTATTTCTTTTTCAACTTCAGACAAGATAAATTCTGATATATTAAAGGCTTTATCTACTGTAATATTGATGTTGATTTCTTTCAAGAAAAATTCAAATACTTTACTGGTAAAAAGAATAATTTCATCTTTTTCATTGAGGTTATCAATAAGTTGCTGTGTTAATATTGATGAATAATCATGAGAAACGATTAAAATCATATCTTCTACCCACCAGTTAATCCTGTTTTGTACGTCAACTGGGAGATGTTGGTCATCAAAATTGATTAATGCATCTGAATAATAGTTAAATGCTATTTTTTCTTTATCAGAAGCTTCTCTGATTTTATTTGATATTCATATGTGAATAAGTGAGATTATTCAGAGTAAAAAGTTTGAAGGGTATCATGAATGAAGAGACTTAAACAGATCTATCAGTACAGAATCATATTTTTTATCGATAATAATTTTTACCAAAAAACCAGCCAGTAAAAGATCACTTTTCTTCGCTTTTTTCTCATCCTTTTGAGTTCTTTTTATCCCAGCTCCTGCTTTTTTTGCAGCCTCTTTAAATTTTTCTGAAATTTCAACGGATTGAGCTCATCATTCCGAGGATTCGGATAGTGTAATATCGTCTAAACCCATATCTAATATTAAAGATTAATTGTGGATGATTCTACTTGTTTTGGCCAATTATTCAAAAGTTTTTGAAGAAGAATAGAATAAGAATTATATCTCCACCTTTACACATCTAAAAATTTCTCAATTATCTTTATAATATTTAGGAGTAAATCAATGTTCTTCTAAATATTCTTTTGAATATTCATATTGATCAAAACCTATTTCTATAAATAGGATAAGTTTTTTTAAATGATATATCTTTTTGAGTTGAGTACATTCAAGAATAAGCCTTTCATAGAGTTCAAAACCTGTCTTTTTTCATCAATAGAGAGCAAGAGCTGGTTCATTTTGGACAACTGACTTGTCCATATTGTCAAAATCATTGTCTTTAATATAAGGAAGGTTTGCTGTAATAATGGTATTGTGAGAGAGTTCAAAATCAGACTTATTTCATAGCAGGTCACTCAGTAAGTCTCCTTGGACTTGAGTTATCTTATTTCAAAATCAATGTTTATTAATATTTTTTTGACTGATCTCTAATGCAGTTTTTGATATATCAATAACATAGCAGTTGTGAATATGCTGAGAGTTTTCTATAATAGAAATAGGAATACAGCTACTTCAGGTTCATACATCTATAATAGAAATACCTATTTCTTTTGTTTCTTGGTTGAGTTCATTACTTATTTCATTGAGTACCTCATCTACCATAACTTCTGTATCATTCCTTGGAATGAGCACTCTTTCATCAATATAGAAATCTAGAGAATAAAATTCAGCTTTATGTAATATGTATTCAATTGGTTTTCCTGATTGTAATTGATGATAGTTTTTTGTGATTTCAGCAATATATTTTTCTTCAACCTCATCTGTCAAAAATAACTGGCTTTTAGAGAAACCAGTTATTTTTAGTATTATTTTTTCGATTATGTTATCTGTAATTCATAGCTTTTTTCAAGCTGAGATTATTTCTAATTTATTCATGATTAATTTTCAAATTTCTTTCTATTAAAAATCAGTACTGAAAAGAACATAATCAGTGCTATATAAGTAAGGGCATAAAAGCTATTAAATATGAAAAAATTCGCATGAAAATTTTGAAAGCCTCAAATAACATCTTTTATATTTAATGCTTCAAGTGGGGGGAATAGGAGTTGTAATAAGTTTGTAAAGTTTACTATGATATAGTTCTCTGCTCTTGTTGCGAGATCTAAAAGAAGAGAAAAGCTATGTGATAAAAGATATACCATTATTGAAATAAGTATAGTCAAGATGTTTGACATAAACGTGGAAAAGAAGAATACGAGAGCTAAGAGGATTTCTAGTTTAAAGAATGTGAAAAGAAGAGAAAAAATAATTAAATGATCTATCGCTATGCCTTTGAAGAATAACACGAATAAGAATAATATTGATTGTAATGCTACTATAAGAAAAATAGTAGATGAAAAACCAAAAAATTTTCAGACTATGAATTCATACCTTTTTATTGGTTTCGAAAGAATAAGAAATATTGTCTTCCCTTCTACTTCCTTAAACAAAAGTTGGCTTCAGACAAATAATACTCATATGAGTCAAAAAATTTCAATCATTGCGAGCCCGAAATCAACAATAATTTTATTATCATCACCAATAGTTAACTTCCCAAGTAAGAGAGAAAAAACTATAAACACAAATGCAAAAAATATAATTAAGTATAAAAATTTATTTCTTACTATTTCTTTAAATGTATTAAGCGCTATGTTGAACATGTTTCAAACTTATAATCTAAAAACTCTTTATTTCCATTTATAAAACTATTTATATCCATAGATTTCTTTCATTCAAGTTTTATTTTTTTTAAAATGAGAATTCCAGGGTTACAGAGAATTCAAATATTTGTTTTTTCATTTTTTTCTATTTCTACAACTGCTCAAATTTGAAAAGTTTCATCATGGGTAAATTCATGCTCTTCTAAAATACACTCTTCAATGAGAATTTTTTTTCATTTATAGGAGCTAAAAATTCATGGCCATGTATTATATGCCCTATATGTATCATATATAGATTTTGCACTATCATTAAAGTCAATTTCTCCGTCTTCTTTGATTATTTTTGAACAATATGTCGCTTTTGAATCATTTTGCTTTTCTCACTTTATTGATCAATCTAATATTCACTCAAGAGTATTTATTAATAATGGAGCTCATATTTTTTCAAATTTATCAAAAATATTTTGAGTTTTGTCTAAAATGTCAATCTGTACCTTCTCTATTTTAAGTATATCTCATTCATCCATACCTTCTGACATGTACATAATTGTCAATCATGTCTCTATGTCTCAATTTTTGATCGATTCTTGGATCGGTGAAGCTCATCTATATGCAGGAAGGATACTTCAGTGAATATTGATACACGCATGCCTTGGTGCTTCTAGTACTTCATTTGGAACTATCTTTCAGTATGCTACTACTACAATAAAATCAAGTTCGCGATTTCTTAGAGTCTCAAAAAAAGCTTCATTATTTCTGAGTTTTTCTGGTTGTAATACAGGGATGTTATAGTGCTCAGCACAAATTTTTACAGGAGTTGGAGTGATGACTTTTTTTCTTCAAATTGGTTTGTCAGGCTGAGATACTACTAATGAAACTTCAATTTCATTATACTTTAGTATTCAATCTAATATATTTTTAGAAAACTCTCAGGTTCCAAAAAATGCTATTTTCATGTCTATTTGGTTATTTTTATAAAACTTTCCACTCATTTATTTTCAAAAAAAAGATATGCTTCATTTACTAGGTTATTATCTCAAAAAATTTCTTTTTTTCATCAAACATTTCTTATTTTTAGTTTATTATATTCGGTCCCAGATTTATCCTTCTGTGAGTTCATTCATGTAAGTTCTATATAGTTTTTATCACGTGAGTGAGAGAAGTAATTTATATGTATATTGTTTAATGTTTCTCCTGATAGATACCCCGTTATTTTTGAATCTTGAGAAAAACTTCAAGTATAACTTTTATCTCCTCTGTTTACTTGATTAGAGAGGAGTTTATTATTTTTATATATTTTTATATTCCAGAGTGATTCGGGGTTTCATAGAATATTTATTGTTCCTGTTGCACTCAGGGAATCAAAATGAATAAGTTGAGGGTTTGGGATATCAAATTTATTCGTGTAGTAGACATAAGCAAGAGTACCTGATGTTGAGTTTATTTCCAATTCATAATCAAATATTCTATAGTGTTTTACGTCATTATCTAATGATTGTATATTACTTTCTAATACATAGAGCTCTTGTCTTAACTCTTGATTTCAAATGAAATCAGAAAAATAAAGAAGTCCTGAGCTAGAAGTTACTATGATTATAGTAATGACTACCAGGAGTTCGATAAGAGTAAAAGCGTTTTTGTAATATGAGAGCATAATTTATTTTTTACTTTTTTTAAAACGAAGCTTTGATTTTCCTTTTATTCCAACATCAACTATTTTATTTATAAATACAACAACTACAATAATTATTCAAAATACAATTATTTTTCATGTTCTATCAAGAAAAAGAGCTGTGAGTCAGAATAAAAACGACAATGAGTATATAAGGTATAAAACTTGTTTTCTTGCCAATCACAGATCAAGGAGTCTATGGTGTAGGTGTGTGAAATCTCAGGCAAGGAGGCTCTTTTTCTTGACTACTCTATTGATAAGAACATAAATAGTATCAACAGTATAGATTCAGAAGACTACGAGTACTGTTGCTATCTTTCCTCAAGCTATAATGGCAAGTGTTGCCAGCATAAAACCAAGAAACATAGTTCAGGAGTCTCACATAAGTATTCGTTCCTTGAAATCAAAATACCAAAAAGGAATCAATATTCATACAAGAATGATACTTGTTCACATAATGAATTTTGCATTCTCTATTCATCACTCATAGTCATCTCTATAAAAAAGAATAATTCATAAAGCAAAGAGGATAGAAAAAGATATTATTGAGAGTCATGAGGTGTTTCACTGTATTCAGTCTGTCCAGTTTAATGCATTAAATATGAATACATACCATACAACAGTAAAAAGAAGAGGGATAATATATATTGTATAATCCACTATATTAAAATAATATGTCTCTAAATTTAATATTCATCAAAATATATTGCTAATATAACCTATTTTTATTGAAGTAACCCCGATAATTGCTCAAATAATTACTTGAAAAGCGAGCCTTACTTTTGGACTTACATTGAGCATATCATCCATAAAACTTATAGCAGTGATAAAGAATCAAAAGACCCATATAAGCCCAAGTTTAAAATTATATTCTAGATATCAAATTTGAGTTGCAAAGAAACTCACGATAAAAAAACTAATAAAAAATACAATTCACATTGAGTATGGAATGGGTTTCCTTTTCAGTCAGTATTTTTTTGGGTTATCAAGGATCTTGTGTTTCTGAAATAGCTTTTTAAATATTAGTATAGAGCAAAGAGAAGCTATAAGAGAAAAACAAAATATGAGTAAATAGTTCAACATTTTATATATATTTTTTAAGTAATTTCGAATAGTAGACAAAAACTGTCAAAGTGAGTATAAAGAATCAGAGAGCAACTCCATCTATGTTTCATAAATTATAGCTTGTAAGTACTCACCATGCTGATCAAGAAGTAAGAAGGCCGATTCATATAAGATTAAGCCAATATCTTATTTTATCCTGTATACTTACCAATCAACTTGTAATAAGTGAAAATCAAATTACTTGGAGTATAGCAAAATTTTGAAATTCAAAGTGAGACATGAATATTATAAATAATATTCAATTTAAAGCGAGAAAACTTTTTTCATTGAACCATAAGAGGTTTTTTCAGAGGTAATAAAAACCAAAAGCTTTTATAGCTGCTCATGTGTATGCTATTTGCCAAAGGATATATTGATACTGTCATAAGTAAATAAAACTATATAATGATATGAGGAGAAAAATACTTAATGAAGTAACTTGATATATGGCTCATATTTTATTATTTTGTGCTGTATAATTTGCCTGCATGACCATTATAAAAAGATTTCAAATGAAATTTGCAAGAAAAAGTATGATTATTTCGGTTATGTTTCATTTTCAGGTAAGATATATGATGACAAGGGCGAATATGAGAAGAATAAAAACCCACCAGTTTTGTTTTAAAAAAGTCTTTAATTCTATTAGAAAGAGGCTCATTGTTTTGGTATGTTATAATATGTTTAAAAAATCCCTCAGAATTTTATTTTTGAGAGATTTTTTTCATTAAAATTGTTCATTAAGTTTGAGTTTGCTTTGATAGAACATTCTACTGCTGCTGACTCCAAATCTTTGAGCTGCGATTCTATCGATTCACATACCAAATGCAAATCAGCTATACTTTTCTGGATCTATTCATGCATCTGTTAATACTTTAGGGTGAACCATTCATGCTCAGAGTAATTCTACCCAACCTACTCCAGAACACATTTTACAGCTTCCTGATTTTACTTTTCCTGTTCATTTACATATTTGACAACTCACATCAACTTCAGCACTTGGTTCAGTAAATGGGAAGATGCTTGGTCTGAGTCTGATTTCTGTATCTTTTCATAAAAGTGATTTCATTACCGTATCAAGAGTCCATTTTAAATCTCAAAAAGTTACTCATTCTCATACGACGAGACCTTCGAGTTGGTAAAAGTTACATGTATGTCTCGCATCTTCTTGTTCATATCTGAATACTCTTCCAGGAACGACTATTTTAATAGGGAGCTCTCATTTTAACATAGTTCTTACTTGTACCGGAGAAGTATGAGTTCTCAGTAAGTATTTATCTCAAGATTTTTTTTCTTTATTTATTTCATCAGAAACCCAGAATGTGTCCCATACATCTCTTGCAGGATGATCGTCAGGAATGTTAAGTTTATCAAAGTTAAATTCTTCAGTTTCTATATGAGGCCCATCTTCCACTTTAAAACCAAGGGAGATAAAAATCTCTTCTAATAATTTAGATGTGATACTAATAGGGTGTTTATGCCCTCTATTTTCTTGAGGGAACTTGAGCGTTACATCTATTTTTTCCTCCTCTTCTATTTTTGCATATTTAGCTTCTTGAATTTCAATTTTTTTGAGAGAAATTTGCTCTTCAATAAAGACTTTGAGTTTATTTGCTTCTGGTCAGATAATTTTTTTATCCTCAACTGATAGATCTTTTATTCACTTGAGTATTTCTTTTAATTTTCATGTTTTTCATAGAAAATCTTTTTCTAATTCTTCCAAGCCAATATCTTTATCTATTTCTTTTATGTTTGTAAGAAATATTTCCTTTAATTCTAAGAGTTTATTTTGCATATATATATATTTGTGAGTACTTAAAAAATCTAATTTAACGCATTATATGATTTTTGTTTTTCGAGTCAATTTTCAACTTAAATTAAGGTTCTTTTAATGAGAGATGGTTAATATGTATATATTATTTATTTAAATATATTATAAAACATATAAAGTATTTGACAAGTAAAGAAATTCATGATAAAATTAGTTTAGTTACTAATTAAATTAATATTATGTCAATTCAAGTCAATGATAATACATTCCATGATTACTTAGAAGAATGCCGTTGAGAATCTAACCTACCGCCTTTGCAATTAGGTTGAGATAATGATAGAACGAGAAGGTATATAGCTAATAGATCCTGAGAGGTGTGTAAAATATTACAATTTCCCAAAAAGAAAAATTAATCGAATAATTTTTCTTTTTTTTGTGCAAAATATTAGAACATAACTTTGAACTATTGCTTTTTCTAAAGAAAAAAACTTGCTATTTTTTTAAAAAAAAATAGACTAATTGGAATATTTAAAGAATGGGGAGGAGGGAAATATATTTATACCTTGTTTATTTTTTATGAATTCATTAGTAAATAATGCATCTGAAGCTACAATAGCATCTCAAGAATTTCAAGTATCTTCTGTAACTAGGCAAATAGCAATTAATGTATCTGCTTTAGTTTTAAGTGGGAATTTATGATCATTAAATTTTTCTGATAAAAAAAGCGATATTTTAGCAGATAGAGATAATTTATCAATTTTTTTCAATCATTGTAGGGATATTAAATGATTGAACATGATTAGGCACTGATATATTCAAAATAATATTGTTAATTTTGACATAACAGAAGTAAATAAAGATAGTTATAATCATTTAGTCGGACTTTTGTTATCATATTGATATGTAAATAGTTATGGATCTAGCGAGTCAAGGGAGTTTAATATAATGAGTGTTTCAGAGGAGTTTATAGATGGGAATTTTGAAGGGCTGGAAAATTTACTAAATGCAAAAAAAGAAGAGATTGTAGGATCTGAGAAAGATATTATAATTGAAATTGCGCGAGAAGTTTCGGATCTATTGTCTATAATTTCTGCAATAATATCAAATGCATCTAAAAATACAAAGAATGCGAGACGTATTGAGGTATTTATTGTATTTTTAAGAGAATCTATTTGATCTTTTTTAAGGAGTATTCATGTTTGAAAATGAAATACTATAAGTGTGGAGAATAACATTATTTATGAATTATTGCTGATAGAGTTAAATTTTTGACATATTATTGACTATGCCGATTGTGTAAATAAAAAAAATGTTGATAATGCTTTTGATATTGCTTTTAAACAATTAAATAAAAGTCTGGATCACTTAGTTAAATTATTTGAATGAAAAGAAAATGATGGTAGATATTATGCTACTCTACAATTAGTGGATATACAAAAATCAAAAATGGTATTAGCTAAATATGAGCGTTATTCCGAGTTGCAGTTTGAGGTATGTGAAAGACATGAAACAAATAATTTACTTGAAAATAAAGGAGAAATTTGAAAAATACAAGAGATGTGCTTATCTGACGAACAAAAAGAAGAAAGAGGGCTTAGTATAGAATTACTACTTGATTTTTATTCAAATAAAGCAGGAGTTACATGTGATAGTTCAGAGGATGCAATAACGCATTTTATTTGAAATATAGATTCAAAACACGACAATTTCCATATATTAATTAGACAAATTTATTATATTCTTAGATATACTGATATAGATGTTTTAAAGTTGAAGGAAATGTCAGATTCCTTAACTGATTTGGCTTTTAATATAAGTTATTCTGATTTTAGGCATGAGATTAAAAGGATATATGATGCTACTTTTTATCGTCTGAGTTATAATCAAAGGAGGTCAACTGTAGAAGAGGTTTGAAAGAGAATTTCACAAGAAAATGAAAAAATTGACCCCTTGACTGGAATTTGAAATAGAAAAGCATTTGTTCCCGATTGAGAAAAATTAATTTCTAGAGTTAATAGAGGGCAGGTGGTAGAACAAGCTATTGTTTGTATGTTAGATTTAGATCATTTTAAATTTATTAATGATGAATATGGGCATCAAAAATGAGATGATGTTCTTAAAGCTGTAGTTGAAATTCTCCAAGAAAATTTTAGATCAACAGACTCCATATATAGAATTTGATGAGAGGAATTTGTAGTTCTGGCTGAATGTAAAAAGAAGTCATTACCTATGTGGATTGATAAAATTACGAAAGCTATCCAAGATGAATTATATAAACATGATAATGTACAGTTGAAGAATGAAATTACTATAAGTATAGGAGTCTCGCTTTTAGAAGAATGAATGACAATGAAAGAGGCAATGAGTCAAGCTGATCAGGCTATGTATTATAAAAAAGAAAATTGAAGAAATGGAGTGCATGTTTATGATAAAAATATGCTTAATGCATATGCTGCTTCAAAAGAGATGAAACAAGCAGTAAATAGGTAATCTAGATCTAGGTTATATGAAAAGTGTTTTTCTTTTTGACAATCAAATTCTTTTTTATATAATGCCGGAGCTTTTTAAAAATTTCACGAAAAGTTTTTTGGAGGTTAAGTTAAACTACTCCGCATATATGCGAGGGGAAAGTTTAACCTCTGACTTTAGTTTGTTAATAAAAATTTACATGGCTGGAATAATAGCTACTAAATTGGAAATGACGAGAGTAATAAAAGGCGATAGATTTATCCCCGTTACTTTACTTAAAGTTCCAGCGTTAAGAGTTGTATGATATAAGACTCTTGAAAAGGATGGATACGAGGCAATGATAGTTTGAGTACTAACGGAAAAAGCTGAGGCTGAGTTGAAAGACTGACAAGCTACTATGAGCAAAAATTTATTTTCTACAATAAAGGAGTTCCCTATTATGGAATGAGATATTGAGAAATATAAAACTTGAGACATAGTAGGTTTGAGTGCATTAGAATGAGATGTAAAAGTTGTGATTGAATGATTTTCTAAATGAAAATGATTTACATGAGCGATGAAAAAACATAATTTTCATTGAGGGCCAGGTGGTCACGGTTCGAAGTTCCATAGAGCTCTAGGTTCTATTGGTAATAGAAAACCTACAAAAGTTCATAAAGGGAAAAAGATGCACGGTCATCATGGTGATATAAAGGTCACTATTAAAAAAATCCCAGTTGAATTAGTAAACAAAGAAATCGGTGTAGTATGAGTTAGATGAGGTGTTCCAGGAGCAAGAAACTCACAAATTAATATAATTTTTTAGTTACATAACAAGGGTAAACAATGAAAACTAAATTATTTGATCAAAAATGAAAAGAAGTTTGAGATATCGAACTAAACGATTCAATATTTTGATTAGAATTAAATGAAGGCCTTGTTCATAGAGCATTAGTATATCAACTTGCAAATAATAGAATTGCAATTGCTCATACTAAGACTAGATGAGAGAGAAGAGGGTCAACAAGAAAAATTTATAGACAAAAAGGTACTGGTAGAGCAAGAATGGGTTCAAACAGATCTCCTATTAGGAAGAAAGGTTGAGTTGCGTTCGGGCCAAGGAATACTACGAACTTTGAATTATCTATGAATAAAAAAGAAAGAAGAAAGGCGTTATTTTGCGTATTATCTTCAAAACTTAAAAATAACGAACTTGTTATTTTAGATACAATTAATTTCAAAGAAGCGAAAACAAAAAATATGGTGGAAGTTTTTAAGAACATTCCATATGAACAAAAAGCATTGCTTGCAATTCCTTCTAAGAATGAAATGATTGAAAAGTCTGCTTCTAACATACCATATGTAAAAAGTATACTGGTTGATTATTTAAACATTAAAGATCTCCTTAAATATAAGACACTTGTTTTATTAAAAGACTCTTTAGAAAATTTAAATACACTCACAAAATAATTTTTTAAGAATTTAAATTATGAGACTGTTTAGGATATTAAAAAAACCTGTAACAACAGAAAAAACTTCTAACTTAGAGATGTTACAAAATACATACGTGTTTGAAGTTGCAGCTGATGCTACAAAAATTGATATTAAAAAAGCTACGAAAGAACTATATTGAGTAGAAGTTGCTTCTGTTAATGTTTTAAATACAAGAGAGAAATTTAAACATGCTAAAAAGAGAGGTATGCAATTAAGAAAAAGATCTACAAAAAAAGCTTATATTACATTGAAAGATGCAAATGCTAAGATAGATTTTTCAGTAATAAAATAATTTATAGTTATGTCGATTAGCTATAACTTCCCCTTATGGGAATTTAGTTTCTAATAAATTGAACGTGGGAATTAGAAAATTTAAACCTACAACTCCAGGTAGAAGGTGAATGACGGTGAGTACTTTTGAAGAAATCACTACGTCAACACCATACAAAGCTTTAACGGTAAAGCTACAAAAAAAATCAGGGAGAAATAATACTTGAAGAATTACAGTTAGACATCAATGAGGTGGTCATGCTAAAAGGTATAGATTAGTTGATTTCTTTCAAGTTGATAAAAAATGAATTGAAGCTAAAGTTGAAACTATTGAGTATGATCCATATAGATCAGCTTGGATTTCACTTGTTTGTTATAAAGATGGTGAAAGAAGGTATGTAATTGCTCATAAAGATATAAAAGTATGAGATAAATTTATTACTGATGAAAAAACACCTTTAGAATCTTGAAATAGAATGGAAGTTTGAAATATTCCAACTGGGTTACAAGTCTATAACTTAGAACTTATTGTTGGTCAATGAGCTTCTTCTATAAGAGCTGCAGGATCTTACGGTACTATTACTTCACAAGAAGGTGAATATACGCAAGTAAAATTACCATCATGAGAAGTAAGACTTGTACATAAAAAATGTTATGCTACTTTAGGTCAAGTTTCAAATACAGATCATAATCAAGTTGTTCTTTGAAAGGCTTGAAGGTCTAGATGGATGTGAAAAAGACCAACGGTGCTTTGAAAATCAATGAATCCTGTTGATCATCCACATGGTGGTTGAGAATGACATTCACCTATCTGAATGAAATCTCCAAAGACTCCATGGGGTATGCCAGCTCTTGGGTATAAAACAAGAAGTAGAAAGAAAACAACTTCTAGATGGATACTGAGAACAAGAAAAGGTAAACTAATGCTTTAAGAGCAAAATAATATATATCATATTTCCCCTGGAAGTATGAATAGATAACTTTTAATTAAATATCTTATGACAAGAAGTTTAAAAAAATGACCTTATATTGACGATAGACTTTTATCAAAAGTTGAAAAAATGAATGAGTCAGGGAAGAAAGGGGTTATAAAAACTTGGTCAAGATCATGTACAGTTATACCTGAGTTTGTTTGACATACATTTGGTGTTCATAACTGAAAAATGCATGTACCAGTTTTTGTTACAGAAGACATGGTGTGACACAAGTTATGAGAATTCTCTATGACAAGAATCTTCAGAGGACATACATGAAATAAATAAAGGCCCACGAGTTAGTTCTACTAACCATCCCTGAAAGATCGGGAAAAGTAATTTTATTATTTATAAATAATATTTATGAAAGCCTACGGGAAAAATATCAGGATTTCTCCTAAGAAATTAAGAGTAATTGCTGAAATTATTAGAGGGCAAGATGCTGAAAGTGCTTTAAAATTTTTAAAGTTTGCTCCTAAGAAATGAGCAGATATCTTATACAAGATATTATTCTCAGCTGTAAAAAATGCTGAAAATAATGATAATCAAAAATTGACAGATTTATCTATTGAAACATTATTAATTCAAAAATGAATAGTGTACAAAAGATGAAATCCTGTTTCTAGATGAAGATCACATAGAATCTTAAAAAGAACGTCTAATATAAAATTAGAATTACAAGTTAAATAGAAAAACAAATAGTATTTGAGAGTTTGTTAGCCCATTCTATTTAGAATAGATAATAGACCGTATTAATTATTAACATATTAAAATATGTGACATAAAGTAAGTCCAATATCATTTAGAATACCATATATTAAAACATGGAAATCTGCTTGGTATGCTGGAAAAAAATGATATAAAGGTATTCTAAGTCTTGATTTAAAAGCAAGAGCAATTTTAGAAAAAGAATTAACGGGAATTCCTCTTGGAGATGTTCTTGTTGCTAAGAATCAAGATAGTATAGATGTTGTTGTTTATACTGCAAAATCAGTACTTATTCTCGGTAAAACTTGAGAAAATAAACAAAAGATTGAAACATTACTTACAAGAAAGCTTGGATTAAAAGTTACTCTAGAAGTAAGAGATGTTAAAAATCCTGATTTAAATGCAAAAATCGTATGATTTTTAGTTGCAAATCAAATTGAAAAAAGAATGCCATATAAAAGAGCCATTAAACAAGCTATAGCTAAAACTATGGAAAAATGAGCTAAATGAATTAAGATTAAAGTAGGTTGAAGATTAAATGGTGCTGAAATAGCAAGAAAAGAAACATTTAAAGATGGGAATATTCCTACTCAAACTATTAGAGCTGATATTGATTATGCTACTATTAGAGCTGAAACTGTATATGGTACACTTGGATTAAAAGTATGGATATATAAATGAGATATTTATAAAAAATAAAAGCTTTTAGGGTGTCTTCAAGAAAAAAAACTTGACATAATAAAATTTTTTATATACTAACATGTGCTAAAAATGTTACAACCAAAGAAAACGAAATATAGAAAAACTCATAGATGAAGATTGAAATGACTAGCTGTGAAAGGTTCTACAATTGCTTTTTGAGATTATGCAATGAAAGCAACGACTAGAGGTTACATAACTTCAAGACAGATTGAATCTGCAAGAAGAGCTATGATAAGATGTCTCAAAAGATGAGGAAAAATATGGATCAGAATTTTTCCAGATAAAGCTTATACTCAAAAACCTCTAGAGGTTCCAATGGGTTGAGGTAAATGATCTGTGGAAATGTATAGAGCTCCTGTAAAACCTGGTAGAATTATGTTTGAGATAACATGAGTTGAACCAGAAGTTGCAAGGGAAGCTTTTAGACTAGCTTCTTACAAGTTGCCAGTTAAAACTAAGGTATTAGTTGACTAATCATTTTAAAATGAAAGCGTTAAAAGATTTAAAATTACAAGAATTTTCTAAATTACAAGGATTAAGTGAAAAAGATTTAAATACAGAAAAAATTGTTTCTGCAAAAAAGCTTTTTACTTTAACTATGAAATTAAGAGTGGGAGAATTAAAACAAACTCACCTAATTAAATTCTTAAGAAGATATATAGCGAAATTGAATACAATCACCGCTACTAAATAATTGAAGAATATGTTAATTATCTTTAAATAAATATATTTATGAGAACAAAAAAAGGTATTGTTACTAGCTCGAAAATGGATAAAACAATTGTTGTTTCTGTTGAATCATACAAAAGTCATGCAAAATATAAAAAAAGATTTAGAGTTACTTCTAAGTTTTATGCACATGATGAAAAAAACTCTTGTTCAGAATGAGATATTGTAACAATCAAAGAAACAAGACCATTATCTAAATTAAAGAGATGGGACTTATTAGAAGAAAAATAGTTAGTTTAACTTTTAAGTAGTATTTATGATACAAACTGAATCAAGATTGGCAGTTGCTGATAACTCTTGAGCAAAAGAAGTACTATGTATAAAAGTACTATGAGGATCAAAAAGAAAATATGCTTCTATTTGAGATATCATAGTATGTACTGTTAAAAAAGCAGCTCCAGATGGAACTGTAAAAAAGAAAAAAGTAGTAAAGGCAGTTGTTGTTAGAACTAGAAAAGAAGTAAGAAGAAAAGATGGTTCTTACGTAAGATTTGATGACAATGCATGTGTTATTATTGATGATAATAATAATCCAAGATGAACTCGTATATTTGGACCTGTTGCAAGAGAATTAAGAGCAAGAGGGTATCAAAAAATAGTGAGTTTAGCTCCAGAAGTACTTTAGTCATATATAAAGACTATTAAAGTCGTTATTTTTAATAAAGAATATCATGAAAATAAGAACTTGAGATACAGTTGAAGTTTTGTCTGGAAAAGAAAAAGATAGATGAGTAAGATCAGAAGTCTTAAAAGTATTTAAAGACGAAAATAAAATTCTTGTAAAAGATATAAATGTTGTTACAAGACATATGAAGAAACAATGAACTACTCCAGGTCAAATCATTAAAATGGAAAAATCAATTCATGCATCAAATGTAAAAATTGTTTGTCCATTTACAGATAAACCTACAAGAGTATGATTTATTACAATCGAAGAAAAATGAAAAACGAAAAAATTTAGATTTTCAAAAGCTGCTCTCAAAGAGAAAGGTGGTGAAGCATCTAAATATATAATTAAATAGAATTCCGAGTCATCCCAAAATGCAGGGAGTAATGAGTGGAGTTCAAACGTTTATTTTTATTAAACTGAAATAATGCTAAAGGAAAAATATATAAAAAAAATCATTCCTGCTTTAAAAACAAAGTTAGAAATTGAAAATATTATGGATGTTCCAAAAGTAGAGAAAGTTGTTCTTAATATGTGAATTTGAACATATGTAAGATCATGAAACAAAGACTTTTCTTCTTTACAAGAACATTTATCTCTTATTGCAGGTCAAGCTTGTACGGTAAGATATGCTAAAAAGGCTATTTCAAACTTTAAATTAAGAGCTTGAATGCCAGTATGACTCAGTGTTACACTAAGATGAGAAAAAATGTATGATTTTTTAGAAAAACTTATCCATGTTGTATTACCAAGAGTAAGAGATTTTAGATGAGTAAGTAAGAAAGGTTTTGATACTCAATGAAACTATAATTTTTGAGTAAAAGAACATTCTATATTTTTGGAAGTTCCACAAGATGATGTAATTAAAACACATTGATTACAAATTACAGTGAAAACAACTGCAAAGAACAAAGAAGCTTGAAAGGAATTATTAGTAAATATGTGATTTCCTTTTGCTAAATAAAACCATAAGGGTTGTCCTTTAGAAAAAAAAGTTTACTTATATAAATATAAATGAGATGGCTAGAAAGTCAAAAATTGCTAAGGCAAATAGATTAAAAAAGAATTTTTTACAAGCACTTGCAGATGGTAGAAAGCCTAAGTTTGCTACAAAGGTTTTTAATAACTGTTGTATCTGTGGGAGAACAAGAGGATACTTAGGTAAATTCGATATTTGTAGAATATGTTTTAGAGAAAAAGCGAATGCTTGAGAATTACCAGGGGTTAGAAAATCTAGTTGGTAGTATAAAATTGTTCAAAATAAATTTAATTATTAATTTTGTGGTTATGATAATAGATCCTATTGGAGATTTATTAACAAGAATTAGAAATGCATATCTAGCAAGAATTATTGAAGTAAAACTTCCTTATTCTAAATTAAAAGCTGATATCCTTAAAATTCTTAAAAAGAATAAATATCTCAATGATTTTGAGGTGGTAAGTGAAGAAGATAAAAAATATTTACTTGTTACCTTAAACGATGTTAGAACAACTAAATATGTTCCTACATTAAAAAGAATTAGTAAACCTGGTCAAAGAATATATATTTGATCTAAGGATATTAAAAAATCTAGAAATGGAGTTTGAATTTATATTGTTTCAACACCAAAAGGAGTTGTAACTGGATATGAAGCAAGAACTTTAAACGTAGGTGGAGAACTTTTATGTGAAGTATTCTAAAACCTAAAAAGAGTTATGAATGAGAAATTATATGAAAAGTATAATTGATCCAGTTTATATATTAAGTAAAAAAATATGTCAAGAATTTGAAAATTACCTATTGCTCTATCTGATAAAATTTCAGCAACTATTGCAAAAAATGTAATTACAATTAAAGGACCGTTATGAGAATTATCTTTTTCTTATGCTGATTGTGTACAAGTAGCACAAGAAGAGAATAACCTTATAGTAACTCCAGTGAATGATACTGCAAAAGCTTTATGGGGTACTACAAGATCAATTATCAACAATATGGTATTTTGAGTTTCAGAAGGATATAAAAAAAGTCTAGAAATAGTCTGAGTATGATATAAATTTGAAGTTCAATGAAATAAACTTGTATTAAGTATTGGTTTTTCACATAAAGTTGATATGGTTGTTCCTGCTGGAATAAAAGTAGAACTAGATGATAAAGTAAAAAATACACTTCACATTTCAGGAGTTGATAAACAACTTGTTTGAGAATATGCTTCTAAAATTAGATCGAAGAAAAAACCTGAACCTTATAAAGGAAAGTGAATCAAATATGTATGAGAACATATTAGAAGAAAAGCTTGAAAAACAGGTGCTAAGTAATAAATAGCATATTGAATACAAATTTTTAACTTTTAAAATGACAAGAATGTTAGCAAAAGCATTAAATAGATTAAGAAGAAAAAATAAAATCAGATCAAAGATCAATGGTACAGCTGTAAGACCTCGTCTAGCAGTATATAGAAGTAATTCAAATATTTACGCTCAACTTATTGATGATGTTACAGGAAAAACTTTATGTTCTTCTTCTGACTTAAAAATGAAAAAATCAGGAACAAAAACAGATATGGCAAAAAAAGTTGGTGAAGATATGGCAAAAAAAGTATCTGGACTGAAAATTGCATCAATCGTTTTTGATAGAGGTTGATTCGCATATCATGGAAGAGTAAAAGCTTTAGCTGATGCTCTCAGAGAGAATTGAGTTACAATTTAATTACCTAACACTAATAAACATGGCTTTTTCTAGAAACGATAATAGAAAATGACAATTTTCAAAACCAAAAAAAGAGTTTAAAGAAGAACTACTTGCTATTGATAGAGTAACAAGAGTTACAGCTTGAGGGAGACAACTAAGATTTAGAGCTGTTATGGTTATCTGAGATGGAAAGTGAAGAGTTGCTCTTTGAACTGGTAAATCTTGGGAAGTTGTTGATGCAATTGCTAAAGCTGTATCAAACGCAAAGAAAAATTTAACAAATGTTGCCATTAAGAATGGGACTGTTCCATATAATATTGAAGCAAAATATAAAGCTGCAAAAGTTATGGTTCATCCTGCTTCAGAATGAACATGAATCATCGCTGGTGGAGCAATGAGAAAAGTTTTAATGGTTGCTTGATATAAAGATATATTAGCAAAAAGATATGGTTCATCTAACCTTATCAATAATGCAAGAGCTACAATACAAGCACTATCTTCATTTAAAAAATAAAAAACACTCCCTTTCGGGAATATATTAATTAACCAAGATGAGATTATGATATCTTTAACTAATATCAAACCTACAAGCTGATCTAGAAAAAAATTCAAAAGATTAGGGAGAGGAAATGCTTCAGGTAAATGAACTTACTGTGGAAGAGGTTGTAATGGTCAAAATTCTAGATCAGGTGGATGAGTTCCATCATGGTTTGAATGAGGTCAAACTCCTTTATTTAGAAGAATGCCAAAGCTAAAAGGTTTTACAAATGCATTATTTAAAAAAGAATACAATTTAGTAAACTTATCAGATTTAGCTATTTTAGCTGAAAAAGGTATTACAGAAATTACTAAAGAAGTATTACTTGCTAATAACGTCATTAGAAGAAAAACTTTAGATGTAAAGTTACTTGGTAAATGAGAATTATCTTCTAAAGTTACCATTAGTGTAAACAAAGCTTCAACTACAGCGAAAGATGCAGTTGAAAAAGCTTGAGGAAAACTTGAAATAGTATAATCATATACCCTTGCTAAAAACTTGGGTTTTTTGATTTTTTGGGTATATTACCCATATTAATTAATAATTAATCTTTTATGATACTTAAAAGTATAAAATCTGTCTTTGAAGTAAAAGATATCAGAAAAAAAATAATTGCTACACTTGTTTTAATACTTGTATATAAATTATTAGCTGTAATACCAGTTCCTGGAGTTGATACTACTTGACTTGCTGTCATTATGGAACAACAAAAAGGATTATCTTTTTTTAGTGCTTTAATGTGATGAGGGTTATCAAACTTCTCCATTATTCTTATGTGATTATCACCATATATTAATGCAGTAATCATTATTCAACTAGTTGGGGTTATTATTCCAAAAATTTGAGACTTACAAAAAGAATGAGAAGCAGGACAAAGAAAAATAACTAAAATGACAAGATGGTTAACACTCCCACTTGCATTTGTACAAAGTTACTGAATGATTGTTCTTCTGAATACTTTAGCTGGAGGGTCAATTATTGATATATCTAATACAAGTACAGTACTTATGGCAATGACAATTATTACTGCTTGAACTCTATTCCTTATGTGGTTAGGTGAAGTAATGACTGAATATGGTATCTGAAATGGTATCTCTGTAATTATCACTGCTTGAGTACTTTCATCTGTTCCTGGAGTAATTATGGGGCATATAAGTGCATGAAATTATCCACTCTTTGTTTGATTATTACTTGCGACACTTCTTATTATTTACATAATTATTAAGTTTACTGAATGAAATAGAAGAATACCAATTATATATACAAGAACATGAAGAGAAGAAAAATCATATTTTCCAATTAGAGTGAACCAAGCTTGAATGATTCCTATCATCTTTGCTGTTTCACTTGTTACATTTCCTTCAATCTTAGGGCAAATACTTTCTAGATCTACTGGAGAGACTGCATCTCAAATTGGGAATACACTTTTGACATACTTTGATCTTGGGAATCCAACTTGGATTTTCATCATTGTATATTTCTTACTCGTACTTGGTTTTGCTTTCTTTTATGTATCTATTACATTTAATACTGATCAAGTTGCTGAGAATATTCAAAAAAGAGGCGGATATATTCCTGGTATTAGACCTTGAACTGAAACAGCTGAATATTTAGCAAAGGTTTCTGCTCATTTAAATCTCTTCTGAGGGAGTTTTCTAGCATTCATTGCTGTTCTACCATATATCATGTGAAAGATCATGTGACAATCAATAGATTTCATTATATCAGCAGCATGACTTATCATTATAGTTTCAGTTATACTTGATATTGTGAGAAAGGTTGATTCAGAAATGAAAATGTTTGATTATAGTAAATTTAAATAAAATAAAAATCCTTGATATTACATTGTAATATCAAGGATTTTTTTATGTTTTTAAACACGAATATAAGAATTCCCCAGTTAGAAAGAAAAGAGCCTAAATAAAATATTGACAAATTACACATAATACATATTGTATGTTTGCTAAATTTTTAGTAAATACAAAAATCAAATGAAGTTGACTGTGGTAGAACCACAAAGGAAGCCTTATGAATAAAATATCATTAATATTGTTAATGGGAGTAGTGAGTTTATTAGCTGCTTGTAAAGATACTGAAACAGAGTCCATAGTGATTAATGCTTCAGATATTTCTTTAACTGAAGTAAATGCTACGTGTTATCGTATGCTGGATTGTAATTTTTCTATTATAATACCTACTCAGATACCTGCTTTTACACTGAATACTTCTCGTAACGCAACTATAACATTACGCCTTGATGGCGAAGAGGATATTGTATTAAATACTGATAATGAAGATCAGGTTACTTTTGAATCTGATTTATCAGGATCAGGAATATTGTTTTTTCAAATTCCTAAATCTGGTGAATTTACATTTACGATTTCTGATTATAAAGTTGGAGGTGTAAAACAAGAAGTACAAGAATATAAGGTTGCTGTTTCTGAACTTTATGTGTCTACGTTTGAATATAATGGATGGTTTGAACTTGAAAACCATAAGCTGATCGATGCAAATTATTTTTCTGTTGAGATGGAGCGTCCAGAATCTACTTTAGCAACGCATTATTATTTGAATAGAAAAGATGTGGAATGCTTTGAGGGCTATTATAATAATATTTGGGTAAATCATTATTCTCCATGTTATAATATAGGTGGAGATAATAAAGTTATTGCTGAAATATTTTCGAGTGAACCTGTAGCTGACTCAGAATTGCTTCTTGTTGATTATGAGGTAGAAAGTGGCTATTTCCATTATGGAATTAGATTGAATTCTGAGATCCCATTTTACACTCATCAGAGTGAATATACACTTATTCTTTCTGATATTGTGCTTCAGCCAAAGAAGTTGCTTCCAGTTGGAAATTTTGATATTCGTATATCTTATCATGGTTATGTTGATGATGAGTGGCAGGACATCATTATCCTTACTGAATCTATTTCTCGAGATATTGCTTCATTAGATGTTATTTCATTAACTGAGCAACTAGAAGTGGGAGATTCCTATAATAGTAGTACTACAGAAATTAGAGCTACTCATGTTGAATCTGGAAATATTTTTGAATTAGCATTTACTTCTTCGGATGTAACGGATACTTATTATCATTTCACGTCACCTTTTGGTGAAGCTGAAAGAAATAAATTAGTATTCCATCGAGTTGAAAATTATTAAGATTATTGCTATTCTCTAGAATCGTGCAATAAGTCGTATATAAAACTACCCAAGACCACTTATGGTCGGGGTTTTTTATTTATAACAATAGTACTCTATAAAAGGGAATACTTTTTTAAGATGCGCATCAAGATTAGGTTTCTTTTTAAATCCCTTTAATTATTAGTACCCTTAGGGACTAGTCGTCCTTAAATAAATGAAAAACTATGATTTAAGACAATTTATTAAAACTTCTTTAACTTTAGACTTTATTCTAGCTGCTAAGTTTTCATGAAGAGAATACATATTAAGACCACTCAATTGCTCAAGAGCAAGTTGCCTTGTCTTACATAAATGATCAAGTATAGCCATTTTTTTTCTATCTTCTACTGATAATAACTCTTGATTATTCGGGAGTAGAGCTATATGATTACTACTTTTAAAATAACTCATAGAATTATTAATTTCTTCTGGGGAAAATTGTTCAGAAGTGGTTGTTTGTACTCATTTTCAAATTCAAAAAGACATAGTAATAGTTTTAAAAATAATTTTTTTACACTAACTTATCCACAAACAATACACCATTTATATGATCGATTTCATGTTGGACTATCCTTGAGCTGACTCATTCTAAGAGAAGGACTCTATCTTTTCCTTTTCAGTCGAGATATTTTAGTTTGATTGTATGGTATCTTTCTACATTCCCTTTCATTCATGGAATAGATAAACACCCCTCTTCTTCTTTATCCATATTATCCGAATGAGTAAGTATTTCAGGATTTATCATCATGATAGTTTTGAAGTCTTCGTCATCCCGGTCTTTTAATAGACTCACAACGATGAGTCGCTTATTTACTCATACTTGTGGAGCAGCAAGTCATACGCCATTATTGTCTGGATTTTTAACGTATTTAATCATCTGATTTCCAAGTTTTTCTATTTTTTTTATTTCAGATTGTTTTACTTGGTCGGAAACTTTTCTGAGTACTTGATTGTTTGTTCAAGTTTCAATATGTAACATAATATTTTTTAATAATAATTGTTCTCATTATATCTATTTTTAGTCAAATAGATAGTTTTTTCTTTACAATTTAGTCTATATCCTTAATATATACATATATAAATTTTAACTCATTTCATGTGATAGAATCATCAAATATAGAAGCAACAAGAGTTGTCTCTGCAAAGGAGAAAGAGGCTGATAAAGTTATGGGTTGAAATATTTTGAGACCAAAACAATTATCTGATTATGTTGGACAGGCAAATATAAAAAAGCATTTAACGGTGTCTATCTCATCTGCAAAAATACGTTGAAACAGTTTAGAACATATATTGTTTTATTGACCTCCAGGGCTTTGAAAAACCACTTTGAGTTCTATTATATCCTGAGAAATGTGAACGAACCTGAAATCAACTTCTGGACCTGCAATTGATAAACAATCTGACCTGGTGAGTATACTTTCAAATTTAGAAGAGGGGGATATATTATTTATTGATGAAATTCATAGACTCAGACCCCAGGTAGAAGAAATACTTTATACAGCTATGGAAGATTTTGAAATAGATATTATTGTATGAAGTGGTACTGGTGCTCAGAGTGTGAAACTCTCTTTGAAACCATTTACTCTTATAGGTGCAACAACAAGGCTCTCAGCTCTATCATCCCCACTTAGAGATAGATTTGGGAATGTGTTAAAGCTTGATTTTTATAACAAAGAAGACATATCAATTATTATTCATAATAACTGTAAAAAACTTGAATTAAATCTTACAGAAAGTACTATTGAAATAGTAGCAAAAAAATCAAGAGGAACACCGAGGATAGCGAATAGGCTCCTAAAAATAGTGAGAGATTATAAGACAATTTGAAAAGAAGTTTCAGATACAAAAGTGCTAGAGGAAATATTCCATGATATTTGAATAGATGATCTATGATTGGATTACCTTGATAGAAAATACCTTGAAACTATTCAATCAAAATTTCGTTGATGACCTGTAGGGTTGAACACTCTTGCATCAGCTCTTTGAGAAGAAGAATGAACTTTGGAAGATGTTGTAGAACCATATCTTCTTCAAATATGATTTATTGAGAGAACATCAAGAGGGAGAAAACTTACAGGATCAGCAATTAATCATTTAAGTATTTAATATGCAAGATAAAAATTACTCTTTATATGATGGATTATTTCATGTAAAAAAAATTATAAAAAAGAGGTTAGAATTTGATCCAAATATTTTTATATTTGTGACTTGATGATCAGCAAGTGGAAAGACATCAAGAGTAGCAAATAATATACAAAAATTTTTTAAAGAAGAATCGATCGTTCTTTCTATGGATAACTACTTCAAATGAAAGGAATACTTTCAGAAGCATAATATTACATTTGATGAACCGGAGGCTATTGATATTGATTTACTCGTGAGTCATCTGGAGTTATTAAAAGATGGAAATATAGTGTATATTCCAGGTTATGATTTTAATAAAGGAGTTTCCATACCAGAGTCTATTAAAGTAGAGCCAAAGCGCATTATTATCATTGAGTGACTGTTTACTTTGGATGATAGGTTTGAAGAGGTATCAGACTTAAATATCTTTGTTGAGACAGCAGTAAATGGAAGGCTAATCAGGAGAGTTTTAAGAGATGTAAAAAGAACAAAACAAAAAGTAAATCAGATTGTAGACATCTTTGTAGAAGTTGTCCATCCTATGCATATGAAGCACATAGAGCCTCAAAAGAAAAATGCAGATGTGATCATCTTAAATGAATTTATTCCTTATTTAGAGGTAAAAGGTTTAGATATAGAAAAATTTATAAATGAGAATAATATACCTACACTAAGTTAAAATATATGAGCATATGGCAAGCAAAAACTTGGGGGGATTTATTAGTTTCCTCAGATCAAGTTGAAAAAATTATTGAAATAGACTGATTACAAGTAGAGAAAAGAAGTATTTGATTATGACAATATGGCTTGTTTATTTTGTGAATTGAAAAGGATGTTCATGATGATGTTCTTTCTAAAATAGAGGAAGTTTGCAAAAATGAAAGTTGTATCTTTTTCCAAATTGAAACAGTAAATTATAGATGAAAAATTATTAAAGTTGGATGAAAAAAGTGATATTACAAAAAATTTATTACTCCATACACAGCTATTATAGATCTAGAAAAATCGGAAGAAGAAATTTTGGCAAATATGAAGCCGAAATGAAGATATAATATAAAGCTTGCAGCGAAGAAATGAGTAGAAGTAAAGTCTGTTGAAAAAACACAAGAAAATATAAAAGTTTTTTATAGTTTAATGTTTCAAACAACATCAAGAGATAAATTTAATGGGAATAAAATAGAGTATTATATAGATTTTCTGAATAAGTTAGATAATTCGCAATTATTAGTAGCCTATGCAGAATGTCAGACTCCAATTGCTGCTGGAATTTTTATTTTTGCTGCTGAAGTTTCTATTTATTATTATTGAGCATCAACTTCAGATAAAAAATATAGAAATCTGATGGCTCCATATTTATTACAATGGGAAGCGATACAAGTTGCAAAAAAATCGGGATCTCAAATATATGATTTCTTATGAGTAGCAAGCCCAGGAGAAAAGAACTCACCTTTGTCTTGAGTGACAGACTTTAAAAAGAAGCTTACAAAGGATGTCAGAGAGGTTTCCACGAGTTATATTTGGATAAATAAGAGATTTATATATACTATGCTCGATTTATTGAGAAAAATAAAAAATTTTATAAAGTAATTATAGACAAGTGTTAGACCTAAAAATAATCAGAGAAAATCCTGATGTTGTAAAAGATAATATCAAAAAAAGAAATCTAAAATTACATTTAGATGATTTTTTAAGTCTTGATAAAGAGAAGCTAGGGTTTATCGTAAAGGTTGATGAATTGAGAGCAATCAGAAACAAAGTAAGTAAAGAAATTCCATCTCTTCCGAATGAAGAGAAACAAGGAAAAATTATAGAAATGAAACAACTTTGAGAAGATTTGAAAATATTAGAAGAATCTCAAAAAGAAAATCTAGAGAAATGGAACGCTTTATATTATCAAATTCCAAATGTATTAGATGATACAGCAGCAATTTGAGATACTGATGAAGATAATGTTCTTGAATCTAAATTTCTAGAACCCACTTCATTTGATTTTGAAGCTCAGCCTCACTATGAAATTTGAGAAAAAAAATGATGGATAGATGTTGAAAAAGGATCAGAGGTTTCATGAGCACGTTTTTGGTATTTAAAGTGAGATTTAGTGTTATTACAATTTGCCTTAATTAATTATGCTATGTCTGTTTTGACGTCAAAATGATTTAATCCTATTCTTCCTCCAGTGCTTGTAAGAGAAAAAGCAATGTTTGGGACAGGTTTTTTTCCTGCAGGAGAGGATGGTTTATATAGGGTAAACCCTGATGAAGATGATCTTCATTTAGTAGGGACATCAGAAGTTCCAGTAACGAGTTATCACAGTGATGAGACTTTAGATTTAGATCAGCCAAAGATGTATGCCGCATATAGCTCATGTTTTAGAAGAGAAGCATGATCTGCATGAAAAGATACGAGAGGTATTCTTAGAGGACATCAATTTGATAAAATTGAAATGGTGACTTTTTGTAAAGCAGATGAATCACAAAAAATGCATGATTTTATGATAGGAGTAGAAGAAGAAATTTGGCAAGGACTTGAAATTCCTTATCAAAAAGTAAATGTATGTTCATGAGACCTTTGAAATCCTGCAATGAAAAAATTTGACCTTGAGGCATGGATGCCAGGGCAAAAAAAATATAGAGAAGTAACCTCTTGTTCAAATGTGTGAGAGTATCAAACAAGAAGGTTATGAATCAAATACAAAGATGAAAATGGAAAATCTCAATTTGCACACACTCTTAATGGAACTGTTATTGCAATGAGTAGATGTATGATTGCGATTATCGAAAATTATCAAACAACAGAAGGAGACGTGAGAGTTCCAGACGTATTAATACCATTTATGGGAGGAAAAAAAGTAATATAAACTTTATTATTTCAGTTGTTTTTTATGAAAAAAAGAATTAAAATTATATTTATTGGATTATTTATAATTGCTTTTATAGGGCTACTTTATTTGATGTTTTCATTAGATAACTCTGAAGAAAACATTGATATTATTAAACCTGTTGATTTATCTAAAGGTACGTTTATACCTAATTTACCGCAACCAAATGAGGAAACAAGGATAAAGTTTATTTATGATGGTGATTTATCAGGTGTAATATGGGGTGTTAAAGAACAACCTAAGGACTCAAGCATTGTTTTAAAAGTGTCTGAAGATAAAAAAAATATAAGTTTCGTTCCTAAAAAACAAGGACGTTACATATTAGAAGCGAGAGATCAAGAGAGTAATTCTAAAAGAGAGTTTTCTATAGCTGTATATAAGAGTTTATTAATTGATAAAAATAAAGTAAATAATAACGGAATAGTGCAAAATCAAAGATGGATTGAATCATCTGCCCTTCTTGAAGATGAAATTATTACCCTTCTTGAATCTAATGCTTATAGTGAATTGAATTATATTGGATATAAAAAAGATATATTTGGAGGGTTTCTTATTGAATTTGACGAGACAAACCCTGAAGCTTTCAAGCAGATTGAATTGTTAAAATTAGATCAAAATATAGATGATGTAAAAAGTAGAAGAGATTGGAATTATTTTAAATATTCCATAAATTAAAATATAAGATTTAGCAGCTTAAATTTCATAAAATAATGCATATTTTCTGTACACAAAAATAGTACAAAAAATGTTTGTAAAAAGGAGTTTTTTTCGTAAAATGTTAAAAACTCCTTTTTGTTTATTTGTTGAACGGAATACTATTTTATGAGCTACTCAAAGATCCAAAAATTTTTATCAAGTCTTGTGCTTTTTAGTATCCTTTTTTCTATCACTGTTAGAGTACCTTTTTATAACTTTAGTGCTTTTGCTGGAAGTTCAGATTTTTATGATATAGTCTCAGTAATTGTTGAAGAGGAGATATATGATGATATAAAAATGGAAGTTAATAGATATGCAGCAGATATAGAGGGAGTATTAGATAATACAAAAGTAATTATTCTTCCTACTCCAAAAGATACTGACGTTTTTAATATTGCATCTGTAAATGAGGCTTTATATTTCGAGTGATATAAATGAGTAGAGAAAACGAACTTTGAATCAAAATTAGTTTGAACAGTGATTGTCGGAGATATAGGATTGCCCGTTGTATATGATGGTAATAATTCTTCAAAAACTATTCTTCCATTTGTTGATTTTGAAGATAAAGCATATATCTATAATCATTCAACGAAAAAATACGAAAAAAACTCAGGGAATGCAAATGGTTTACAAGCTGAAATATGGCATGGCCTCATTTCTCCAAATTTTTGAGATGACAAAAAAAATCTATCGTGACTCAAGGATTACTTCGATAAGAATCATGATTATTATGAATGAACAGGAAATTTTGACTGAGCAAATGGTCTTATAAATTGAAATATATGAGAAGGGAATCCCGTAGGATATGATCCAAATGTATTTTACTTTGATGCATTTAGGGAGTCAAAAGCCCTTAATTATAATAGTTTTGTTGGTTATAAATGATATCTAGAAAATAAAGAAGATATTGTCTACAATAGATTTAGTAATAGCTTAGCAGAAAAACTAAAAGACCAAGTTTTATGAAACTCAAACGATCAAATATGAGATTTACTTCAATCTGTTGCTCCTGATTTAGATGCGGGCTCACTTTCTCAATGACCAGACCTATCAAATACACCAGATATTCAATCAAGGCATGTGACTCAAAAAATAGCAAAGAAATTTATTGAAATTTTTGCGGGAGGAGCTTTGTGAGACTTTAGAAAAAATGTCCATAATGCATGACGTTATAATTGAATATGAGCAGAGGTAAATATGGATATGATTCCATATTTTGTTACGGTACTCGATTCTGTAAATGATGAAGTTATAAAAGATGTTACCAGTGAGCTGGAAAATAAAATTGATGATTTGGTGAAAACTGAATTACAAGAAGATATATATGTTCCAACTATTTTAGAAGAATCAAATGCATATATTGATAGGTATAGAACATCAAATAATGGAAGTAGTAGGGATGAGAATCTTTCGTATATAGACTATCAAACAAATATTCTGTACTGAATCCAGGCATCAAATATAACTGATGCGCTTCAATGTAGTATTTATAGAGGAGCTACATATAACTGATGAACCCTTGTTGAAGCAAATAGGTGATTAAATATATCTCTTGTTACAGGTGATGTGGCACTCTTGGAAAATGAATCTATCAGTTGTCTACAGGCTATTGAATCATGAGATTCGCTCAATTGATATTGGGGAAAAAATACCTGATTAAATTTAGATAGTGCAGCAGCTTGAACTTCAGGTTTACAATTAAAAGAGCATGATTTGAATGGTTCTATTCAACCTCTTTTTGACCTCGTTGGTTCAAGAGCAGTAGATAATACGGATAATAACCCATCGTACCTTGATTGTTTTGATAATAACTTCTTTGTTTCACGTGAGTATACTTTGAGTGGTGATAACACAAGTAGCAGACAAGATAGATTTACTACACTTACCTATGGATTACCAATATCCGGTAACTCGGCTGTAAATTGGAGCTGTAAAACAGTATCAAAGAAGTATGACTATACAAGGAAATATAATGATTTAAATGCAGAATGAAAATGTAGCGATGAAATATGTGTTGATTGAAAAAATAAAATATTTTTTAAAAAAATACCATCTTATATAGAACATAAATCCCCAACTGTAGATGAATTAAAAATTGAAATCGAGAGTGGTATTACTCCGTCACTTCCAATTGATAGAGATAGATATATTGATTTTCAATGAAAAGGGGGGAATTATAAAAAAATAAATTACCCATATTTATTCAGATTAACAGTTGAAGAAGGAGATGAACTCAGTACTAAAAATATTGAAAAAGCATTGACTAAATACCTTGATTCTAAAAAGAGTGAATTATGAGATTTTGATCTGGTGAATTTTTTAAAATCTAAAGAAGACCAGTCAATAAACATCTGATGAGAAACAAAAACATTGAGTTATTACGATACATTGATTTTTGCGATTTATTGGAATAATTTAAATACAGTCTCTTCAAAGTATAAATTTGTTTTTGAAAATTATCTTTCAGATCAACTTTGATCAGATGATGATAATTTTTATTTAGCAAAAAATAAAAAACAATATGAACTTGCGTATATTTGAGCTCCATGAGATGCACAAAATATGTATGTAAAGTTAGATCCAGAAGAAAAAGCAGAGAATCCATATAGCGAAGTATTGAGTAAAAACAGCACTTTATCTACCCAGTTGCTTGGCTCAAATATTTGAATTTCAGAAAACCTAGGGAATGAATGAGTATTTCAATGTGCTCCACCTGAATGAGTTCCTATTTTTGAATGGGTGCCAGCTCTTGTATGTTGGATTTGAAACATGCTTCCTCCAACGATTTCTATATCTGATTGAGTGTGTGGACCCAGTTTATTGTCAGCTGATGAAAGACAAGAAATATTTGAGTGTTCTGGAGATGTAAATAAAAATGGTATTAATGATTGTATTGAAAATAAATTACAATGAGGAAGTTTAGAACTAAAAACATCTTCAGATAAATACTACTATAACAAATCATGATCCCTCACTTCTCAGATCAAAGATAAAAACTGAAAAGTAGTCAAATTAGATAGTGCCAGTGAAGTTCATTTCGAACTCGTAAAACTAGAAATAAAAAAAGATAAAAATAAAGAACTCACTTCATCAAACACAGAAGTTATCTATGATACACAAAATAAAAATAATTTTGATCTTACAAAAGAATACATTTATTTTAAAAATGGAAAAGCAAAAGTAGCTTTATGAGAAGTAAATTATGCTTTTGTTTCAAAAAATGAAGACGTGAATGCTTATTTTAAAGCTTCTGTTGAAACTTATGATAACCAAGAAAAGAAGGAAATATTTTTAGAGTCAGAGGAAATACAGATTTCAGTAAGAGGTGAAAGGCTCTTTACTTCAAGTTATAAAGTAGAGCAAGATAACTGATGAGTACATATAAATGTTTGAGAAAACTCTGTAAAAGTGAGTGATAAAATAAATATCTTTCTTGTCGATAAAGATAAACAAGATGTGAATGACATTTCAAAAAAAATTAGTTTTTCTTCAGTGTCATCAGAAAAAATGATACTTTCTTTAGAAAATATTTCTGATCTAGGAAAAACAACTCCTATTTCTTACCCAATAGCATTACAAATATCTCGAGATGGAGTGACTCTAGATACTTTCACTGTTCATGAGTCTGAAATGTGAGAGTTTAAGAATTTAGCTTCATTAGAAAAATCTTGAACCTATACTTTTGAGATACAAGATAATGATTGATTTATATCAACACAAGATATAAATTTGATAGCAGAAGAACCAAGCGATCTACAAATACAGCTATGATCTACTCTTATTGAGGCAGGTTGAAATATTACTACAAATATAATAAGTATATTAGATAAGTTCTGAAACCCTGTTATATGAGAGTTTTTAGACTTAGATATTGATATAGATGGTGCTTGATTGCTCTTTGAAGAAAATGAAAAAGATAATATATCATTACAAGTTTTAGAGTGATATAAAGTTTTTAGGCTACAGTCAACAGGTTCAGAATGAACAAATACTATCAAAGTAAATGTATGAGATGGATTTGGAAAAACACTTGCGAGTGCTCAGTCTGAAATCCAAGTATTAGATAAGATACAAACAGTTTTAAAACCTTTAGATTCAAATATTAGAGTAGGTGGGAACAGCTACAAATATGAGCTGAGTTTAAGGGACTCTAGGTGAAAAATTCTTTCAAATTTTAATTCAAGAGTGTATCTTGGAATACAAAAAAACTATGGTTCAGCGATATCTCCATACGTTGAAATAAAAGGTGGAAGAGCTGAATTAGAATTTAAAACAGCAACTATAGCATGAGAAGTACCATTTGAGTTTCAAATAGAATGATTATGAAGAATTATTACAAAAAATATAACTATTCTTCCGGATGCAGCAATTAAAATTGATATGTCACTATCAAAGTCAAAAATTGAGGCTTCAAAAGATGAATTTTCTCTTTTGAAAGTGGAACTAAAAGATAGATACTGAAATATTGTTCGTACTGATAACACTACAAACACAAAATTAGAGATTTTAGATCAATACAAAAACATTATTAGTTGAGATATATTATCTCAAACAGTACAAGCATGAGTATCTACATATAAGATTTTTTGAACAGAAAATCCATGAACAGCCTATTTCAAAATTTCTACAAACCCATGACTTGAAAATAACGGCTTTGTTATAAGTGATGGTGCCTGAGAAATTACAGTGCAGTGAGTTTGAGAAAATATGGGAAAAATAGAGACATTCTATTTCTGGAATGCTCAAAGAATACAAGATACTAGATATAATGCGTTATATACTACTTTGTTGGGTGCTCCATATTGAGATGTGACTCAAGAAGATTACCTTGCATGAAGTCTATTGTTTCAAAAAGACAATAGGTCCCTTGCTGTTAGTTCATTATTAAATAGCCCATATTGATATAGTGATATTATTGATATTAACCCTGAAGGATGAATAAAATTTGTTTATAATGATTCAGATGTTACTCAAGATATTGAATCAAGCATATGATTTGATGAGAATAATTTGTTTATTAACCTATTCAATGCCTCATTATCTACATATTTATGAAAAGTTTATTTTAATTTTCCAAGTGATACAAACTTACAAGTTTGTGAAGGAACAAGCTTGTCTATTTGTGAAATAAGTTCAGAAAAAACAAGTATTTCTCTTCAGAGTAACGCCCAGGATTATTCTGCATATTTAGATTGAGATCTTTTAATACTACAGGACAAGTTTTGAAAAAAAATATTAGATATCGATTCAAGTGGACATATTAATAAATATTGAATTGTTGATTTTGTCTTGAGGAGTACAAATAATGGAAAATATCTTGATCTTGATATTCTATCATGAGATACAAATATAGGTTCTCTATGATTTCATTTTGTTGATGCAAATATAAATGTCTCAAGAGATCAAAATAAATTTGAGAATAAAATTAAAAACCTTAAAAATAGTATATTAGTTTTATTATCTACGAATTCATACCAAACAAGAGATTCTTATAATTGAGATCAATCAAGCAAAATCATCTATTACAATGATCCATTTTCTACAAAATATAGTTTAAATAACTTTACTAAAAACAATTCATTTTGATACGAAAACTTTGCAAAAAAATGATGACTATGATGGTCAGAAGAAAATAAAACTTTGCTGAACTTTGCAGCATGAAAGAGCGTTTGAGAATCTATAAAAGATTACTCAAGTTTTTCAGTTGTAAACTTATGAGACCCCGTACTTCAACTAAAAAAATCACCAAAAAAATTACCAAAAACTATAAAGGATAGGAAGTTTGATAGGACAATATGAAACCAACTTACCTGAGATAAAGATATTCTTTCATATCAAGTATTTGATTATAATGCAGATGAAATTGATGACATTTTATTAATCAAAAATAATAATTACTTCAAGCTTTTAGAAAATACTCTCAATGATCAGAAATTTTTAGATACCTGAAATCTTGCTTATATATCTGATCTTGGAAATAAGGATTTAGTAAAAACTTGAGATTTCACATGAGATAATTATGAAGATATCTTCTTTGTTAATAAAAATGGAGATCCCTTCTTATTAAATAATCAGGAAAAAGATTTTGTTCGAATTTCATTGAAAGATCAGTTTCAGTTAGAATGAAAGATTATTAGAGTGGAGAAATTTGATATGGATAATGATAAAATAACAGACCTTGTTATTTTAGATGACTCATGAGAGATCCATATATTTTATTGAACTTTAGGTTCTTGAAATCCAGAATTTAAAAAACTCCTTGTATCCGATTCTTATTGAATTAAATTAAGCTCTGAGATCAGAAGTGATAATGGTTTTATCTATTTTGATGGATTATCATCAGTTGAAAGTTCAGATGATTATAATGCAGACTTATTAAAAGATAATGAAGAATACCTTCGTGAATTACAAAAGAATATTAATTCTAATAGTCTTCCTCAAAATACGTCTAGTCAAGAGATAAATGAATGACTTGTGGATAAACTTATTTATGTGACTGCATCATACTGAACATCAGATCAAGAAGACATCAGTACAGAGAGTGTCCTTTGAAATATAAATCTGACATCATCAGCTGAAACGAGTGATTCACTTGCTCTTACAAATACTACCCTCAGTAATTTTATTAATTCAAATGATAGCTATGTAAGTCTTCCTGCTAGGCTTCCAATTACAAAACAAACATCGTTTATAAAAAGTGATTATTCATCACTTGTCTGATTAGATGTGGAGAAGAAGTTTATAGATAGAAATGAAGGATTCTTAAAGTCTGATGATGTTGTGGATGTGGAGATCGTTTTAAAAAATACTTCAAATCAAATTGCAAACAATGTTGTATATTTAGAAAAACTAGATCAAATTTTTACTTTGAATACAGAAACTATTCGTGTATCTTCGGATGCAAATATAGCTTTTTGAGTCCCTTGATATGATTTTGTAATTGATAATTTTTCACTTGTTCCGGGTTGAACGATTACTATAAATTATGAAACAAAAACAAAAGCTTTGAAATACGGATATCTGAAAGTATGACTATTTGAAAAGGGTGAATTATGAGATGATTTTTATGGTGATATTATTATAAAAAAGAATAATCAAAACTGTTCTCAGCCACAAACAATTTTAAAATCGCAAACCAAAAGAACATATACACAATGAGTAAAAGAAGTTTCATGTGATGAAAATAAAAATGCTCTTCCAGATGAGATAGAAAAGAATACAGAAGATTCTGACAATAATGGTATACCAGATTATATAGATAATTTAACGGATCCAAACAACATTGACGCTCAAGCTGAGTATGCAAAGAATGCACTTGCAGATGTAAACAAATGAGCAGTATCAGAATTTGATGATAGTCCGAATATTGTATGAGACTTATCAGAAATGAATGCAAATATAGATGAAACTCTGGACAAAGTTGATAATATACTCCAAGGATTTAGTTGTGGTTTTTGATGATGAGGGTGTATAGCAACACCTTTGAACTGGGCTCCACTAGCACCAGGTTGAGATCCAACATTATTTTGAGTTCCAGTATGAGACGGTTTACAAGTAGGAGAATGACTCCCGATTTTTTCAGCACTTACATGGTTCTGAATATGACCACTCTGTTTACCAATTGCAGTATGGCCTCCAAGTCCATTGTGACCAGGATGTTGAGCAACTCTATGAGCATGAGGGTATTTATGAACTATGAATCCAACAAATTTTTTCAGACTGTTTATAACACCAACATTAACTTGATGAATGTGAACGGCAATGTGTTTTGGAGCTCCACCAATGCTTGCTTGATATGCAAATATGCCATGACTGAGTCCTCTTTTACCTGGATGAAACTGTATTGTAACAGCTGCACCCCTAGGAACATGTAGTGACGATGGATCAGATTGATATGTTGCATGAATTTGAGAATCAGATATTACAACAGGAAGCTTTGGATTAATCAACTGAAATTGTTCTCCTCAAGTATCAAAAAGCCAAACACTTGATTCGGAATTTGTACAAGATTATTTACAGTACAAAACAACAGGCTATAAATCAGATACGTTATTTGATAGATATAAAGAGTCTTTTACAAAAATTTCTGAAAATACAAATGGGAGAGGATGATTTTCTTCTGAACCCTTGTTAAGTATAAATTGAGAATGAAATGGAGACCAAGTTGATATAGCTATTGACTTTTCAGCAGGACAAGATTGAGACTTTTCTGATGTTTTACAAATACAGCAAACAAGAATTTCCCCTTTTCCAGATTTCTTGATGTGATGGGTAACGAGGCAAATTGAAGAGATTGTCACAAAATTAACAGATTTCCCAACTGTGTTTGTTATTCTTCCAGATTTACAATGAGTATTAGATTCAGGAATATTAGATGGGTGAGATAATAAAGCTGAAAATAGAGAGGATGCATTTGTTGTTAATAAAAATATAGCAAATATTACATGAACTGGTTGAATAAATACAGTAAATTCTTGAATAAAAGAAGCATATAATTATATGTCTAATATTCCTCTGATTCAAATTGAACAAGAAGTTATTAATATAAGTGTTCCTTATCCAGAAGAGGAAAGTATAAATAGGACTCTGAAGTCTTGGGGGAATACAGTAGATAACTGGACAGATGAATTAGAAAGAGCAAAGTGAGCATGGACTTTATGAGCTTTCTGTAGCTGAACATGAGCAGAAAAATCAAGATGTGAACAAGAAAATGCTATCTGAGAAAAAATTCTTATCGATACTCAAGGTTTAATATCTTCTTTGGAAAGAAATATAGACGTACTGAATGATTATAAAACTTTCCCAGAAAAACTTGGAGAATTAGTAAATAAAAAACAAGATTATTTAGAACAAATTTTATGTAATGTTGAATCTATTTCATGAATTTTAGGTGGCCGGATTTGAAAAAATGGAAAAAGATTTAAAGCATGGGTTGAAGCATACGTACTTATAAAAGCAATTTTAAAATCTTGGCAAGTATTGATAGATGTTTTTATTGATTATGAGGCAGAATGTCACGAATGTAAAAATGAGAGAGGTGACCTGATGACTTATATATGGAAACTCATTAGTGTAATTATTCCAAAAATACCAGTTATTCAATTTCCTAAATGGCCAGACGTTATTATTGATTTACATAATATCCGTGCATCATTAAGTATTACCCTCCCAGAGTTTCAGTTTACAACCAGGCCAATATTATTACCGACACTTCCTGATTTAATTTTACCAGATGTTCCAACGGTGAATATTACTCTTCCAGAGCTTCCCGTGCTCCCAACTTTGGAAATACCTGAGCTTCCGGATCTCCCAACTCTTCCAACGGTTGAGCTTCCAAACTTACCACCAGCACCTACTCTTCCAAAAATGTTTGCTTCTTTAGAATGAGTATTAGATATTCTCAAGTTAGTCACAAAAGCAATGTGTATTTTGAAAACAAGCCCATTTGTTCCAGAGTGGAGAGCTTGAGATCAAATCGCATTTTTGACAGAAAGGCAATGATATCTCCCAACAGATTTTATAGATATTAATCTTCCTCAATTTTCATTTCCATTTGTTGATGCGATAAAAATTACCAGCTATGTAAATTTAGAATTTGAAACAGATTTTATATTAGAACTGGCAAGGCAAGTTGCTATGCCTATTAATTGAGTTTGAAACAATTTCACACAGATGCTTGATATTGAGGTTTCAGATTTGGATTTTTCAATTCTTCCATCAAGTGTTGATATAAATATCTGAAGTGAAGGAATAGAGGGAGATATTTCTCAAAATTCACAAAATAAAAAAGCTGCAATATTTGCAACTCTTGTTGTAAAGTGAATATGAGAACTATATTCATATCTTGAAACAAATAAAAATGAAACAGTTTCTAATGATGAGTTTAAACAATTGATTTTTACAGCTTTATCATCAAAGAGTATAAGTTCAAATCCAAAGTTGGATAATTTGAGATCAGTATGGAAAGAAGTTGAAAGCATGACATATTCAAAAGAAGATAAGATCATTGAAGCACTTGAGAAAAATAACTTTAAAAAATTTGAATTATTAAAAGAAATACTCTCAACTGAAATACAAAAAACGAAAGAACAGGAGAAAAACCTTCAAAAATTTATTGAGCCATCTTATATTACTCAAGTAGCATTTGAGCAATCAAGTGATGTAAAATATTACAATGAGAAGCTCAGAAAATATAATGAAAAATTTATCACTGCGGCAACGTCTCTTCAAGATGGAAATGGAAATGAACAGAGAAAAGAGTTGAAGCAAGAATGAGATAGGCTTCTCTCAAATATAAAGACACCACTCAGTCAATATGCGGAGTGATTTAATAATAATTCATTGTCAGCAGTAACGAGCACCGTACCAACAACAAGTTCTTCTACAAATAGTTGTAGTGCTCAGTCACAATCTGCATATCATTATAATTATAAAGGATTGTATGTTCTTGAGGATAATATCAGTTATAGACTCTTTGATTATTTGGATGAATTAGATGGAAACGAAGTAAATACACTTATAGATTTTGATAATGATTCTGATGATGATCTTATCTATATGACAAATGGTCAGATTTTTATAAAAGAAAATTTAAATAATTCTCCAATAAAAAGAAAAACTTTATGATGACCTATAGTTATTGAGAGTGACGATAATAAATTTTATGATACAACTCTGAGTGAAGAACCAATCTTTTATGAATCTGTAAATAACTTTGAGGAAGTATCAGTAGATAATAGCTCAATTAACATGAGATTTTCAAAAGCTGCTTATAACCACGGGAAAAACTATAGAGTGGAATTTTATGATATCACTGATAAGTTTCTTCATATTTGAGATGATAGCTATTTTCCAAAAAAGAAAAAAAAGTATCTTATAGATGCATTTGCTAATAGAGATGAAATTACATATGTAAAAGAGAATGAGACCTATAAGACGAGTAAGAATTTAGCATATATAAAGAATATTTGAATCCTAAAAGGGATAAAATTACAGACAAAGAATTTAATTAATATCAAAGATAGCTTAGAGGAAGGAAAAATAGTGAATATATCTCCTCTTACGAAACTATATGCGTGAAGGTCTTCATTTGTACTAAAATATTTAGAAGAATGATCTCAAGAGCTTCAATGACTCGTAGTAGCAAAACATCAAAATATTGAGATGAAACAAGCTATTAAAGTAATATGAATTACTTGAGATGCATATATAAAAGGAACAACAGATATATTTTTAGAATGAGAAGAAATAAGATGATATTTACATAAACCTCTTTTTGCTTGAACGTGAATAAAACATGATTCATCTATTCATTTATCAGAGAAACCATATGTTGATATCATGTACTATGATGATACAGAAGTTTGATTAGACTTTAATGAAATAAATGATTATAAAATATATGACTTATGATCAAGTAATCAAGATTACTTGATCAACGTTTCAAGAGAGAATGACTACTATTACTCTAAGATAAGAACTTTTAAAGAATGAGTTTTTGGAACCTATTCAAAGCCAATACTTCTTTCTCCACAAAAAGAAGCGGATTCAAGCTCCCCAGAACTTTCTCTGTGAACTGTAATAAGAGTGCCTGTATATCAAAAAAAGATAATTGATATTACAGAAAATATATATGAGGATTCATGAATAAGAAATATAAATGAAGTACGTATCGACATGGACTTGAGTGTTGATAGTGATTGAGATGGGAATCCAAAAAATGATGCAGATAATATGACAAGCGATACAATAAATGTGGCACAAAGTCTTACAAGTATACAGATTGAATTCGGTGCATTTGAGACATTATTTAAAAGAAATATTTGAATTACTCTTGTAGATAATAATAACAATGCTTCATATACTGAAGCTCCGTTAGAAGTATATGCTCCTAATCCTGAGATACAGTTATACAATAATAATATCATACAATGAAGCTTGGATGAAGAGCTTACAAATGAACCGGTTCATTTGTATAGATATAGATGATGAACTATTTCAAAACTTGAAAATATAGATGGTGAGGATATTTCATTAACGAATAATGGGATATACGATTTTGATATGAACATTGATTCAAAAAATTTACTTCTTACTCAGAATGATCTAATTATCGCTGAAATAGATGAAAATACCTGAAAAATAGATATCAAAAATCCTCTTTCTCAAATAGAAGTACTTTCATCTAATGATATAAATAATGATTCGGCGTATCCAAAAATGACCCTTCAGAAAGGTTGAGAAGATGTATATTATCAATATTTACAATTCTCTTCAGACACGAGTATACAAGTTGTGAGTAACTTTGATGATTTAGATAATGAATGAATGTATGTACAATTTACGAATGGTACAGATTTTAATTATTATCAGATCCCTGAATGATCAGTGTACGCTCCATGATCTCTGAGTATCTATAGAATAACAAATCCAAATAAAGATCCGTTATTTACTTTCTTCAAAGATGGTAGAATAAATACATGGAATGAATTCTATAGACTAGAATATTCTACATACGGGGACTATATAGTATTGAAGCTCATAGATAAAAACTTTAATAAAGAAGTTGCAAAGGTATTATTTAAAGTAGATTGAGAGTATGTAATGAAATAAAAAAGTTCCTTTCATTTGGAAGGAGCTTTTTTATAAAATTGTTTTGCTTAATGTCAAAAATTTTATAGAATACGCTTGCTTCGTTAAGAGGTATACTTATAACTTGGTAAAAAGGAGAATTACCAAATATGAACAATAAGATCATATTGGCTATTACTATTAGTGTTTTATTTATTTCAAATTTACAGGCAGAGGCATTAGAGAAAAAGTCATTTGAGTTGGAGTGGTATTATGCTCCACAGCAAGTAAAAGCAATACAGAGTAGGATATTTTTCCATGATGAACAAATAAATACTACAAGTACTACTATTTCTATTGAAAATAAATCGGATGAAACATTAGTTGGAGTTGCATATCGATTACTTCTTAAAAACCCGGATACTCAACCATTGAGTGCTTCCTGTAATGATAATGAACCACGGAATATAGTTATTGATAAAAAAACTGGAGATAGTTACTTTGAACTTCCTATTGAAGGTTTACAAGTTGGTCATATTGTGATTTGCCAACTTAATTTTATAAGATCTACTATTCCTCCTTTCTATACGGTTCTTGTAGATGAGGGCGAGTTAATTGAGCCTTAGTTAAAATAAAAACAGGTTGCTAGAAAGCAACCTGTTTATTTTTTGTAACTTTTATTTCAATACTTCTTTAAAATCAACTGTATTAGTGGGAGTATCGATTTCTACTTTTTTATAATCTATAGTAGAGGTATTATCCATTTCAAACTTGATGATATTTGCATCGTTGACGTTGATATTAAAATAGATATTTTCATTATCTTTATTTCACCTTTGATCAACATCAATATTTAGGTTTCAAGTCACTTCAGTGACTGTATTATTTATTTCTTTTTGTTCCCAAGTTGAATAAGTATTTATATAAAACTTTTCATTAAAGTTTCATTGTATATCAATTCACCTTTCATATCTTTTATTATCTGATCATCAATCTTTCATAGCTTTTCCCACTATATTTGAATTTGCTTCAAAACAAGTAGAGAGTTTATATTTTTGATTTTTAATGCCATTTTTATCACTTCATACTTCATAAATATATCAAAACTTACATCCATTGATTTCAATGGCTCCTGAAGGATCTTTCGGAGTATTAGATAAGAACATAGAGGTGTTTTTATGAAAATTTTCTTTTGTTGGGTATTCACCATTATCTTGGTACGACTGTTCTATAGCCGAAATAAGATGTAATACATCTGTTACTCTTACGGAGTCTCTTGCTTTTTCTATTTGAGTATTTTTGTCAAATATTGATGCAACTTTTGGATCAATACTAAAATTATTATTTAATATTAAGTAATCTTTTTCATATGATCAGTCAGTAGATATAGAGATGAAATCTTCTCACTTAGGAGTTTTTAAAACTGTAGTTCATGTAATTATTGTATTTTTTAGAGTCAGAGACGAATGAGCTGTTTCATATTCTTTTCCTGTCAGTTCATATTTATAAGTATCATAGTTATACTCTTTTTCTTTTGCAAATGATTTGAAATCAAGATCTAGGTCACTAAAATTTTTATTTGTAGTATGCCATACTCATTGAAGAGAAATATCTGATTTATAGTATTTTCCATTATAATGATTTATAAAACTTATTTTTGGTTTTGAAAAATCAAATGAACCATCCAGATATTCAGTATTTGTTTTTAGGTCTGTTCAATCATAATTAATCACTAGGTTTTGTAATTCATTTGAAGAATTTGTAGCTCATGATATGTTTCCAGAAACTTTTTTTGATGGAACATATGATCACTTCCTTGTATCATAATTATATTTATACTCTTTGTTGCTGTATTCAAAGTCTCATAAAATCTTTTTATTTTTTAAGTTCAGTGTTGTTTTTAATTCATTTTTTGAGCTTGAGATATTTCACTTGTATTCGATCATTGTGAATTTATTATTTGAAAGAGTGGAAGTAAATATTATATCTGCTTCTCCTTTATTTGCATAAAAATCTATGTTCAGATGAGAATTCTTTTTATAATCGAGTGTAAAGTTTTCATTTGGATATCTTGCTTGATCAGGAGAAATATTGATTGATGCTTCTTTGATATCAGAATCAGAGAATATGATAAATCATTCAATATTATCAATTCATGTCTTTGTAATTCACTCAAAACCAAGTTTTGAGTATGTTCATAACTCTATATACATACTTCACGTTTTTGCGAACTCTCTTAACATGTTGTTGTATTGTGAATCACTACATGTTCTTCCATTAAATGGATCAAATTTATTTGCAAGTTCTTTGAGGCTATCACATGCATATCTTGTAGGAGTCAGATAATATTTATCACCATCTTTTTTATATGCTTGAAACATAGGCTGAGATAAAATTTCTTTTCCATCAGCAAGAACTTTGTGAGGAGCCAGGCTTCTTAATATTTTCATTGCTTGTTCAGAATTTTTATCATTATATTTGATGTATTTATTCTCTTTTGCAATTTCTTCAAGCTTATCTAAAGTATCTTTAAAATTATCAATATTTTCTTCAGAAATTATATCAAGATCTTTTATTAATACATACATATTTCCATCTTTTGAAATGAAATCTAGAAAGTTTTTAAATTCTAACTTTATTGCGTCCTGTCATTTCGGCGCAGCATCTAATAATGCTGAGATATGTCATTCTACTTGAGAATCAAAATTCGATGCTTTTACTATGTAATCATCAAGTTTAAATTCAGCTTTTATTGTTCAAATTTTTTCTTGGTCTATATCTAGATTCATTCTTAAATCACCTTTTGCTTCGTAGTTTGATAATTCTTCAAAATCTTTTATCAGTTTTTCTAAGCCTTTTGTTCCTTTATTAAGAAGGTTTAGTTGAATTTTTACCAGTTTGTCATTTACTTTTTCTTGTTCACTTCTCGATAGAGTAGATGTTTCAAATTCCTTTAATATAAGTTCAGTTGTATCATATTGTAATAGTGCAAGCTTAACTTTTGATGCAAGGTAGTTTACTATCTTGAGTGTTTTTTTTGCTTTGAGAGAATTATTTCATGATAGTTTTCATTGAGCGAGAGAAAGTCTCTTTGACAACTTTTGTAATTTTTTCTCACTTTTGCTGAGAGTAGCAATTACTGTATCTATACTTTTTATATATTTCTCTCCACGAGATATACTTTTTAAAGCAGTTCTTGATATATCCACTTTATTAATGAGAATAGTTTCTTCTAAAGAAGTCTCTGCATAGGCAAAAGAACCACTTTGAAAAATAAAAGCTATTAACAATAATGAAGTGAAACACTCCTTAATAATCTTCATAAAATAAGAGTTTAAAAAATAATAACCCATCTATTTTATTTTTTGTTGACCATTAATCAAATAAATTATTTAGTTAATGAGTAATGCTTTCAAATATATGCTCATATTATTAAAAACAGTAAATAACTTGTTGCTGCTTCTTCAAATGCGTGAGTGAAATTTGCCATGAAACATAAGCTCAAAAAAGCAGTGAGGAGTCATATAGAAAAATAGGTGGTTGTTTTTTGCATAATTTTATACAAAGCTATACTAATGAATATGAGTAAGCCAAGAAAGAAAAAGAGTCATAAAAAAGATTGTTCTAAAAGTATCTGTACATACCAGTTTTCGGGCAAGTACTTATATACTTCTATAGAGTTTATTGAACTCTTCCATCATACATCAGTTTCAAGTGGACCAATTTGAGTTGCAGGACCACTTGTTCATACTCCACTTCCAATGGGGTTATATAAAAACTTTTTTACAGCAAGAGCAAGATTATCAAATCTATTTATGAGAGATCATAAATGAAGAAAAAGGCCTCTTTTTATAAACATAATGATAGTTGCAGAAACTGCTATGAGTATAGGAACTATTTTAAGCACCTTTTTTTGCTTGCTCGTGAGCTTTCACTTAAATATGAATTTATTCAGAAAGTAAAAGAATATAAATGCTCATATCATTAATCCCAACATAGATGTTTTTGAATATGAGAAAAAGACTGATGTGACAACAAATAATGAAGGAATGGATATAAAGATACTTCTATATATATGATTTTTTACGGTATCTAATATATATCAAATATATAAAAAGAGGAATACAATAAGGAATACGGAAAACCTTATTGGTCAACCAAAAGAAGCTTGAAATCTATGATGTCATGAAACATTTTGAGAAAAACTAATACAAGAATTTGCATTATAGGTAGATACTTTATCTGAGTATCCAAAAAAATCTGAAACAAGAGCTATGTCTCCAAAAATATACCATGGAAGAAAAATAATTAAAATGAGTCATGTTGATGCAAATACACTTTTTAAAATGGTATCAATTGAATTTCTGATGCTGATAAGAGAAAAACCTGCAATGAGGGTAAAAATAAAAAATACATCATATTTAAACCCCAGAAGGTTATTTATCCCAACAGAAAAGAATGGAAAAAATATATAGAGGAGTGACGAAAATATAAACGCAACAGAGAATCATAATATATAGTTCCCTTGAAATATCTTTCATATTTTAAAATGGTACCTTTTTAAAATACTATATGTTCAAATGAAAAGTAAAAAAATAACTATAAACTCTTTCCAGAATCTAATAATATCAGTATTGGCTCATAATTTACACTTTAAAATTGTAACAAATAATGCATGGAGGGGTAAAAAGAATGCAAAAAGTATGAGTAAAAGCTTCATAGGAATGTTTCAGAGTTTCATAAATTATAGTTATTTAATTAAGTTTTTTAATCATTTTTCAAATATATCTTCAGAAAATTTTTCTGCCTGTTTTCTGCATTTTTCAGGGCTATATACTTTGTTTCAGTTATTTATATCAAATTTGAGGAAATTTTCTATAAAATCAGATCAATCCTTTTCAGAGAAAAATTCTCATGTGATTCACTCAGATACTGTTTCAAGTAAGCCTCATCATCTGTATGCAAAGACTGGTTTCCCTGCAGCCATTACTTCTATGGGGACGATTCAGAAATCTTCTTCTCCAGGGAATATGAGTCCCTTACTTGATTGAACCAGAGCAACAAGTTCATCTCAGTACTTTGCTCCTGCAAAGTCTATATTACTTATTTTTACTTTGTTTTCGAGATCCGTTTTATAATTTCCTGATCATACTACAAGGAGGTTGGTCTCAGGCATTTTATTAAATGCTTCTATTGCGATTTCTATTTTTTTGAATTCTGTGAGAGCTGAAATTATTATATAGTAATTTTTATAATTGGTTTTTTGTTCCCTGAGAGATTGAAATCGTTTTACCTCAACGGGTGGGTATAAAATATGGGAATCTTTTCTATAATATTTTTGAATTCTTCATGCTGTATTCTCTGAATTGGCAATAATGGTGTCTACTCGATTACTTGCTATATAATCCCATTGCCTGAGTTTTAAGAATAATTTATTCAAAATAAATCATTTGATTCATGAATCCCATCAGATGTCTTTTTTATATTCATTAGTCCAGTCCCACATATATCTTGCAGGAGAATGATAGTAGGCAATAAATTGTGTTTCTGGCTTGGTAATCGCACCATGTGCAAATCATGATGAACTTGCTATAACAAGATCATATTTTGAGAAATCAAGACTTTCAACTGAGCTTGCCATAAAGGGAAGGCAAAACCTTTGATTTTTAAAGAGTTTATATATCTTTTGAGTTTTCAGGTCATAGACTTGTGGGTGGATACGTTCTTTGGGAAAACTCTCTCAGAGTTTCGTCTCATCATAAATCAAAGTAAATAAATCAGCCTTAGGAAAAATCTGTAGGAGTTTTTCCACTACCTTTTCAGCTCCACCAAACTTAATCAACATTTCATGTAATATAGCTATTTTCACGTCTTTTTTGGTTAAATATTTTACTTTTTTTCAAAGAAAATCTATACAATAAAGGAGATTTTATACTTTTTCTCCTTTTAAATATAATTAATTTTTGAAAAAAATGAATTTTATGTTAAAATTTGTACAATTAAATACTAATCTGTCAAAAAAGTGATAAAAAAAATAGCCTTTATTTTTATACTCATAATCTGATTATTAAGTTTTGCAAATGTTTGATTTGCCAAGTGTGAATGAGATGAATGTAAAATAGATTCAATAAAATTTCAGATTGATGTAAATGACATTACTCCATGACTAGAAATAGAAGAAGGTGATAATGTTGAACAGACAATAAATAGAACGCTTTGAACTATCATACAAAAGCTTATGATTGCTCTTTGATCATTGTCATTACTTATAATGACAATATGAGGATGATATATGATAATGTATCATGGACAGGATGAGTTATTATCTAAATGAAAATCAATATTTTTATCTTGAATTACAGCACTTGTAGTTGCCTTAAGTTCATATTATATGGTAGCATTTTTGAGATATATTTTATATTCATAACAGTAGAAAAATATGATTAAAAGTTTAGATAAGATTTCATATGCATTTTTATTTGCTTGTGTAAGTAGTTATGTACTCATATCAAAAGTTTTTGCTGCAGCTCCAACGGTAAATTGTATATGACTTCCTTGATGTGCTGATACGGATGTTGCTAACCCAATACCATCAGACATTAGTAAAAATATATGAACAACTTTGGTGACAAATATAATATCTCAAATGATTCAGTATGTTGCTGTAGTAGCTGTAATATCATTAATGTTAAGTTGAGTAATGTATCTTGTTTCAGGATGAGAGGAAGAAAAAACAAAAAGAGCAAAGAGCTGGATTATGTGGTCACTTGTGTGAGTATTTATGTCTATCTTTGCTTACTGAATAGTGAAAATTGTTAATAATTTCTCAATTTAATTTATTATTTATATACTGTTATGTTAAAAACATCTTTTTATTCACTTATATGAATATTCTCAAGTACTTCTTTTGTATTTGCTGAGGCTACGAAGGATTCCATTTTAAATGGTATTATACCAACCTGAAACAATGTGAATAAAGTTGTTGCAGATATTGATTCTACAGCAGATGGACTGACTGTACTTGATAATATCTTTGCCTGAGCAAAAGATTCCATTTTTTGACTTATGATGATACTTTCAATAGGGGTATTTTTATTCTTATGAGTACGTCTGGTAGTAGCAAGAGGAAATCCAGAAGAATTTAAAAAAGCTATGATGAGTATGGTATATGCTGTGGCAGGTCTTTTTGTCGTAAGTGCAGCTTGGGCAGCAGTGAAATTGGTATCTGGACTTAATATATCTTAAAAAAAAATATGAAAAATTTTTTCCTGAGTATTCTTTCAATATTAGCAATAAGTGTATCATTCTATGGATGATTATTTGCAGCTTGATGTGATTTTGATCCAACAGCATCTTCATCAGCAAAAAAAGCATTAGAGGAATGTTTAAATGGAACAAGTGTAGTTCCCGTAGATAATGTTGATCTTGCAACTGGATTCCAAACGGTTATTGTTTGATGGGTAAATAATATAGCTATTCTTTTAGGTATCCTTGCTGTATGATCAATAGTATTTGGATCACTTCTTTTAACTTTGAGTACATGAGAAGATGAAAAAATCAAAAAAGCAAAAGACGTTATTAAATGGTGAATTCTAGGGTTTTTAGGAGTGGTTACAGCTTCTACTATTGTAACTATTGTGGTTAAGATTATGTATTCTATTTAATAAAATATGAAAAAGACTCTTGTATTCTTGTTTTTGACATTCTCTTTTACATGTATAATTTTTGTTTTTAAGAATTATCTTCTTTTAGATGCACAAACACAAATTGAAGAACAATACTTAGATCCTACCGTTATTGTTGAACCCCAAGAAAATGATGATATGTTGAATACTGCAAGCTGAGAGACTATAAAAGAGGTTGCATGAAAACAAGATAGAGAAAAAGAGCTGATTAAAACACATCTATTATCAGCTTCAAAAGTACACTTTTTTTATCTTCCCGTTTCCTTTCAAAAAGCATCAGAACAATATAGTTGATTATTAGGAGTGTTCTTAAATAATAGTTCTATTCAGGATAAAATTAAAAAACTCAAAATCGAAATGCACGAAGATTTACTAGATGTAAGGTGAAAAATGAAAAATAAAACAGTAAAATTGTTTTGAGTTTTACTTATGAAAGAGGAAGAATTTATATCGGTATCAATTCATGAATTTGCTCATTATGTAGATTTGTATTTCTTAGAAAAAAAAGTTCTTACAGATATTAGTAATTATTATTACAAGATTAGTTGGGATTCCACTAAAGTATTGAAGCCGGGTCAAAAACAAGCAGATTTTGTTTCAGGATATGCTATGACAAATAAATATGAGGACTTTGCAGAAAGCTTTACGTATTATATATTACATAATAAAGATTTTTTCATAAAATCAGAAAAATCTTCTATCTTAAAAGAGAAGTATATTTTTTTCTGACGTTATATTTTTAGAAATAAAGAATTTATATCGACTGATTTTTCGGCATGAGTTGACTTAAAGAGTTATTATCGGGATATCACAAAAATTGAAATAAATTTGAAAAAATTATTGCAATTTTTAAAAAAATAAATAGAATCAGGCATAACTAAACAATAGTAACTTCTAAAACATTGTATTTAGAAAAGTGCTTTTCATAGAAGATTTCACCTTCAAACATTTTTTTGTAGAGTTCAATAAAGTTATTAAATCAATGGATATTATGCCATTGCAAAGCTTATATAAGCTTTATTTGTGTGTTTTTATCACATTTTTCTTAATTAATAACTTTTCAAATTTTATAAACCAAGCTCAGTATTCATAGGAGAATGAGCAAAACAGTGAAATAGATACCAGAAAGAGGTTTTTTTATTAAATAATTATAAGATATATAGAATGCAAGACTTTTTAGACGAGTTAGATCAAGAATTGAGTGGGAAAGAAGTAAGCTCAACAGAATCACAAAATGAGAATAAATCTGATACGAATGAATCTATAACTCAGACTCAAAAAACAGAAAAACAAGAAACAAAACAAGACCAAGATGTACCAGAAAAACACTGAGATAATAAAAAACCTCAACAGGCAAAAGCTCCACAGAATAATCATTTAAAAAAGAATTTTAAAAATAATTACCAAAATAGAAGATCAAATAATTCGAATGAAGTAAGGTGAAAATTTAATTCAAATTTTCCTGAAACAAAATTTTATCTTCCATCGTTAAGAGAATGATACACAAGATTTATTCCAATTGGTTGAAATAATGAAACGTGAGCAAAAAATATGTGAATGGTTCAATATAAAGAAGATATTATTATCATTGATTGTTGAGTTCAATTTGCTGATGCAGATTTACATGGGGTAGATTATTCAATACCAGATGTTTCTTTTCTTACAAAATATAAAGATAAGATTAAAGGGCTTCTTTTGACTCATGCTCATTTAGATCATATAGGGTCATTAAAACATATATTACCAGCACTTGGTATGCCAGTTTTATATGGGACAAAGTTAACTCTGGGACTTGCAAAAAAGTCTATCGAAGAAGCAGGTCTTCTTCATCATACTACTTTTGTAGAAATTGATGCTTGAAGTAGAGAAAAAATAAAAATTTGAGAATTTGATGTAGAATTTTTCAAAGTAAATCACTCTATTCCAGATTGTGCTTGAATATATATAGAGTCTCCAGGTGGAGCAAAATTTGTTCATACATGAGACTTTAAGATTGATCATACTCCGGCTATTGATGATCCAGCTGATCTAGATAGAATCGCAGAAATTTGAAAAAGAGGTGTTACTATGCTTTTATCTGATTCAACAGGGTCACCTAGAAAAGGTTTTTCTATGTCAGAAAAAGACGTAGGAGAAGCTTTAGACGAAATCGTAAAAAATCATACAAAAGGAAGACTTATTATTGCTGCATTTTCATCTTGGATTTCAAGAGTACAACAACTTATTGATATATGTGAAAAATATGATAAAACAATCTTCTTGAGTGGAAGAAGTATGATTGAGAATATTGCTATAGCAAAAGATCTTTGATACTTAAGAATGAAGCCAGGAACAGTAAAGAAAATGACGCCTAAAGCTACCAATGGTATTCTTCCTCATAATCAAGTTATTATTACAACTTGAAGTCAATGAGAAGAATTTTCAGCACTTACGAGAATGTCTGAATGAAAACATGCTGCAATTGAAATAGTTTCATGAGATACAGTAGTATTTTCTTCATCAACAGTTCCAGGGAATGAAAAATCAGTTGTTTGAATTATAAATAAGCTTATTAAATTATGAGCACATGTAATTACAAAAGAAGATAAAAATGTTCATACATGAGGACATGCATTTCAAGAAGAACAAAAAATTATCATAGACTTAGTAAAACCAAAATATTTTATGCCAGTATACTGAGATTTATATTTCAGAACGCTTCATAAAAGAACAGCTGTTGGTATGGGTTTCAATGAAGAAAATGTTCTTCTCCTTGAAAATGGGAATATTGTTGACTTTGCTCCAAATGGAACGGTATTTAGATCAAGAATTAAAGCCCCAATTCAAGAGCTTATCATAGATGGTCATGGAATGTGAACAGCTACTTCTCATGTTATCAAAGCAAGAGAACAAATGAAAGACTCATGAGTACTTGTTGTTTTATACAAAGTAGATAAGAAAACAAAAGCTCTCCTTGGTCATATTAAGCTTGAAACAAGAGGTTTAGTATATCTTGAAGAAGTGAGACATATCCATAGAATGATTATTAAAAAATCAAGAGATGCATATGAAAATACTATAAAAGATGTTCCAGATATGGAGGAAAAAGATCTTGTAAAAATTATAAGAACTGACTTAGAAAAATTCCTTCTCCAAAGAATGGATAGAACTCCAATGATTATTCCACTTGTAGTTGAAGTGTAGAATATAAAGAAATCCCAAGTAAAATATGCTTGGGTTTTTTTTGTGGAACTATAGCCTCTCTCCCCTTAACAGGGGAAAGAATTCAAGTGAGAGGTGAAAGAAGTAGTTATAATGAGGAGCTGAGAATAGATTTTTACCCTCGTAGCTAGACTAGGGGGGTAAAAATCTATTTACAAAAGATAAAAACTTCTTAAAATGTTTGTATCTTTTTTATTTCACAAATTTGATGAATATGAAAACAATACACAAGATATTATATGGAACTTTTTTGATACTCTTTTTATCATCATGTCTATGAGAAAATAAAGAAGTTATTAATGATGCAAAACAAGAACTTTGAATAGTTCAAAAAGAAGTAGAAGAAGTAGAAGTAAAAAAGACTCCTGACTTAGAGATTCAAGCTTCTGAAATAAAAGATCAAAAAATAGAAGAAAAAAAACCTAAATTCGAAATAATAAAACTTACTCAAGATCAATTTTTAGAGTTTGATGACTTATCAGAAGTAGATTTTTTATCATGAGAAATAGAAGTTACATGAAAAACCATAGAAACAGTTGATAAAATAAAAGTAAATTTCACAAATGAAAATTCTGATTTTCCAGATGATAGTTATTTACTGACTCAATTTAAATCTTGAGATGATATTTTTTTATACAGAGCATTATCAAGATATGAAACATTAGATTTTTGAGAAAACAAATATGTATTTTTTGCATATTCATGAGATAAGGTTTCAAAAACGGAGCTTATTATTCATGTAGAAAAAGAAGAGGAGAAAAAAGAAATTGAGTGAGAAATAGTTGATGTAGAAAAAATAGATGAAATTGTCGTAGCAGACCTTCCTGTGTCTACTGATAGTGGATATCCAATTCAAATTTGAGATAATAAACTCACTTATTCAGGTATAAAATGATTAGAAATAAGTAAGAAATGAAAATCAGATCTTACTTGTGAAAATATTACAGAATTTTTACAAGATTCACTCGGTACATGGTTTTACTGGAATACATGTAGAGATATAGAAAAAGATGCTGGATTAAGTTATTTTGTTCTTAGATTAGATGGGGAAAAATATATATATGAAAAGCATTATATTATATTTAAAGACCTTTCATACTGAGTATATGAACTTGAAATGTGAACATGAGTTACAAAAGATAATATTGCAGAAAAAAATACTGAATTAAAAGAAAAAAATGCAGATTACCCAACTTTGGATATAGTTGATAAGTTATTTATAGATGTATCTAAATAAGCTGAGGAGAGTATAAAATAATTATTTTTTAAAAAGATATATGAGAGTACTATTAAAAATATCATGAGAAGCACTTGCCTGATGAGAAGGCTCAGGCTTAGATTATGTTACGTTAAATGAAGTATGAGATATGATAAAAGATCTTGTAAGAAATAATATAGAAGTATGAATAGTTGTATGAGCTGGGAATTTTATTAGGTGAGCAGAGATAGAAAAAATTAATATAGACAGATGTAATGCAGACAATATGTGAATGCTTGCTATTAATATTAACTCTATTGCACTTTGAGATGTACTTTCTAGAAAAGGAGTTCATACAAAAATTATGAATTCATTTTGAATTGATGGTATAGTAGAAAGGTTTAATAAGCCTAAAGCCATCAAAGATATAAAAGCATGAAAAGTTATTATATTTGGGTGAGGAACATGAAATCCCTATTTTACAACGGATACGGCTTGAGTATTAAGAGCATTAGAAATAGAGGCAGATCTTATGATTAAGGCTACAAAAGTAGAATGAGTTTTTGATAAAGACCCTATGAAATTTGCAGATGCAGAGTTGATAAAAGATGCAAGCTATGATGAAGTTATAATTAAAAATCTAAGAGTGATGGATTACACAGCAATTGCTCTTGCAAAAGAAAATAGCTTAAAGCTAAGGGTTGTGAGCCTCTATCATGAAGGAGCAATCATGAGAGCTATTTTATGAAAAGACGAATGAACATTAATTAGTTAAAAATCTTTTGACTTTTTAAGTTTTTCCAATAGGCTGTATCAGCAAAAATTAAGTGAGTTACAAATAAATAACTAAATTAGTATATAATATCATAAGAAAATGTTAGGAAAATTAAAGAAAAGAAAAAGACTAAGAGTTCATGGATTCATGAAAAGAAGCTCAACTGTATGAGGGAGAAATGTCTTAAAAAATAGAAGAAGGAAAGGAAGACATATATTAGCAGTAAGTTACCCAAAAAGATACCAAGAAATTAATGGGAAAGCTAAAATGCATATTATTGCTTGAGGTACAGCAAAAAAATCACCTTTTGATGGAAAAGGAAACTATGTTAAAAGAAAATAATCATATTGAGTAATTAGACATTTGTGATTTCAAAAAAATATAGATTACATGAAAGAGAAGTGAAAAAGGTTTTACAAAAATGAAAGCCTTTTTTTTCTTACTCTATTGTATTGAATTATATGAAAAACAAAGTATGATATTCAAGGTTTGCCATCGTTATTTGAGCAAAATCAGTTACTCATAATGTGACAAGAAATTTTTTTAGAAGAAGATTTTATGACCTTGCTTGAGAAAAACGAGAGAGTAAACAAACTGAAAATTACGACTATGTTTTTGTAGTAAAAAAGAAGACGAAATTAGATAAAAATAATGAAAAATGTGTAAAAGATTTTCTAACAGATATTACATTTCTTGCAAAGAAAATACTTCCTAAACAAAAATAATGAAAAAAATATTAGATATCCTCATCATCGCTCTATTAATTGTATTGCTTGTAAATCTATTTAATGGGAATAAAGAAACGGAACTTACAAATGGGAAGCTTCTATTTGAAGCTACAGATTCATCATATACAATTCCTGCATCTGTAGGACTTAAAATCATAAATAATTCTGTAGAAGATGTTTCAATTCATAGTTGTAACGATGTGAAAGTAAATATATCATGAGAAAATATAGTTTTTTCAGAAGATTTTTGTAAAGATGTTACCATTGCTGCTGGTGAAGAAACAGTCCTTGATTATCAAGATCAATTTTCTCAGTTTGAACAAGTATGAAAATATGTTTTTGATATACAAGTATGAGATAAACAACACCTTTCTGGTTTCGAAATTGAAAATAAATGAGCAATTAAGAAAATTTTTACGACCCTCTTTTATGCTCCAATATATAACTTAATGATATTTTTGGTTGAGTTTTTTGGAAATTCACTCTGATGGGCTATTGTTTCAATCACTATAATTATTAGATTAGTTTTATTATGGCCTCAACATAAAATGATGTTAAGCCAAAAGAAGCTTCAGGCAATTCAACCAAAAATAAAAGATATTCAAGATAAGTATAAATGAAACCAGCAAATGCTTGGAATGAAAATGATGGAACTTTATAAAAAGGAAAAAGTAAATCCTATGGGATCATGTGGTTTTCTTTTAATTCAGATGCCTATATTACTTGTGATATATAATATTATTTTATGAATAAAAGACCCTTCAAACTTATATCACCTCTATGAATTCCTATCAGGATTTTCACTCGCTTCTATGTCTTCTAACTTCTTTGGTCTGGACTTGTTATCAGCAGGGTGAGTGGCGTGAGCAATATTGGCTGTTTCAGTATGACTCATTCAGTTTGTTCAAATAAAGCTTTCACTGGCTGATAAAAAAATAACTTCTTCAAAGGTAGTGTTAGAAAAGAAAAAGGATACCAATAGTTATTCTCAACTTATGCCTGACCCTGAAATGATGAATAAATTTATGTTGTATGGAATGCCATCAATGGTTGTAGTATTTACCTTTACTCTCTTTGCTTGAGTTGGTATCTACTGGGGTATGTCGACACTATTTATGGTTTTTCAACAATTAATTGTGAATAAAATACTAAAAAAGTAAAGGAATAATTGCTTTATTCTTTGACAGATAAGGGCAAATTCGTTAGTATGTGCCTTAAGTTCAGTATTTAATTATTAATTCTAATCTTATGTCAGCAAGAAAAATATTCATTTCGTTTATATTGTTAACTATGGTAACACCTACTTTTGCATATGAAGCAGTAGAATGTTCTAGTGATGCTGTATATGCAGCAAACTCTTGTGGTCAATGTTTTGACGGAGGTAGTAAAGGTCAATGAGAATACGTATGATTATTAAGTGATGATTGGATTAATAATACTGAAACAAAAAAATTATTATTCAAAGAACAACAAGAGTTTCCTCAAATGGTAAACTTAGCTTCAGATTCAGTAACTTGGTCTCAAGATCCATCAAATGAAGATTTCTGGGAATATACTCCAGAGTTTAATAACTTATTTTCAGCTGATGAAGGAGGTTATATCTTAGACGCTGGTCAAACAGTAACTTGGTTAAGATCAAAAGTATGATATGCTTATAAAATAGATAAAAATACGGTTCCATTAGATGGAAATGTAGGTCTCCTTGTATTCCCAATTACTGTTCATTCAATTGGTGACGATGGTGATATTGCAATAGATGATGAAGAATTAAATGAATGTGTTCTTTATAAATCAGGTGAACCTGGAGAAGTTACTACTTCACCAGAACCAAAAAAACTACCAGACACAGGTCCAGCAGAGTTTATGCTACTTGCATTACTTGCAATGATCCTAGGACTTGGAATACTCAAAGTAAGAGCGAACTCTTAATTATATAAATATTAAAAAAATCAGAAGATATATTCTTCTGATTTTTTTTGTGTTCTACTATTGTGAATAGATTATATTTAATACATTAAAATACTAAAATGTAAAGTTGATTTATTAGGTTTTGCATGAATAAATGTGTTATTATTTAAATGTTATTAAAAATATTTTTTAAACATATACGTATGTTATATATAGTAAAACAATATAAAGCTTTATTAGGAGCACTATTAAGAAATAGACTTATAGGTGAGGATGGAGGATCATTTATACATGACTTAGATAATTTTCTTGATACTGATTCAAAAGAACCGAAAGATTTTGCATCATTACAAAAAAAAGCTAAAACTCCTGAACAAAAAAAAGCGATTAATACTGCCCAAAAAAAAGTTGCTGAAGTGAGTAACACAAATAAAGAAGCAGTAGAGAAAGTTACAACAGAAGTAAAAGGTCAGAAAGCAAAATTGGACAAAGAAGTGACTCCATCTGCTTTTACGAACCTTGATCTTGCTACTGCTCAACAAACATTACAATATCTTAACGCTTTATCAAATACATCATTAAAAAATGGAGACGGGTGAGCAAAAGTTTCTCAGTTACAATATGCATTGTTAGGTCTTTGATATAACCTGTGACAATCATGAGAATTTAATAATTGAGCTGATGGTATTTATGGTTCAAAAGTAAAAGCAGCAGTAAGGGGAGTACAAACTGAATTAGAGTTAGACGTGACAGGAAGTTTTACGAGTACTACATTTGATAAATTAAAATCAGAACTTACTCTTGTTGTTGAATCTAAAAAATCAGAAAAAACAGTTGCTACTCAAAGTGAAGGTTCAGCTTATAAGGATCAACCTGAAGTTGTAAGCGCTCTCTCAGAGGCTGATATAGCTGCACATGAGGCTGAAATTGCAAAACAAAGAGAGGCACTTATGAATGAAATTAATTCAGATCAGACTCAAGAGGTAAATACAGAACTTTATATCCCATATTCTAGGCCTACAAGGCAGAATAAAATGTGAAAATGACTTGATTTAGCTGATAGAAATAGAGAAAAAGAAGTCACTTGAATTAAGAGAACAGAGCTTTTAGATCGTATGAATGTAGCATTACTACATGATTTATTAAGAAGTGAAAATCTTGAAGAAATTTATAATGACGCATTTTCAAAAGTATCCATAAAAGAAATTACTGATGATGATGGAGTAATAACAAAAGTAGCAGAATATAATGGGATTTGAAAATTATCGAATTTTTCTGAAACTGCTAAGGTTTTAAAATCTGCATGATATGATGATGCTAAAGGGTTTTGGTGATTAGATGGTGAAGAAATGTGAGCACTTATGTTAACTATAAGAGATCAGATTAGGACTCAAAAAAATATTCCAACTATGTCTGCTGTAGGAAAAATGAAAATTCTTTTTGATTTTGATGGAGATACACATTTGGAAAGTGACTCAAAAGAAATTGATGGAATGAATTATGTATCAGAAAAACAAATTACACGTGATACTTTTAAATGAATCACATCAAATGGATACAATATATTGTTAGAAAACCTTGGTCTTCCAAATATTGAGACTGAAATGGCTCAAAACTTGTTTACTGCAAGAGAAAAATTCCATAGAGAACTTGGTACTATGTTTGAAAGAGGATATAAATTAGGTGAACTACTTGTTGAAGGATGAGTACAACGTGCGACTGAAATGATGTATGGGAAAGAGAATGAAAAAGCGGAAGCGATTTCTAAAATTGTAGAAGAAAAGTTAATTCCTAGATTAGAGGCAGAAGCAGGGCAAGAATTAACTCCAGAAGAAAGAAAGCAAATAAAATTATTGGCTATTGGTGTTATGACATGAGGAGTGACATGAGTAGGCGCATCTTTTGATATCAAAGACTATGTAAAAGTAGTAGATAGTCTTCAAGTCGGACTCTTTAATGGTGTTCCATGAGTTGGTATATCAAAAAAGCTATGGGAAAAAAATGGTTTTGAGTTTACAGGATCAGTAGTAAATTTTTATATCCCAGTATTAACAGCTCAATATCACGATGAACCTTCATTAGAAAAAGTAAAACAAACATTTGAAGAAGAATTTGAAGGTGATTGGACTATCTCACCGTCTATTTCTATAACAGTAGGGGCTTACCTTCCTTCAATAGCGTTTACTTATGAGAATAAAGATACATCAAAAGGTATTGATAAAAGAGTAGATAACATGTGAGATGTATTAGATAAAATGTTTAAAGATATACAAGAATGAAAATCTTTTGATGATATCTCATATATTGAATCTAAATGAAAAGAAGAAAATAGTATTTATAATAAGATGAAAGATACATATGATACATATGGAGCATCTTTAACAGAAGAACAACAAGTGTTATTCATGAGAGACTTAAAACAAGGAGGTTTGAATTATTATAAAATGGGTTTATATAATAATGCTTCAAAATCTAATTTTGATATCAACGCTTTCTGAATCTGAAGATGATTAGGAGATTTTAATCCACTTACATTTATTTATGTTGGTTGAGAAAATTTAAGTTTAGATTGGAAAAAAGTTATTCACTCAATTGATAGAGAAAGAGAAGTAACTACTACTCGTATTGCTTTGGAAAAAATCTGAGCAGAAGTAGTTGAATACAAAGGATTTAAAGTACTTGCTATACCAAATGGTTCAGAATATGCCATTTCATCGGATGAAAATATTATCCAAGCAGAGTACGATAAAGGAAACGATATGTTATATATCACGGGTGATATTAGAAACATTTCAGTTGCAGAGTATTCTATGGCACATTGAGCTCAAAAAACTATTGTAGTTTGAAAATGAGTTACCAATGAAAAAGGAATGCTTCTTGATACAACTGAAAACTTAGTATCTATTGATTCAAATTTATGATTCAATATTGATTATAGTGCAGAATCTTTAGAAAAAACTGAAATTGCAAGAGATCATTTATTTACCATTATTGACTCATGAACATTGAAAGATCCAAAAACTCCAGGTATGATGGCTCTTCAAAAAGCTATCTTCAATTATAAAAGAACATGAACTCCAACAATATCTGAATCATGGGATAAATTTATAAAAGTATTTAATGATCCTGAAATGAAGTCATATGCATCATGAGAGAAAGAAAATGCTCTGAAAGGTTTATTGCTATATATACAAAACACAGATATTACAAATGAAGATAAAGTTCTTATTCTTCAATCAGTTTCATCAAACTTAATGAAGAAAAAAGCATTAAAAATAAAGGGGACAAAAGTTATGATTGAATGAGGAGAATCAACCTTAATGGAATATGATACAAATAATAATAGGTCAGATTTCTTTGATCCAATATTTGAAAGAGAGTTATCTGATATTGCGGCAGATATTAAAGGTGCGAGAACTGAATATTTGAAGGCAAATGGAGATAAAAGAGAATATACATTTACTTCAATAGCAGAATGAGATATTGCATTTACGGGAGTATTTTCAAAAAGATGAGACTGAGAGGATAATGTAAATGGTTTAATGCCATATACATGAGTATATAAGGTTGCTTCATTTGAATGAGGAGTTGATATGGTGCCAATTGAAGGGAAATCAATAAATATTATTGATGCTCTTCCAACAGGATATTTAGAAAATGTAAAAACAATTTTAGAAGAAATTACATGACAAAGTTTTAGATCAGATAATGTTGATGATCCTTTTGAGAAAGTAAAAATTGCATTAAAAAGTAAGGATACTCCAATTAAATTTGAATATGACCTTTTCTTTGCTAAAATGTCAGAGTGTTTGAATGATGCTGTTATTATGAAAAACCTTAAAATGACTGTAGGTGATAATAAAGTTACTCTCTGAGCATCTTCTACAAGTGAAGTCTATACTCCAGAGTACGCTGCACAAAAGTGGGCACTTTGATTTACTGAAAATAAAAAAGATGATGGTAATGGTGATGATGACACAAGAACTCCTCCTCCTGGAGGAAATACAACTGAATGATGAGGGTGATCTGGGAATGTCTGAGGTGGTGAAGTTGGAGGAGGAGGTTTCTAATATTTAATTAATACATTAAAATATAATAAAATAATATGTGAAAAAATTGATTACATATACCAATCTTAGTTTTTCTGGCTTGCCTTCTTTTGTTTGTTTGAGCTTATTATTTAAGTTGAGAAAAGGAAGTTAGAGAGGTTAATATGGATAACGCCGAAGAGAGTTCAATCGAACATGAGGACCTCTTAAAAAAGGAAATAATTGCTCCTGATTTCTAATAGATACCTTTAAATAAAAGAATTGACTTCAATTTTGTAATAAGTATAATATTACAATAACTTAATCATAATTAGTTTTTATGAAATATATTAAAACAGCTATTATAGCAATATTCTTATTTGTGTCACCTTCCCAGGTGGCCTTTTGAGCATGATGAATAGAAATGGAAAGTTGTTCTTCAGGTGTATATAGCGCTTTTTATCCAAGTTCTTGTTCAGTATGTTGATTTGGGACTCAAAGACTTTACGAATGAGAAGATACAGATTTCTGGGACTTTTATAATAGTACAGATTCAAATGAAGAAATATTTGCATCATCAAGTAATGCAAGTGTTACCGATTTTTGATGATATTTAAATGATGAAAGTCTTTCATGATTATGACTGAGATCAACTTGGACACCAGTTAACTTGAGCCATAATTCAGCAGTAATATTTTTCGTAGATAACTTAAGGCTCACATCAAGACCACCTGATGTGAATACACCAGTATGAAGAATTGATTATTTTTTGAGGTGAGCTCCAGTAGTATCAAATTGAAATTTCTCATTTACTTGAGAAAGAGGATATCGTGAATGAACGGAAAGCTTAGTGAATTGAGAGTATGTACTTGATGCGCCTAATTTTATAGTTGACCCTGATCCAGTAAGTCAAAAAAGTATAAATACATCGGATATATTTGAACATAATGAATGTTATGTTATGTTACCAGCTTGGTGTTGAGATGGGTTAGTTACAAATTGAGAAACATGTGATCCACTAGATCCAGCAACAAGTGCTTGATGTAACCCACTTACCTGCCAACCATTCCCTACATTTGTACCGTTTATGGCAGTAGATATTGTCGATGACAATGCTGACGATTTAGATGGGGTACAATGAGATGATACTCAAACTGTAAATGTTGGTTCTGGATCAACTTTTAGAGTTACATTAACAAATGCTTGAACAGACGCTTTAGAAAATATAACTCTCCTAGATATAGTAGCTCCAGAGTGTGCATGATCTGCAACTCTGACTGGTACAACGTTTACTTGACCATCTACATGGACAAATCTTTCAGCTACCTGAGTTATTAATGGATCTTTATTACCATTAATATGAAGCCTGAGTTATAATTGTAACTTGGATAATATATCAGTAGATATCACAAATACGATAACTGCAGCTTGATTATGAGTGAATAGTAGTCTGATTACATGAGCACTTCCTGATACAACTCTCGTTGTTGCTTGAACTGGAAGCACGAATTTATGTTGAAATGGAATTATCGAAACACCAGAAGTATGTGATTTTGCCGATCCAACACAAACAGCTTGGGGAACAAGTGGATGTACAGCCACCTGTCAACCAGATAATGGATGAGGATGAGGTGGAACTTGACCACAATGTAGAGCTATAGATGCATGAACATATGATAGTACGACGAATATACGTAGTGGAATAGTATGTACTTGAAATAGTGATGTAAATTCTATTAGACTTGATTGTTGAAATGGAACAAACCTATACGGGTCTGGATCAACGGCTACATTCTCTTGTGATTATAGTGGGAATGCAAATCCAGATGAGATTAAACCAATTTGTTATGTAGCATGAAGTACTTGATTAACAAATCCTAATTCATCTTCATGGTCAACTCGTCTTGCTTGTACACCAGGAAGACCAAATGGTGGCTGAGGAGGAGGTTGAGGCTGAGGAGGTTTTTCAAAAACATGTTGAGATGGAGTGGTTCAAAGACCAAATGATTCTTGATTCAATGAACAATGTGATACTACTCAAACTTGGTGTAGTGCTACATGTAAAGCACTTGTAACAACACAACCTTTTGGAGGAGTAGTGAAAATGTTACCAGGGAATGATTATGTTATTATTGGAGATGGAATGAATCCATATGAGGCTCATACTTTGAGTTACCCATATATTGAAAATTTATCAGAAGACCCAAATACGGATATAGCATTTGATGAAATTTGTGTATATAATACATCAGGGTCATCACTTTCAGGAGATGGAACTCAATGTGAACCTATGGGAGTAATCTATCCATGAGAAAAAGCATATTTTGGAAGAACTCCAGATTATAGGTGAAATACTTCTGGTATAACATCTGGTAATATAGGAGAAAATGTTTTAAGGTATTCTGTTAAAAATGATGGAACAGACTATCCGGATGCATTCTTTTCAACGGAGTTAAAAGTAAGAGTTTCAAAACCTTCTATTGCAACGGTATGAGGATGAACGAGTTTCTTAAACAATACATCTGCAGTAAAAACTCAAGATATTGCAAAATGAGAACATAAAGATGCAAATAAGAACTTTGTATGAGCATGAGTTTGAGAAAATGGCTTGAGTTATACAAAAGATGTTTCAGACACTGCCTCAGTAAATAAAATATGAGAAGAATGAAGTGTATATAATAATACACTGAATGGATCAATAAATGATCTATGATCAAATTGATGAACCCGTACAGATATAAATGACTTCGATAATTATAATGGTATAGAAAATGTTTATATCTTAAAGAATTATAACTTTAAGATCGAATCTGACCTATTCTCAAGCATCAATTGACCAAGAACATATGTTATAGAGAATTGAAACCTTATTATTTCTTCTGATATAACTTATTCAGATAATATAGCATTTGTTGTAAAGTGATGAAATATTATTATAGATGAAGAAGTAAGAAGTATTAAAGGAGTCTATATCTCTATTCCAAAATGATCGAGGTGATGAAAGTTTATATGACTATGAACAACAAATAATATATTAAAAGTAGAATGATCATTGTATTGAAATATAGAGAATCTTGTAAGCAAGAGAACCTATATAAATGAAAATGCAAGCTGACAAATTAGTGTATGAACAATTGTAAGTTTTGGTTCGAGTATCTTTAGGAAACCTGCACCACTTACTTGAAAATTTATATGAGAATATTTAGAAGCTGAAAAGATAGCAAAATAAAAAAATGTGGATTTTTCCACATTTTTTTTTATACTCAATTCATATTAAAATTTTATAAGAAACAAATATGAAAATAACAATTTTTTGATTCGCATGAAGTGGAACATCAACGATATGAAAACTTCTTGCAGAACAGATGAATTATAACTTTATGTCGAGTGGAAATATCATGAGATCTTGGGCTGAAGACTTAGGGTTAACTATTTATGATTTTGAAGATACTGTCATAAAAGATGATTCAAATTTTGATTTAAAATTAGATCAAAAAGTAGCAAATTATTGAAAAGATAATAGTGATTTTATTTTTGAAAGCCGTTTGGCTTGGCATTTTATACCAGATTCAATTAAAATTTTTTTAAAGTGTAATACAGATGAAAGGTATAGAAGAATACATAAAAGAGAAAAATGATCTCATGAAGATATCATATCAAAAAATGAAAAAAGAGAATCAGATCTTGTGGAGAGATATAATAATGTGTATCCACATATAAACTTTCCACCAGAGGAGACTGATTTTGATATAGTTATTGATGCCACTCATATTACTCCAGAAGAAATAATTACGCTTATTTGAGAAAAAATAAAATGATAAAAATACATATTATATCTATATTTCCTGAAGCTTTTGAATCATACTTTTCTTCGAGTATTATTTGAAGAGCTATAAAAAACTGACTTATGGATCCAGTTTTTTATAAGTTAGGAGACTTCTCGGATAAGAAATTTAAACATGTAGATGATAATGCTTATGGTATGCATGGGCAAGTGATATCTCCAGAACCACTCTCATGAGCTTTAGAGTGAATTTTTTCTCAATTATGACACAGAGTACCAGTTGTATATTTAACTCCTGGATGAGAGCTCTTACAGCAAGAAAAAATAGAAAATTATTATGACACTCTTTGATGAGAATTTATAATAATTTGCTGACACTATGAATGAATTGATCAAAGGATAATAGATTTGTATGTAACACATGAAGTTTCAATTTGAGAATACGTCTTATCAAGCTGAGAATTATCAGCTATGGTTTTTATTGATTCACTTGTGAGAAACATCCCGGGAGTTTTATGAAATAAAGATTCACTGGAGGAAGATAGTTTTTCGAAAAAATTTGATAGACAAAAAGAGTATCCTGTATATACTCGTCCGAGGGAATTTATGTGATTGGAGGTGCCAGAGGTACTTTTTTCTGGAAATCATAAAAAAATTGAAGAATGGAAAAAAAATAATTTAAAATAATATATTAATATGAATGATTTATTAGGGCTCGAATTAGATTTTTGAGAATATACAAAGATATTGTGGGAGGTGATAACTTTTGAAATATTTATCAAGTTTATGATTGTATATTTTTTTATTATTTGGATTGCGATACTTGTTTGGGTAATAAAAGATATTAATAACAGAACAAGTAGTATACTTTTGCAAATCGTTTCTATCCTCATTGTCTTGTTGCTTACCCCTTTTGGAGTATTTATATATTTACTCATTCGTCCTGGGAAAACCCTTTTTGAGAAGTATTACGAAGAAATTGAGGAAAATCTTGATATGATTTCAGAATTTGTAGAAGATAAAACAAAAGATTTAGAGGGAAGACATCATTGCCTACAATGTGAGACTCCAATCAGTCAAGATTTCAAATTTTGTCCAAATTGTAAGGTAAACCTAAAAATAGAGTGTAGAAGTTGTAAAAAAGAAATAATTGATGGATGGAAAATATGTCCATATTGTGGAGAAAAACAAAAGAAAAAACAAAAAAAGAGCGAAAAATAATTTTTCGTTCTTTTTTTGATCTTCCTTTCGTATGAAAGGAAGTGCCCTTCAGGGCGATGGATTATAAAAGTTTTCTTATTTCTTAACTGCAGCTTTTTTTACTTCAAAGAAGCTATCAATAAGTTTTCTATATTTTACTCTTTGTTTGAGTTCTTCATAGTATTTATTTCCTGGAATATAGAGTTCTTCCAATCTTTTTAATACATCTTTAGAACCAAATCTTGTAAGAATAGTTTTAATTTCTTCTTCCATTTCTGTGTCAGAAACTTCAAGTTTTTCAAGTTCAGCAAGTTTGTGAAGAATAAGTTCTCCTTGTAATCTCTTTGTTGCTGTTGGTTTTACATTTGTTTCTTTATATTCTTCTTCTGATAGTTTAAGACTTTCTAAATAGTCAGATACTTTTATATTTTGTTGACCTAAATTTTCTTTTATTTCAGTATATACTTTTTCTATTTGGGTTTTAAGTATTCCATCTCATAGATCAAGTTTTGTTACTTTTAGAAGTGCATCTATAAGTTGTGTTTCTTCTTCCATTCTTGCATTTGATTCTTTCGTATCAGTGATTTCTTCTTTGATAAGTTTTTTAAATCCATCAAGGTCAAGTTTTTGTCCTCTGAGTTGTTCTATAAATTCAGGAGTAAATTCTGGTTTTACTGCTTTTTCAAGTTTATTTATTGTTACTTTGAATTTTGTTTCTTTTCCTTTAAATGCATCGTTATGATAGTCTTTCGGAAATACTACATCAAGCTCTAATGAATCTCATAATTGAGCTCATACCATGTCTTCTTCAAAACCAGGAACCAGTACATTTGATCCAAGTACAATTGGGTAATCTTTCATAGATGTTGATTCAAGGGAAACTCCATTTTCAAACCCTTCAGTATCAATGGTAACTTTATCACCCATTTTTACTTTTGATTTCTTATCTGTTACTTCTTCAAATTTTGTAAATTTTGTTTCTATTTCTTCTAAAGATTTTTTTACTTCAGCAGCACTTACAGAAATAGCTTTTTTAGTAAGTTTGATTTTTTTGTATTTTGCATCAATTTCAATTTCTGGAAGTACTTCTATATGAACTCTGATTTTAAGAGGGCTTTCTGAAATAATTTCTTTTATTTCTGCTTGAGCAACAGGAACAACTTTTTCATTTCTGAGAGCTTCTCTATACATATTATCAATAGCAAAATCTATAGTTATTTTACTAATATAATCTTCTCCATATTGTCTAACTATGATATTTTCAGGTATTTTTGCTCCTTTTCTAAAACCCTTTATGTCAGCATTTTTTTCAATATGAGCTATTGCTTTTTTTCTATACTTCGCAATGTTTTTTGCATCTTCTTCTATGATGAGCTCCACTATTGATTTTGGAAGTAAATTTTTTTCTATTTTCATATAAATAATTATAAATTAATAAATTGGGCCAGATTATATATAAAAAACAGGAAATATCAATTTTTAATTCCGTAATTTGAGCTAAAAGGAAAAAACTGTATTATAAATTTCTATTATAAATTCATTCTCAGTTATATCTCAATAAATCAAGATATAAGAATTTTATTCAGACTAACTTTTCGGAGTTTTAGATGATTCAAGGAATCCTTCCTTAAGGAGTTCTTTCTTACGTGCACGAAAGTCTTGTTGTACCATTCAACACAACTCTGAACGTCATACTTTTATTATATCAGCTGGAGTAAAATTTTTACTTATCATTAATAATATGATTTTATCCATACTATCTGGTTTCATTCAAATTCATATAAGAGTATCGTATTGTTCTGGAAACAAGACTATTTGAGCAAAGGGCATTGTCACTAAACGAGCTCATAGTTCTTTTATCTCATCTGGAGTATACTCTCTTACAATCATAGTAAAATCTCCAATTGCCAAAGGTTTCTGGATGTTACATAAAGTTGATATTTTAGACAGATCCATTCATTCCTCCATCAAATTTTCCACTCCAATTGCCATAAGGTTTTCTTTCGATTTTGACATAGCTTTTTCAATGTGTCTCACTTTATCATATGAAATTTTTGATAGATAAGTTTGCCACTCCAGTCATAATTCATCATATACTTTTTTTCATAATATAATTTCTGATATTGACATAGTAGCGAGTTTCACAAATCATTTTTTTTCTATTTCTTTATTTGAGATATTAGAAAAAATTAATTGTACTCTCTCAGCAGTAACATTTGGATGGTGAAAAAAATCTTCTCATGCAGCTTCTATGTCTTCAATCTCTAAATTAGAAAGAAAATATTCTTCTCAGAGCGCAATAAAAAGATCACGGGGAAATGTTTCACGTGCAAAAGTGAGTTGTCCCTGTTTAGGATCTAAAATATCATTACAAGCGCTGGAATACTCTTGAGTGAGAATTGGGTCCCAAGTTCCTGATTCAGACTGCGTAGAGTCCATACTTCAAGGAGTATTTATTGGCGTAGTTGACAAATGTAAAGATTTATAGTATAAGTTGTACTATAATACAATAAATAGTGGCGAAAGTCAAATTATGATTTCTCTGTAATTTATTTAATAAGTTCACATTTCATAATCATAATTATCGGTATCAAAATTGTATTTATAGATGATTCCATAGTCAGAATATTGTTGAAAATCACGAGGAAGGAAGTTTATATATCAGTCATCAAATAGTCATTGAGCTGTAAGGGCAGGTCTTCATTCATGGTCTGTCTCGAATATTTCATTTGCTTTTTCTATGTATGCTAAATTCAGTTCTCTTACAGCTTTATTTACATAATTGCTACATTTTGTGTCTGATAAATTAACTATTTCATCTTCTTCGAGAAACTTACCAAATGCTTGTTCCCTTGTCTCTCAAATAAATTTAATTAACTTTCCATCAAGAGGGATTTGTTGTGTTGTAAATACCTGTGATCAAATATTTTCAAGTTGTCATGCAAAAATTGAACATACTTCATCTTCAATTTCAACATATTTTGCAATATTTAAAAACATGTAAAATGATTTTTCTCTATTTCATCATTTCCCTTGCATTATTGCTGCCATAATTTTTGCTCAACCAATAGCTTCTTCATTCGCACTTGCTATTTTATAATAGAGAGAGGCTGTTTCAGGATCGTTATTATAAAAGTAGTATATGTAGGCAAGATAATATGGGAGGGTATATATTTTACATGGATTTTTATACGCATCTTCACGTAATTTATCTAAATTATCTTCTCATTTTATGAGTTTTATTTTTTCAGGGTCACAAAAATTCTTGACTCATTTAAGTCAGAGAGTAATTCCTTGATTTATATATTTTTGTTGTTCATCTTCGCTTAATTCCTCGTAACGTTCATTATAACTAGGGAGAAGCAGTTGTCAGATTATATAAGGATGTTCAAAATAAGGATTTAATTCTGTTATAAGATCTAGAATAATAAAAAGAAATTCTTTGTAATCAGATGAGAGCGCATTTCAACCTATATATTGTATTGTTTCAAGCCAGTATAAATCTGCTCTTAAATTTTTAAATCAAAAAGATGTCTGAAGTGCGAGTTCTTTTGTTGGAAGACTATCTGGGTGTTGAATTAAATTTTCTTTAATTTCTTTATGTTTTTTGTAATTTAATTCATTTATTTCATAAAAACTTCATAAAATGACTATTATGAGTGGGAGAAGTAAAATTTTTTTCATTTTTTTCATTATATTTAAATATCATCTCAGTCTATATCTATACTGAGTTTTGCCCCTGGTTTACATATATATAACCTCCTTTCTTTATCTTCTCCAATACTCTTAGTAAAAAGAGAATCATCATTATGTTCTGAAACAAATGAATGTATTTTTTTTCTGTCATATGCTGAGTAGTATGGGAGCATAATATCTTTCCCTGTATTCTTAACTTCTTCTATTTTTGTTTTTATAAATTGAAATAATTTGTCATCTTTCGCTTGTCTATAATCATTAATCTCTAAATCGATTTTTACTTTTGAGTTATTTCTTTTTGAGATAAGGAGTCGTAATAGGTTTTGTATAGCATCGAGGTTTTTTCAATGAGGTCATATGAGTAAACCTGATTCTTCAGACTGTATTTTTATTAAAAAAATACCAATCTTTTCTTCTTCAATTTCAAGAGAATCGATTTTTATATTGAGATTATTAAAAAAAATTTGAGAAAAATCTTTTATTGTATTCAACATAGCTGTACCGTTTATATTGTAAGTTTTATTGAGATTACCAAGAAATATGTTTTTTACAAGTTTTTATATTTTTTTGACTTTTTGCAAAAAAAATATATCTTATGTCAAATATTTTCTTTATTTATTGAGTAACATAACTAGATGGCAGACAAAAAAATTGTTGACGATTATTATTCAACTGTGGCTTCTTGAGAAGGAAGTGACAGTTCTTCAGAGTGAGAAAAAAAAATAAAAATTAAACCAAAGAGGAAAATTGTAATAAAAAAACCTACAGAGAAAGCTCCTATTTCGGATAAAGAAATAATAACTGTAGATAAATGAGAAAAAAAAGAACTCAAAAAACCTTTTATAAAAAAGGCATATTCTTCAAAAAATGTAGTTCAAACAATGACGGTTGTTAAGAGAGAACCTATTAAAGTTGTAAGAAGATCGGAAAGAAAACCAACAGAGAATAAACCTTATGAAAAAAAGAATACTTCTTCATCTGCAGCTCCATTTAAAACTTCATGAACTTCTCAAAATACTGAAACATGAGAGAAAAAGAATGATTTTAAATGAAATAAATTTAAAAAAACTCATTTCAAGGCAGGTAAAACATGACCAAATGATAAGAAAGAAGAAGGGGATAAAAAATCAACACTCTGAGGTGGTTATAAGAAAACAAGGTGAAGGTTTCAATACTGAAGAGAAAAAGAAGTCACTTTTACAAGATCAAATAAAATAGCAAAAAAGAAAAAAGAAGAAAAAAACATTGATGAAATTACACAAGATTTAGTTGATCGTAAGTGACAAATAGTAACTGTCTCTGATTTTTTAACTTTGAAAGAGTTTTCAGAAAAAATTTGAATCGTTTTGCCGAGACTCATGGCTGAGTTTATGAAAAATGGTATGATGGTAAATATTAATTCAAAAATTGATTTTGATTCTGCTTCTATTGTAGCAGAATCTTTCGAGGTTATTATTGAAAGAGATAATTCAGAATGAGTAAAAGTTGAGGATATACTTGAGTGAAACTTATCTGAATTACTTTCTGAGGATGATGATTCAAAATTAAAACCACGTTCACCTGTTATAAGTATTATGTGACATGTTGATCATGGGAAGACTTCACTTTTAGATTATATTAGAGAATCTAAGGTTACAGCAGGTGAGGCTGGATGAATTACTCAAAGTATATGAGCATATCAAGTAAATCATGGAGATCATAAAATTACATTTTTAGATACTCCTTGACATGAAGCCTTTACAATTATGAGAGCAAGGTGAGCAAAATCTACGGATATTGCTATTTTAGTTGTAGCTGCTGATGAATGAGTAAAACCTCAAACAATAGAAAGTATTAATCATGCAAAAGAAGCAGATATTCCTGTGATAGTTGCTATTAATAAAATGGATAAAGAATGAGCAAATCCTGATCATGTAAAATGACAATTAGCAGAACATTGATTAACTCCAGAAGATTGGGGTGGAGATACTCCAATGGTACCAGTATCAGCGCATACATGATTTTGAATAGATGAACTTCTTGAAATTATTCTTTTGGTAGCAGAAATGAAAGAGTTAAAAGCAAATCCTGATAGAGCATGAATTGCAACAGTGATTGAGGCACACCTTGATCATAAACTATGACCAGTTGCTACGGTTCTTATGAATGCATGAATACTTTCAAAATGAGATAATGTTGTATGTCATGACTCATTCTGAAAAATTAAAATACTGAAGGACTACGCTTCTAAAAATATTAAATCAGTATGACCATCTGAACCAGTGTTGATAGTTTGACTGGATAAGGTTGTAGAAGGATGAGCTATCTTACAAGTTGTTGAATCTCAAGAGTTAGCAAGAAAAAAAGCAACGGAATATAAGAGTATTATCTCAAACAGAAAAAAAGCAGGAGAATCAAGTTTAGATTTATTGATGTCAAAAATTAAAGCTTGAAATTTAAAACAATTAAAGATTGTATTAAAGGCTGATACCAATGGTGCACTTGAGGCTATTAAAGGAGCACTGACAAAATTATCAACTCCAGAAACAACAGTATCAATTATTCATTCATGAGTGTGAACTATTACTGAAGGGGATATCTTGATGAGTGAATGAAGTCAGGCAATTCTTATCTGATTTAATGTTGGATTACTTCCAAATGCAAAATCTCTTATCCAAAGCTCTTGAGTAGAACATCTTAATAGTAATATTATTTATCATATTACAGAGAGAATTGAGAAGATTGTAAGTTGAATGTTAGATCCAAGAGAGGTTGAAATTTCTCTTGGATATGCAAGAGTATGATGAATCTTCTTTACTGATAAAAAATTCATGGTTATTTGATTAAAATTAAAAGAATTTAAAGATGATGGTGAATTAAATAAAATACAAAAATGAGCTAAAGTAAGAGTAATAAGAAAGAAAAAAATGATTTGAACATGAAAAATTGAATCATTAAAACAATGAATGCTAGATGTAAAAGAACTTGAATGACCAATCGAATGTTGAATTAAATTTGTATGAAATCTCAGGATAGAAGAATGAGATGAATTAGAAATATATAAAATTGAAATACATAAATAAAATAAAGCATTTTAATATTAATAAAATGAATTATGTCTATGCTCGATAACATAAAAATACTTGAGAGTTTGAGTCTTCGAGAAAGAAATGACTTAAGCTTATTTTGTCAAAAAAAGTATTTAAAAAAGGGCGAAGTATTATTCTTTGAATGAGAAAGTGCGAGTGCAATGTATATTTTAGCTGATTGATCAATAGAAATCTCTAAAAAACATGATTGAGAAGATGTATTACTTTGAAATGTACATGCAGAAGAAATATTATGAGAAATGGCTTTATTCTGAGAAAACTCAAAAAGAATGGCGACAGCTAAAGCTTTAGAAGATACAATTTTGATTACTATTTTATCGTTTTCTTTAGATGAGATTATTCATAAATACCCTGATTTATTAGAAAAAATCAAGAATATTATTGAGGAGAGAATAGTAAATAATAAGATTACAGAGACAGCCTCGGAGTTATAATTGCAAAGAGCGGAGAGTATTTTATATTAAAAGTAAAAAAGATTTGCATTAATATCATTTATGCATACACTTTTGGCACTTTTCTAATTTTAATTGACCATATATGTCAAATAAACAAGATAAAATTGAGGTAGAGTGAACATTGATTAAAGCTTTACCTGGCCTGGTTTTTGATATTCAATTACCAGAGGAGTTTTGATGATGAATTATTCAATGATATTTAAGTTGAAAAATGAGAAATAATTTTATTAAACTTATTGAATGAGATAAGGTCCTAGTAGAATTAAGTCCATATGACTTAACAAAATGAAGAATCATTTTTAGAAAAAAATAATTTATTTTTTGCTTTTTTAAAGCACCTAATTTTAAGTGAACATGAAAGTAAGAGCATCAGTTAAAAAAATTTGCAATCATTGTCAAACTGTAAAAAGAAGATGAATTGTTAGAGTTATATGTAAAGTTGATCCAAAGCATAAACAAAGACAAGGGTAATTCTTTGAGAACAATGAGTGTTTAGATTAATAATCAATTATATTATATATTAATTATTTAGGAATGGCAAGAATTGCTTGAGTAAATTTACCAAATTGAAAACATGCTGAAATAGCATTAACATATATATATGGTATTGGAAAAACGGTTTCAAATGAAATCTTAGTAAAAGTTTGAATTGAAAAAACAAGAAAAATTGAAACTTTATCAGAAGATGAATTAGATCAAATCAGAGATGAGATTAAATCTGAATTCGTTGTTGAATGAGATCTGAGAAGATTGGTGGTAGGTAATATTAAAAGATTACAAGAAATCAACTGTTATAGAGGACAAAGACATAGAAAGAGACTTCCTGTAAGAGGACAAAGTACAAAAACAAATGCAAAAACAAGAAAATGAAAATCTACAGCTGTAGCTGGAAAAAAGAAATAATATTTATACTTTAAATACTATAATAAATTATGGCTAATACTGTAAAAAAAAGTAAAAAAACGAGGAACGTTATTCCTCACTGACAAGTACATATTCAAGCATCATTTAATAATACTATTATAAGTGTTACAGATGAAAAAGGGAATGTTCTTACTTGGGCTACAGGTGGAAGCGCTTGATTTAAGTGAGCAAGAGAATCAACTCCTTACGCTGCTCAAATTACTGCTGAACAAGCTGTAAAAAAAGCTAAAACTCTTCATTCTATTGAATCAGTTGATGTATATGTAAAATGAATTGGTATTGGAAGAGAACAGGCAATTAGAGGTATTATATCTGGAGGTGTTGAATTAAAATCAATCTTTGATATTACTCCAATTCCACATAACGGATGTAGAAAAAAGAAAGTAAGAAAACTTTAATATTATATATAAATTGCAATTGATGTTTCATTTGTAATTATAAGCTATTAATTATTAACTATTAAGTAAGACATGAGGTATACTTGACCAAAGAAAAAACTTTGTAGAAGAGAGGGTGTCAACCTATTTGGTACGGAAAAATATGACCTAACTAAATGAAAGAGAGGGCCACTAAGAAGTAGAAAAACGAGTGAATACGGTTCTCAATTGAGAAAAAAACAATTAGCGAAAAGAATGTTTGGTTTATCTGAAAAACAATTTGCTTCTTATTTTACAAAAGCTCAAAAATCTAAAGCAGAGGGAACAACATGAGAAAAAATGTTGAGACTATTAGAATTAAGATTAGATAATGTTGTTTATAGGGCAAATTTTGCTAGAACAAGAATCCAATCAAGACAATTTGTTTCACATGCACATTTTACTGTTAATGGAGTTAAGGTTGATGTTCCTTCAATTTCTGTGAAAATATGAGATGTTATTGCTCTGAGAGATAAATTAAAAGAAAGTCCTTTATATAAAACTCTATTAGAAGAGTTAGAAGAATTTTCAAAACAAAATAAAGGAAAGGTTTCTTCTTGTAAGTGGATCGATGTTGATTCAAAAAAACTTACAATTACGATCAAGTCTCTCCCTACATTGGAAGATTTTGAACAAATAATTGATATTCAAAAAATAGTAGAATTCTACTCTAAATAATTTTAATTATTTTCATAATCAAAAACAAATATGCATATTATTCATAATACAATAGGGGTTCCTAAAATAACTCAAAAAGACGGAGATAATAATTCATCTTTATTTGCAGTTGGCCCATTACCAAAATGATACGGTGTTACATTAGGAAATTCACTCAGAAGAATACTTCTTTCTTCTATACCGGGAACAAAAGTTACAGGAATAAAAGTTTCATGAGTAAATCATGAATATTCTACACTTCCTTGAATAAAAGATAGCATCATTGATATCATACTAAACTTAAAAGATTTAGTATTAGAAAAAGAAGAAATTTGAGTTGTTTGGTTAAAACTTTCAAAATCAAAATCTGGAAAAGTAACGGCTGCTGATATAAAAGCACCTGCTTGAGTAGAAATCTTAAATAAAGATCTCTACATAACAGAAATTGATAAAGATGGGTTGGAATTAAATATTGATATAAGAGTTGAAAAAGGAGTTGGATATCTAACGGTTGAAGAACTTAAAGAAAAAGAAGAAGATGTTGAAGTGTTACTTGTTGATACAAACTTTTCTCCAGTATTAAATGTAAAATATAGTATTGAGCATGCAAGATTCTGAGACATAACGAACCTTGATTCTCTTGAGATGGAAGTAATTACAAATGGAGCAATATCTTCAGTTGAAGCATTACAGTTCTCAGGAAATATGCTTACTTCATATTTTTCAATCTTTAATGAAGAATCACTTCAAGTTGAAGGGCAATTCATTAGTGATGTAAAAGACCTTATAAATAAAGAAAAAGAAGAAGTACAAGAAGAATTAGAAAAAGAAACATATACTCCGATTGAAATAATGTGATTATCTCCACGTACATTAAATGCATTAATAAATGGGAATATACTTTCTATAGAACAATTAACAAAATGTACTGAGACAAAGCTTTCTTCTATCAAATGATTTGGTAAAAAAGCTATGACTGAAATTAGAAATTCTCTTGCAGAAAGAGATTTAAAACTTTTAGGAGACGACTAATATTAAATATTTATTTTTTAATAAAGTAAAATGAGACATAGAGTCAGAAAACATCTAAAATTTAGCAACAAAAGTTTTGCTCATAGAAAATCTATGGAAAGAAATTTGTTAACTTCATTTTTCATGCATAAGTCTATAAAAACTACTGAAAAAAAGGCTAAATTCATTGTTCCAATGATTGATAAGCTTATTAACACAGTAAACACTAAAGATGAAATGAATGCAATAAGATATGTTATGACATACTTATTCACAAAAGAATCTTCTTTAGAATTATTTACAAATATAGCACCAAAATATAAAGGAAATAGAACATCTGGTTTTACTAGAATCAGAGCTATCAAACATAGAGATGGAGATAGTGCAAAGATAGTTTTACTAGAATTAGTTTAATTTTTAAAGTTGAAGAGAGAGATGAAAACTTTTACACCCGCACAAATAGAAGGTGGTGATAGAAAATGGTATGTAATTGATGCAACTGGACTCACTTTAGGAAGACTTGCTACACAGTTAGCTGTTATCCTTAAAGGGAAAAACAAAGCATCATATGCACCTCACTTAGATAATGGTGACTATGTAGTTGTTACAAATTGTGATAAATTTAAAGTTACATGAAAAAAAATGACTGATAAAATGTATCATAGTCATACTGGTTATCTTGGTGGACTAAAAGAAATTTCTTTAGAAGATCTTTTAGTTAAAAAACCACAAAAAGCATTAGAATTTGCAGTAAGTGGCATGTTACCAAAAAACAAATTAAGAAGACATATGATTTCAAGATTGAAATTATTTACTTGAGACGAGCATACATTTGGAGCTCAAAAACCTGAACTTATAAAATAATAACTTTTTATTTATGGCTAATAAATATACCTATACACTTGGGAAAAGAAAAACTGCTTCAGCTCAAATCAAGTTATTTGAATGAAAAGGTGAAGACATGATAAATGGTAAAAAAATTGCTGACTACGTAAGTAGAGCAGATTTATTTGATACTATTTATACACCATTGAAACTAACGAAATTAAAAGATAAAGTTTATTTTGAAGTTTCTATCGCTGGATCTGGAGAATCAGCTCAAGCTGAGGCTATCAGACATGGTCTTTCTAGAGCTATTGCTTCTAAAGATGATTCTATGAAAGCTATTTTAAAAGCTGCTGGTCTATTGACGAGAGATGCAAGAAAAGTAGAAAGAAAGAAACCGGGAAGACATAAAGCGAGAAAAGGTATGCAATGGTCAAAAAGATAATATCTTTTTATATCTTCAATTATATACTACGAATTACGTATAGTTGAGGATACTAAACTACTATCAGTAATTCATAATTGTTAATTAATAATTTTAAATTATGCCTACTATTAATCAATTAGTAAAGAGATCGAGAAAAACTCCTGCAAAAAAGAGTAAATCTCCTGCTTTACAAGTGATAAAAAACTCAATTAGATGAAAATTCGTTGAGATGCCTGGAGGATGTCCTCAAAAAAGAGGTGTATGTGTAAAAGTTACTACTATGACACCTAAAAAACCTAACTCTGCCCTAAGAAAAGTTGCAAGAGTAAGACTTACAAACTGATTTGAAGTAAATGCTTACATCGGTGGTGAAGGTCATAACTTACAGGAGCATTCAGTTGTTGCTATAAGATGAGGAAGAGCAAAAGATCTTCCATGAGTAAGATATCATGTTGTTAGATGAGTACTTGATTGTGAAGGTGTTCAATGAAGAAATCAATGAAGAAGTCTTTATGGTACAAAAAAACCTAAGTAGTCAACTCTCTACATGAAGATAACAGATAAGTAGAATATTATTTTACTTTTCCTTATATCAAAAATTTTGGAGTAAGTCTAACAATTACTGAAAAATTTAACCAAAATTTTTGATTCCCATTTATAATTGTTTAAACATATAAAAATGCTAGAAAAATTTATAAACTATATTATGCTAGATGGTAAAAAATCATTAGCTATTAGAATACTTGACGATACTTTTGCTGAAATTAAAGCAAAAGGACAAAAAGACCCAAAAGGTGTTTTTGATAAAGCATTAGAAAACATAATGCCAAAAATCGAAGTAAGACCAAAGAGAGTATGAGGATCAATTTTCCAAGTACCACAAGAAGTAAATCAAAAAAGACAATTATTTTTAGCATCTAAATGGATTATAGATTCAGCAAGATCTAAAAAATGAGCTAATTTCTCTAAATTTTTGGCAAACGAATTAATTGAAGCTGCAAACGAAACAGGGAATGCTTTTAAGAAGAAACTTGATGTATACAAGATGGCTGAAGCGAACAAAGCTTTTGCTAGATTTGCAAATAAGAAAAGAAAAAAATAGAAAAAACTTTAATTAATTAATTTATCTAAAAATGGCTCATAAGAAAGCTCAATGATCTACGAGTAATGGTAGAGATAGTAATGCCAAAAGACTTGGTGTAAAATTATTTTGAGGACAAAAAGCTATCGCAGGAAATATTATCCTAAGACAAAAAGGAAATAAATACTGGGGTGCTGAATGAACTACTACTGGTTCTGATTTTACAATTCATGCAAATACTGAAGGGACTGTAAAATTTTTCAAAAAGAAAAGAAAAAACTTTGCTGGAAATACTTTCCTAGATACTTATGTTTCTATTATATAATTATAGAAATAAAAAAAGAGAGGCCTTATCGTAAGATAAGCCTCTCTTTTTGATTTGTTAATACGAACACTCAATCATTTGACATCAGAAAAGAATTCTTATACTTTAATAACGTTCAGATAAAAAGGAGATTAACATGAACAATATAAAAGATCGACATAAGGTTCTTCAAGAACAATTATATCTAGTTGAAATTGGTTTGCGATCAAATAAAACACGAATTTTAGAACTTGAAGATCGTATTAAAAGAACTCGAGAATTAAATGATGATGATGAGGGCAGAATAAATGGATATTTATCCCGAATTGAAGAATTAAAACTTTCATATAAATCTTATCAGGTTGATTCTTTAATTTATACTTGTAAACTTACATTAATGCATATTTTTATACCCCTCATTTGGAATGAGGCGTGGTTTAAAAAATGATATATATAGGATAAAAAAAGAGCATATAAAATTGCTCTTTTTTTTATGAGAATGAATTTATTATTTCACTATCTCTCCAGGCATAGTATAACTCCCATTCTCAATCACTCTTCCAGGCATTGTAGATGTATTAATTCCTGTTTTAACATTATCTCAGATGATAGCTCATAGCTTTCTCATTCAGGTATCTGTTAACTCTCATTTAACAGGTACTTTTATATTTTTATTATCATGTCTGAGGTTTGCTGATGAAAACCCTCATCAGATATTTACATTATTTCAAATAATAGAATCTCATATGTAACTGAGGTGCGCAGCATTTGTATTATCTCAAAAGCTTGAATTTTTTACTTCTACGGCATTTCAAATTTTACAGTTATCTCATATAACTGTTGATCATCTTAGGTATGTATTCGGACCAATTTGAGCCCCTTTTCCTATATATACATTTCATTCAATATATGTTCCACTTTTTAAAAGAGCTCCTTCTTCAAGAATTATATTTCATTTGATAGTTACTCATTCTTCAATAGTTCATCAAATTTGAGATTCTGTCAGCTTATCTAAGAAGTGTTTATTTGCTGTTAAGATATCCCATGGATATCATATATCTATAAATGCTCACTTTATTTCAATCGCTTTAAATGGGAATCTTTTTACATATTCATTTACAGCATCTGTAAGTTCGTATTCTCATCTTTTTGAAAGAGGAATATTATATATAATATCAAGTATTTTAGAATTCATTTTAAAACCTCATATATTAGCAAGGTTTCCAATATATGAGTCAGGCTTTTCAACTATTTCAGAAATGTTATTATCTGTATCAATCTTAAAAATTCCATATTTTGAAGGATCTTCTACTTTTTTTGCGAGTACTCAGTACCCATTTAAATGAATGATTTTTTCTAAATCATTTTTTTCTATAATACTATCTCCATAGATTATGAGTACATCTAAATCTGATTTTATTCCTCTAATCGCTGCTCATGTTCATTTTTCATAGCCTTGTTTTTTATATGTAATTTTAGTTCACTTATAGTTATCTCAAAAATACTTTTTTATAAGTTCTGCTTTATATTTTATTACTATAATAATCTCATTTACATGGGAATAAATATGTTCTAAATTATGTTCAATGATTGTTTTTCCCATAATTTTAATGAGAGGTTTTGGTATTGTATTTGTGAATGGCCTTAAACGTGATCATTCTCAGGCTGCTAATATGATTGCTTTCATAAATTTATATTAATAGAGTAACTTTGAGTTTATTTTAAAAGTATTTTTTTTATTTGCAACCTGTTCCGACTTTTTCCTCCTTTTTTCTTGATTATGGAGAGAAAATCTGTATATTTATTACATATTTTATTTTGTATTAAATTTTTCTAAAATATGTCTGAGAACGAGAACCTAAATGAAGAAAATAATGAAAATGAAGGGCAAGTTGATATGTGAATAGATAGATGAATTGTTTATAGTTGAGATGAAGATAAAAGTATTCAAACTGAAATGGAATCATGTTATCTTGAATATGCGATGAGTGTAATTGTTTCAAGAGCATTACCAGATGTACGTGATGGTATGAAACCAGTTCATAGAAGAATTTTATATTCTATGCATGAACAAGGTTTAAGATCAAGTGCAAAATTTAGAAAATCAGCAACGGTTGTCTGACATGTACTTTGAAGTTATCATCCTCATGGTGATAGTTCAGTATATGAAGCGATGGTAAGAATGGCTCAAGATTTTAGTCTGAGATATCCACTTGTACATGGTCAGGGGAATTTCTGATCAATGGATGGTGATAATGCTGCAGCATATAGATATACAGAAGCAAAAATGACAAAACTGGCTGAGTATACTATGGCAGACATAGAAAAAGAAACCGTTGATTTTAGAGATAACTTTGATACAACAAAACAAGAACCTACAGTACTACCTACACGTGTTCCGAATCTCCTTATGAACTGAGTAATGGGTATTGCCGTTGGTATGGCAACAAATATGCCTCCTCATAACCTTACAGAGCTTATAACAGCTATAGAATTTTTACTCAAAGTTCCACAAGTTGAAGAAGTGACTGTAGAGGATTTAATGGAATACATTAAATGACCAGACTTTCCAACAGGTTGAATAGTATATGATAAAGAAGCAATTTTAACTGCATATTCTACATGAAGAGGATCAGTTGTTATCAGGTGAGTAGCAAATATTGAAGAATGAAAAAAAGGAAGAAATATTATTAATATTTCTGAGATTCCTTATTGATTAAATAAAGCAAGCCTCGTTGAAAAAATTGCTGATTTAGTAAGAGATAAAAAAATTGTATGAATCAGTGATATTAGAGATGAATCAAATAAAGACTCTGTGAGAGTAATTATTGAATTAAAAAAAGATGCTTTCCCAAAGAAAATACTCAATCAACTCTATAAATTATCTCAGCTTCAAACAAGCTTTGGATATAATATGATTTGACTTGGGGATAGAGGAACTCAACCAAGACTCTATAATTTAAAAGAGTTATTACTTGAGTTTATTGGTCATAGAAAAGAGGTTGTAATAAGAAGGACAAGCTATGAACTTAAAATAGCAGAAGCAAGAGCTCATATTTTGGAGGGATTAAAAAAAGCTTTAGATCATATTGATGAGATTATTAAACTTATTAAATCTTCGAGTACAAAAGATGAAGCAAGAATCAATTTAATGAATGACTTCTCTTTTTCTCAAATTCAAGCAGATGCAATTTTAGAAATGAAATTGAACAAACTTGCATGACTTGAGAGAAAAAAATTAGAAGATGAATTAGAAGAAAAGCATAATCTTATTACAGATCTTAAAGATATTTTAGATAAACCTGAAAGAGTAATTGAAATTATTATTGAAGAACTAGATTATGTAAAAGATAATTTTGGTGATGAAAGAAGAACTCTTGTGAATGCATGAAAAGTAGGTGAATTTAATCCAAAAGATACAATTCCAAATGAAGATATTATGGTAGTATTATCAAAGAATAGTTATATCAAAAGGTTAAAATGAGATACATTTAGAACGCAAAGAAGAGGTGGAAAATGAGTAGCAACAGGAACAAAAGAAGATGATGAAATCAAATTCATAATTCCAACTCAAAATCATAGTGATTTGCTCTTTTTTACTTCAAAATGAAGAGTATTTACACTTCCTGCATATGAGATTCCAGAAACAAATAGAACGGCAAAAGGTCAACCAATTATCAACTTGTTATCACTTCAAAAAGATGAAGAAGTTGCAGCAATTCTAGATATTACAAAAGAGGTAAATAAACATTTATTCTTTGTAACAAAGAATTGAGTTGTGAAGAAGCTTGATATGTCTGAAGTAAAAAACATTAGAGCAAATGGCCTCAAAGTAGTTTGAGTAAAAGAATGAGATGAACTTTCATGGGTAAAAACTACATCAGGAGAAGATAATATCTTTATAGCAACCAAAGAAGGGAAGGCTATTCAGTTTTCTGAAACTGATGTGAGACCTATGTGAAGAGCTGCCGCATGAGTAAGATGAATCAACTTAAAATGAGTAGATGAAGTAATCGAGGTAGCTATTGTCTGAGATGATAGAAAATATGTATTTATCGTTACTGAAAATGGTCTTGGTAAGTTAACTGATATAGAAGAATATAGAAATCAAAAGAGAGGTTGAGCATGAGTAAAAGCAATGGCTGTAACTGCAAAGACAGGGAAGCTTATTTCAGCAAAAATGTTATCAGAAGAGGATAGGAAAATTTCTGATATGATTTTAATCTCAAAATGAGGTCAAACAATTAGGCTTTCATTAAAAGGAATTAGAAAAACTTCAAGAGTAACTCAATGAGTTATCCTTACAAAGTTAAAAATTAAAGGTGATAAAGTGGTAAGAGCTTCTATGGTATCCGAAGGTGACGATGCTGACGCTGATGTTCCTATTGAATAATAAAAAAACAGACTTTAGTCTGTTTTTTTATTATTCAATACTTCGTTATACCCCAATAAATTACTTTTATGCTTTGTATCAAAGCTATTTCTTCAAATATATCATAGTTCATAGAACCTTTGTCATACTACTCAGAATCAAGTAATAGTATTTGTTTGATTATTGAGAATTCAGGCTCAGTTAATCGTAATCATCTTTTCAACTGCATGATCATAACTTTTTTCAGAAGATCATTCTCAAATAACTTCAAGAACAAAGTTTAACAGCTTTGTAACTTCTGTTTTGTTGATTAAGTCATTATCACTCATATCTATTCAGCTTGTTCATTTGAGGTTATTCATGACTCAAATAATATCTGATCTGAAATTCCATAAGAACGATAAATTTAGTCTTTCTGTTAATTTTTTGAAGTCTACTAGATTTTGGAGAGCTTCAGGATTATTTTTAATTTGCTTTGCTTCTGTGGATGTTATCTCAATGGTTTCTCCGTTAGAGACAAGAGTTGGTTTGTTTCATGAAGTATTCAGAGAGAACTCTGAAGGATTTGTTACTGGAACTTCTCTGGTTGGAGTAAGGTCTCAATTATCTTCTTTTCTTATCTCAATTCATGCTTGCTTAGCTAAATCATTTTGAAATTGTTTTTCTATTAATTTATCATAATCTTCTATAGTTATTTTTCATTTTAATCTTTGTATAACTATATCAATGTTATTATTTTCAACTTTTAAACGAGAGTTTATTTTTGTTGCTTCTATTAACTCAACTATAATTTGAGCTTCCTCTGTTCATTTTTTAATATCTAATGCAGATAACATTCTTTGATTATATTCTGCATTACTTTCTTCTTTTTTTTGCTTGTTGCTTAGTTGCCATGAATTTATTACTTTAATATCTATTCATTGTTTTTCTACTTGTTCTTCTTTATCTTTTAAGTTCTTTTCGCTTTCTTTTAGTTCAAATTCTTTTACTACTGTTAAGAATTCTTTTATTTTACCTTCATCATTATTAAAGACGTCTTTTAATAAATGGTATATTATACCATTTTGATCATTTTCTATTATTAATGAAATTATTTCTTCTAGTTTTTTTTGATGGACTAAATCAAAATCATTACTTGTTAATTCTTGTAAAATATCTCATTTAAGAGCTTCATTATTATTTTTTATTTCACTTTGTTTTATTAAATTTGATTTTGCTTTGTTTAAATCATGGAAATTATCTACTTCATCTCGTAATAATTTACTTATTTCTTTAAAGTCATTTTCATATTCAGGGGAATAATCTCTATCTTCATTACCTGTTTGCTTTATAAATTCTAGAATTTTAATTCTTGTACTTGGTGATTCCAAAAATTTTGATATTGTCCTTCATTGTATTTTTTTGTATTCATGAAAAATAAATAATAATTGATTAAAGTCTTTTATATTAATTGCATCGAAAAAATTATATAGGTCTAATCCGGTCTCATCATCCATATCGATTTGTGGAATAATAGCTTTAATTATATCATTATGCGATCTCATCTCTTCAGGCAAAATATAAATATAAAAAGGGTCATTCTCAACTAATAACAAAGCACTTTCTATATCTTGTTCATCTATATGTATATCACCAATATCCGCTCACATTTGAATTAATGTTTTTATTTCTTTTTTTGACGATAATACTCAATTTTTTTCGATATATCCTTTTATGATGTTTAAATGAGTATACCAGAGTTCTCATTGAGGGTTCTTTTTAAATTCTTCATATGCTTGCAGAAAATCTTCTTTTTTGATAGATTTAAAGTTTACTCATAATACTTCTTTTTGAATAGATCTAGGGAGTAATTGCAATTCGGAATCTTTTACATTGTTATTTATTATTACTTTGAGTACTTCGTTACTTAGTACTCATCTTGCTTTTAGTAGTAATTCTCATGTGAAACCAGTACTTTGAATTAATTTTTCAAGATATTTAGGATTTTTAAATAGATTTTTATTAATAGTATGAATATCATTAATATCTAGATCAATACTTAATAGTACTTCAATATCTTGTTTTAATTCATTATTTATTTGATTTCATTGTAGAAAAATTTCTTTAGCTAATTCTAAGATGATTTTTTTATCTTTTATAAGAGGAATATATTCATCATGATTTTTAAAAAAATCAATACTTTTACTATTTACATCTATACTGTTTGCAAAAATCATTACTGCTACTTTTAATTCTTCTTTAGAAAAAGTAATCATATTCTGTACTAATTTTTCATTTCATGAGTCTTTTAAAATAATTTGTGCTATTGTGTCTTTATTGTATTGCCATAATGTTGTAAGCTCTTTAAATTTTTTAGTTCAAAATTTATTTAAGAGATCAGTGTTAGATAATCAATTTTCTTGTGCAAGCATTAAATAGTTTGCCAAAGCTTTTGAATTTATGTCTTTTATTTCATTAGAATTGATGTGTTTTTCAAATTTTTCCACTTTTACAACATAGTTTCATACCTGATTGTTATATCATGTTATATAGTCATTATTATATCATTTTTCACTTCAAAATATTTTTCTTAAGTATTTTTCTTGAGCTGTATTATGAGCTCATCATCAGCTAATTTTTCATATTATATTTGTGATTTTTAACATGATAACAGGGCTTTTTCACTTTGCTTTTTTTAGTGAGTCTACTATCTTTGAGAGATCTTCTGAGACTTCATCAGATACATATTTTTTTATATTTTCTAAGAGTTCTATGATTTCTTCTTTACTAAAAGAATCATTAAAGCTATGAATTGCTTCAGATACGTTGCTATATATAAAATCTTTACTTGTTACTCTATCAAGGAATTCTCCATAGGTTTCAAGCTCTTTGATATCTTCAAATTCTTGTTTTAAATTTATTAATTCACTTTCAATTACTTTATTTTGACTATCTACAGCGATAATAGTAGCTTTTTGTAGCTCTGTATACTCTTTTAAAACCTTTTGATATCTCTCTGAATCTTGTCCATATTCATTTTTAAAATACCTTAAAATCGACTCAGCTGCTTGAAGATCTTCAGCTAAATCTTGTTTGATATCCTCTTGAGTTTCTGAGCTCTCAAGTTGTGATTGTACATCGAAATATTCAGACATGAAAGTGTTTTTATTTATATCTTTAAAATTTTATCATATTTCGCATCCATTTGCAAAAAACATGATATGATTTCTTGTAAAAAAATAAATATCAATATAATGGCTATATTAAAATAAAAATTAACGATAAAATATGAAACTTACTAGTGCAGAAATAAGAGAAAAATATCTAAAATTTTTTGAAGAAAGGGGACATAAAATTGTTCCTTCATCATCTCTTATTCCAGAAAATGATCCAACGACGTTATTTACTGGTTCAGGTATGCAACCAATGGTGCCCTATTTACTAGGTGAAAAACATCCCTCAGGAACACGTATAGTTGATAGTCAAAAATGTTTTAGAGCATGAGATATAGAAGAAGTAGGAGATAATACTCATACAACTTTTTTTGAGATGTTAGGGAATTGGAGTTTAGGGGATTATTTCAAAGAAGAACAGATTCCTTGGATGTTTGAATTTCTTGTGAAAAAAATAGGGCTTGATCCAAATAAATTATATTTCTCTGTGTACAAGGGAACAAAAGAAATATGAATATGAAGAGATGATACAGCTGAAAAATTATGGAAAGAACAATTTAAAAATGTTTGAGTTGACGCAAAATCAGTTGACGATGTGGAAGAAAATGGAATGCAATGAGGGAGAATATTCTTCTATGATGAAAAAGAAAACTGGTGGTCACGTGCTGGAGTACCAAATAAAATGCCAAATTGAGAACCTGGAGGACCTGATTCAGAAATGTTCTGGGACTTTTGAGCTGATCTAGAACTTCATGAGAAATCCGAATGGAAAGAGACACATTGTAATCCTGCCTGTGATTGTGGGAGGTTCTTAGAAATAGGGAATAATGTGTTTATGCAGTATAAAAAAACTGCTGAGTGATTTTTAGAACTTGAAAATAAAAATATAGATTTTGGAGGATGACTTGAGAGAATTGCGGTTGCTCTATCTGACAATCCTGACGTATATATGTGAGATCTATTTGATGGAATCAGAAATAAAATAGAAGAACTTACATGAAAAAAATATTGAGAAAATACAAATGAAACACTTGCTTTTAGAGTTGTAATGGATCATGTAAGAGCTGCTACTTTCTTAATATGAGATGGAGCTGTCCCTTCAAATAAAGATCAATGATATTTTACTCGTAGACTTATCAGAAGAGCTATTCGTTTTGCTTCACACTTGTGAGTAGAGGGCTGATTTATTGAAAAAGTAGCAAGTGAAGTAGTAGACGGATATTCATCTCACTATACAGATCTTGCTGAAAAAAAAGCTTTTATACTGAGCGAAATGGAGTGAGAAGAAAAACAATTTCTTTCAACACTTGATAAAGGTTTAAAAGAGTTTGATAAACTATTAAAAGGATTTGAAATTGCATTTGAAAGATCATGAAAAAAAATAGATACTATTGCTGGACCCAAAGCTTTTAAACTCTATGACACCTATGGTTTTCCTTTGGAAATGACTGTTGAACTAGCGAATGAGAAAGGTTTAAAGGTAGATGAGACAGGTTTTGCAAAAGCATTTGAAGAACATCAAGCGAAATCAAGAGCCGGTGCAGAGCAAAAATTTAAATGATGACTTGCTGATGACTCTACTGCAACTACTGAACTTCACTCTGCGACTCATCTTCTTCTTGCATGATTGAATCATGTGCTCGGATGAGATATTCATCAAAAATGATCAAATATTACTGCAGAAAGGTTGAGGTTTGACTTTAATCATGACGGAAAAGTAGAAAGAGATATTCTTGATAAAGTAGAAGAATTTGTAAATGAAGCAATTCAATCTGGAACAAAAGTAACGCTTACAGAAATGGACAAACAAAAAGCAATGGATGAAGGAGTTGAATGATCTTTTTGGGAAAAATACCCAGATACAGTAAAGGTATACTCTATGGTTTGAAATAATGGTAGGACATATTCAAAAGAATTATGCTGAGGCCCTCACGTAGAAGCAACATCTGATATGTGAAGGTTTAAAATTAAGAAAGAAGAAGCCAGTAGTAGAGGAATAAGAAGAATTAAAGCTGTGTTAATTAAAGACTAATTTCTTACAAAATTTTATGTTTCAAAATAAGATAAATATTACAACCATTTGAGGTTGAACATGAACTTATAATGTTCTCTCTGGTTTGAGATGAAATGAAAGTTATAATTTAGCGGCTATTGTGACTATGTCTGATAGTGGTTGAAGTACATGAGTGTTAAGAGACGAGTTCTGAGTTCTTCCACCTTGAGATATTAGAAGGGCAATTCTTGCTTTGAGTAATGAATCAGATATTTTAAGAAAACTATTTGAATATAGATTTGATAAAAAATCTTCTGTTTCTGGACATACTGTTTGAAATCTATTGTTGACAGCTTTGGCTGATATAACATGAGATTTTTGAGATGGGATAAAGGAAATAAATAAAATGTTTAAGGTTCAAGGGAAAGTTATTCCAGTTACTATGGAGCAATCAAACTTATGTGTCAAACTTGAAAATGGACAAGAAGTATGTTGAGAGTCAAATATAGATGTTCCTCTTCATGACCCAACCTTGAGAATTATAGAGGCATATTTAGAACCGCAACCTCAAGTAAACCCTGTTGCAAAGAATTCATTAGAAAATTCAGACATTATTGTTGTTGGTCCTGGAGATCTATACACATCGATTATACCAAATCTTCTTGTTACGTGAGTCAAAGATGCAGTAAAAAATAGTAATGCAAAAGTAGTGTATTTTTGTAATATTATGACAAAGCTTTGAGAAACTAATGATTTTGAAGTGTTAGATTTTGTAAATGAGATGGAAAAATATATATGAGAATGAGTTATTGATTACGTTGTAGTTAATAATGGTTATATCAGTGATGAGATGACTGAGAGATATAAGAAAATAGAATCGAAAAAACCAGTAAAGCTAAAAGATTCTGACAGAGATATAATAACTCAGAAGGGTATTCATGTTGTTGAAAGAGATCTTCTTCATGAACAAGACTATGTGAGACATAGCTCAAAGAAAATTGCATCATTTCTTGATGATTTAGTTGATGGATGGGTAAGATAAAAAGAGGAAAACATGTATGTTTTCCTCTTTTCTTGTTTTTATTTTAAAAAATGGTATAATACCTAGTACTTAAATTATGTTATATCATATAAAACTTCATTATGGAGAACTATGAATCAACATCATCCCAAGAGTTCGCTCACGTTCAAAAAAAACCATGATTTATAAACAATGGTATTGCTTTTGTCGTTGTATCATATATTGCGGTTGTTTCTACAACTGTTTGAAGTATTATGAAGGGCTCAAATAATGAAGCTTATCAAGTTTCTCCTCAAATAGAAGAAGTACAATCACAATTTTCAGATAAGTTAGCTGATATGTATCTTAAAAGTGGAATAGGCGTATCTATCCCTCAGGATTTAACTCCTGAAATTATCTTTGTATCTGATCCTAGTCTTGAAGATGAGTTTTGAAAAGTTGATATTAAAGAACACGGTTCCTATATTGTTCGAGTGGATGGTGAATGAATTGAAAATATCATAAAAGAAGAGGAGAGCAGGGGTTTAAAACTTTCAGGAATCTTGGATGTTGAATTAGTAAAATATTATACAGAAATTAATGAAGTATGATCTGCTGTTTACCATAATTTCTTTACTGAAGTGATGAATTCGGAGTATGATAGAGAAAAATCAGAGATAGCATGAAATTTAGCTTCTTTTATGTTATTGAGAAATAATATTGAAAAGGGAAAAGTAACAGACTCTCTTGTTGTTGCTGTATATCTCATGAGTGTTAGATATGGGCGTATAATTTCAGAACAAGACGAAGACTACGCTTTGTCTTTCCCAAATATATCAAAAAATTTTGAAAAAGCATTTGATAAACCATTAGCAATAGACTCTCTTCAGGTGTTATTGAATACTGTTGCGAGAATCAAAAAAAATTGAGATCATTCTCATGAATTGAGAGAAATCACAAGTCGATTTATTCAGTTTGTTTGATTGTATGAGCAATCATTTCGTGATATAGTTATGCAGGATTTATCAGAATTTCAGAAAAATAGATCTGAACTTAAGCTTGTTAGTTGAGCTTTTGATAATAAAATAAAAAAAATATAGGAGCGATATAATCGCTCCTATTATGTTCTACTTTTTTATTGGTTTCTTACATCCCTCATTTTTAACTTCATCCAGAGAAGGAGGTGTCTTAAGAGGAGAATAACCTTTTTTCTCAGTCGCTATAGTTTTGTTTTCCCTAGTTGAAGGGCTCTCAAATATTGTAAAGATTCCAAAAAAGAATGCAGAAAAAGCACCGAGAATGTTTCTTCGTTTTGAGACTTTCTCATCTTCATCACCTTTTGTTCCCATTTTTTCCCCCAGTTTTTATTTTCGAAAATAAACATTTAGTGTTTATCTTGGTCACAAATACTATATTAAATATCTTTTTAGTCAAATATAAAGTCATAGAGGGGTATTTTCCTATAAATTATCCAATATATCTTCTAAATTTTTCAGCTCTTCTTTTTCTTTCTCAAGCTCTCAAGAACTTTCAGCTTTTTTAATCTTTGCATCAGCAATAGCTTGGGCTTTTTTCATCTCTCTCATATACTTCTTAATCTGTGTAGGAGTCATATGAGCATTTGATCACGGAGGACTAAATTCAGACATAGTATTTAGTATAAAGTTATAATAGTTTTCCTTATATTTCTTTTCTTTCTTTCAGTGCATTCATAAGAGTAATATTATCAGCATATTCAATATATCCTGATGATAGTCACCTACTGAGTCGGGTAATCTTTGTTTTATATTTATAACCTCTTTTTTCAACCTCTTCTTTGATATAGTTTGTAGTTGCTTCTCATTCAATATTTGGATTTGTAGCGAGAATCAGTTCTATATCTTCATCAGAGTCTTTTATTCTTTCAAAGAGTTTTTCGAAACTAAGGTCTGATATAAATACTCAGTTAATAGGTGAGATAGCTCATCATAAGACATGATAGATTCATTTATATCAACCGGATTGTTCAACAGTTAACATGTCTAAATATTCTTCAACCACAGCAATTGTAGTATGATTTCTTGAGGTTGATTTGCATATATTACAGACCTCTTTTCCACTGTCGGTAAGTCAATTACAGCTATTACAAAAATCAATTTTACCTTTTATATTGAGGATATTTTCACTCAAAGTTTCTATAAAGTTTTGGTTTGCATTTAAGAGAAAAAAAGCGAGTTTTGTCGCTCTATTCTCTCAAATTCAAGGAAGGTATCCTATCGAATTTATAAGTCTTTTTAATGCTTCTGGCACAGTGGAACAATTAGAGTATATTTGGGAAAAATACTACCAAAAAAAAGAGATTTTGCAAGTGAAATCTCTTTTTTAATAATTATATACATATTTGACTCATTCCTTGATTACTAGATAGTCTGGATCAGTGACTTTTTCCATATCTTCTAAGTCATCTTCTTGTAAGATGGTAGAAAGGCTTTCCAATTCAGCTATTTTTACGTCTAAGAGTTCTTTTTCTATGAGGAGATTTCTTTTTTCTATTTCTAGTTGTCTAATGTTGTCTCATTTTGTTGCATTTACATTGAGGATCCAAACATAATAAAGCAGGAGAATTGAAATAAATGACAACATAGTAATATATGTCGAGGTAATTGAGAAATTCAATTTTTCTTTATCACTTTTTCTTTTTGAGAAGAAGTTTGATTTCAGGTTATTTGTCATTATTTTTCTTGAATTCACAGTTTATATATAGTTAATTGTATAATCGGAGGTTTATAGTCTATATTTTTTCTGCTCATCTTGCTTTTGCACTTCTACTTCTAGGGTTTCTTTTGATTTCCTCTTCTGTTGGGAGTATTGGTTTTTTATTTAAGAGTTTGAGGCTTTTTACATGATGACAAGTACATATTATGTCACTACAGATACAGTCTCTTGTTTCTTTTTTAAATGTTTGTTTTGTAATTCTATCTTCAAGAGAATGGAAGCTTATCACAAATATATGTCATCACACTTCAAGGAGTTGAATTGCATCCTCAATTGACTTTTTAGCATAATCTAATTCATGATTGGTTTCTATTCTGAGAGCTTGGAATATTCTATTCTTGCTTTTTGGATTCCCAGAAGCTTCACCGATCAGATCTGCTAAATCTTTTGTTGTCTCGAATTTTTGAATTTTTCTTCTTTTTGCTATAAATTCTGCTATTTTCTTACTCATTGGCTCTTCTCCATACTCTTTAAAGATTTTTATTAAATTATCTTTTGTGTATTTATTTACAATAAATGAAGCTGGATGCGAAGACTCTGTATCAAACCTCATATCAAGTGGTCCATCAAGTTTGAAACTAAATCATCTGTCTGCTTCATCTACATGCAGAGATGACAGTCATAAGTCATAGTAGATTCATGTAATTTTCTGTATTCAAACTTTGTCGAGTTCTTCTTGTAAGTTGACAAAGTTTGAATGAATTAATATTATTTCGACTTTGTTATCTGAGTTTGCTTGTTCTAGTCTCACACGAGCAAGCTTTAGGTTTCGAGTGTCTGCATCAAATCATATAAAGGTATCACCTTGGTTCATTTTTTCTATGATTTTTATTGCATGTCATCACATACCTAGAGTACAGTCTACAATAATATTTTTTTTGTTTTCGAAGATTTTTATACTGTCGACCAACTCATCCAAAAGTACTGAAATATGTTTTTCATCGAAATTTATATCATTCATTTCTTTTGGAATTGTTAAAAAAATGTTAATTTTTAATTTTTGATCTCTATTTATAGCAAATCTTACTATTATTTTTATTCTTTTTTTGTCTATTGTCAAAACATCTCTATATAAACAACTAGACAAACTAGACAAAAATAGTTGTGCTATAATAAGCTAAAAGATAAGACTTTTTAACAATTTGTTAACAAAGCAAACGTGTATATTTTGAGTATAATATTTTTTATTTTTTTAAACTTGATGTTTTTTAAAAGATTACTAAAATGGTAATGTTTTAAAAATAAAATATTGAACTAAAAATGATAGAGATAAAAAATTTAAAAGTGTGAGTTTGAAAGAAGGAAATTTTGAAATGAATTTCTCTCTCTTTTGAACTTTGAAAGAATTATTGTTTACTTTGAAAAAATTGAAGTTGAAAATCAACTCTTTCTTCTTTTCTTATGTGACATCCAAAATATGAACATAACTCTGGTTCAGTTGAAATTGATTGAGTAAACCTTTTGAAACTTTCTCCAGAAGAAAGAAGTAACAAAGGTCTCTTTTTATCGTTTCAAAGTGTTCCTGAAATCAAAGGAATTAGACTTGGGGAGTATTTAAGAATTATTTACAATATACATTTAAAAAGTAGTTCCCCAGATGTAAAAGATCTTTCACCGTTTGTCTTTAGAAGATTTATAAAGAAACATCTAGAAGAACTTCATATAGATGAAGGTTTCTTAGAAAGAGAGCTCAATGTCTGATTCTCATGATGAGAAAAAAGAAAAATTGAAATACTTCAAATGAAGTTGATATGACCAAACTATATAATACTTGATGAAATAGATAGTGGACTTGATTTAGATGCATTTAGGGCTGTAGCAGAACTTCTTAAAGAACTGAGTAATGAAAATAATACTCTTATCATTATTACTCACTACTTTAAGATTTTAGAGTACATAGATGTTGATACTGTATATGTGATGAAAGGTTGAGAAGTAGTAAAAGAATGAAATATGGAGTTGGCAAAGAGTATTAGCGAAAGTGGTTTTGAGGGAATATAAAAAAATAAATTGATCAAGAAGTCTTGATCAATTTATGGTAAATTATCGGTTAATTTAACTTGCGACACTTTGTTTAGAGCTCCTTACAATATTAATTATGTTCTTATAGCTTTTTTTCATAAGTTCATAAGTATTACTTTCAGGGAGTTCTTTGATAACAAAGGAACACAATGCTATAAAGCATATATCAGTTGTTTTTAAGCTGTCGGATTCAGTCATTACAGGAAAACTATTCTTTGTTTCTTGAGGGAGACTTTCCCAGAACTTTTCTTCTAAAATAACCATAATTATCCCCTTTTTTTTATATTGAACGGGTGTATTATAATTAAAAATTTAAAAAGTCAATAAAAAAATATGTGAACAAAAAATCAAAATAATATTTCTGTTTCGGATGCTTGGGAATTCCAGGATGAAATTACCTATTCTGTGGAAGTAGAAGCTGGTATCAACGAAAATGTTGTGAGACAAATAAGTAAGTCTAATGACGAGCCTGAGTGGATGCTTGAGTTAAGATTGAAAGCTCTCAAGCTCTATGAGGAAAAACCTATGCCAACCTGGTGACCAAATTTAGAGAAACTAGATTTAGATTCTATTTATTATTTTGCAAAACCAGAATGAGCTGGAGCGAACAAATCTTGGGATGATGTTCCTGATAATATCAAAGCAACCTTTGATAAGCTAGGAATTCCAGAAGCTGAAAAAGCAGCACTTGCTTGAGTATGAGCTCAATATGATAGTGAAGTTGTATATCATTCTTTAAAACAAGAGCTTACTGATGCTGGAGTTATTTTTGATGATACTTCAATAGCTGTAAATAAATACCCAGAACTCGTAAAAAAATATTTTGCAAAATCTATCCCTTTGGCTGATCATAAATTTGCAGCACTTCATTATGCTGTATGGAGTGGAGGAACGTTTCTTTATGTTCCGAAATGAGTAAAAATTGATGAACCTTTACAGTCATACTTTAGAATGAATAAAAAATCAGGTGGTCAATTTGAACATACTATTATTATTATAGAAGATGAGGCATCAGCCCATTATATAGAATGATGTAGTGCTCCAAAATATGATGAGAATTCTTTACATGCATGAGGTGTAGAAATATTTGTATGAGAAAATGCTCATATGAGGTATAGTTCAGTGGAAAATTGGAGTTTAGATACTTTTAATTTGAATACAAAAAGAGCAATTGTAGAAAAAAATGGATATATGGAATGGGTATGAGGAAATATGTGATCAAATACTACGATGTTGTATCCATGTACAATACTCAAGTGAGATAATTCAAAAGCAGACCATTTATGACTTGCCTTTGCGAATGCATGACAGAATCAAGATACCTGAGCAAAAGTAATCCATATTTGAAAAAATACGTCATCAAATATTCTCTCTAAGTGATTGAGTAAATGATGAGGGATTAGTACATATAGATGACTAGTAGACATTAAACCATGAGCTACTGGAGCTGTCTCAAAAATTGATTGTGATGCTCTATTGCTTGATGATATATCAGTATCTGATACTATTCCAGATATTAGGGTTGCAAATCCAGACGCGACGGTCGCACATGAGGCTTCAGCTGGAAAGATTAATGAAGAAGATTTATTCTACCTCATGTCTCGTGGAATATCTGAATCAGAGGCTCAAGCTATGATAGTGAACGGATTTTTGAGTCCAATTATGAAAGAACTACCACTTGAGTATGCGAGTGAGATGAATGTATTGATTAGTATGGAATTTGAAGGAGGATTTTAGGGAATAAAAAAATATAATGTTTAAATTAGATAAAAATACAGTTTTAGATCTTCAGGAAAGAGGGGTTGAGAGAATCAAGATCTTTTTTTATGATGCATGATGCAGTGGAAGCAAGGTTGATATAAGTGAGGACTTTAAGCTGAATGATGCTTTGGAAAAGTTAGATTTAAACTCAAGTTTTGATGTATATGTTGAGAAGGAAGATAAAGAGAAGTTTGATGGGGCTATTATAACCAGGACAATTGTCGCGGATCATACGTGAAAGGCAAAGAGTCGTTATATTTTTTCGAATCAAAAGGTGTTAGATAGATGTGGATGTGGGACAAGTTTTAGTTTTTCGAAGAAGAAGGTGAAGATAGATTTGGAGAAGTTGAAGATGTTGAAGGAGAATTTTAGGAAGTAATAAAGGAAGTGACAAGTATCTTACTTTTGTGACCAAAAGTAAGATACGTCTTCAAGGCTTGCGCAGCCTTAAAAATCTGCGATGAATATTGAATTAACATTTATATATGAATATTAAAAAAAATTGATTTGTGAGATTGTCAGAGGTATCTGATGAAAAAATAATAATTTCTGATGATTTGGAAGTGGTTATTTTTGATGATACTAAGGATAACAAACAAATACATATTTGAGAGAATGTGAAGCTTGAAGTATATGGAGTGATAGAAGAGAGAGATGATTATTCTATACATTTCATTCAAGAAAAAGATAACTCAACTCTTGTTGCAAGGTATTTATTACTTTCAAAAAATAATAAGAAAATAAAAGCAAAAATACACTCTGATTTAGAGGCAGATAATACTTCTTCGGATGTAAAAATTATTTCTATCATATGAAATGATGGTTTTGTTGATCTAGATGGAGTGATACAAATTTGAAGATGAATAAAATGAGTGAGGTGTAAACTGGTAGAAGAGAACTTATTTTTGTGATCCACATGAAAAGCAAAATGAATTCCAACATTGCTAGTGAGAAGTGATGATGTCGAGGCAAGTCATGCTTGTAAAATGGAGAGAATCTCAGATGAAAAACTGTTTTACCTGAGAAGTAGGTGAGTAGGAAAAGAAGATGCGTTATCTTTGATGGTAGAGAGTTATATTGCAGACTTATTATGATGACTCAAAGAAAGGAATCTAGACTTATATGACCAACTTGTTTGAGATATAGAAAAACAAATATAATATTTGTTTTTTAGATTAAAATATATATAAATAGAGTGTTTAAAAATTAATTATAAAACTATGAAAAAAATATTAAGCCTTCTCGTGTCTTGAATCCTATTTGGATCAACTATTACATCTACTTATGCAGAATTAATAGAAACTCCAACAGATGAAACTGCAGAAATTATAACAACGGTTGCAGTTGATTCAGAAGATTGAGATGTAACAGCAACAACAAAAACAGACCTGATCGGTTCAAAAACCTTTTTATATTACTATGGAAATGGGTGTTCTCATTGTGCAAAAGTTGATGCATACTTGAAAGGAGTAAATGCATACGATGTACTAGATATAGTAAAAAAAGATACATGGGATAGAACAAAGCCTGAAAATAATGAAAGCATGTTAAAAGATGCTGAAAGACTTTGAATTGCAGTTGAGCAAATAGGGGTACCATTTCTTATTATTACTGAAAATGGAACAGAAACATATTTAACAGGAGATAAATCTATTATTGATTACTTTACTCCAATGTTGTGAGAGGTTCCTGAAAAAGACTGAACAATAGTTCTTATTATTTTATGACTTCTTGTGGTAGTTATATCAGCTGGGATTATTATATGAGGAAAGAAAAAATAAACTTTATAGATTGTTATTAAAAATATGATACAAAAAATATTATTTACTTTTGGGTTGAGTGCATTATTGTTTTCTTGAGTGTATGCAGATTCTGAAACGGCTCAGGCATCGGTCAGTTTTATGGAGAGAATGAAGTTCTTTCTTATTCTTGTTCCTGCAGCTGTGTGAGATAGTATTAATCCATGTGCATTTGCCGTAATGATTATATTATTGACTTCAATACTCAAGGAGCAAAAATCAAGATACAAAGTATTACTTGCTTGATTCTTGTTTGTATTAGCAATATTTATCAGTTATACTGCGATGTGAATTGGATTATATAGTGCTTTGGCAAGTACAGAAAGAATATTCTACTTAAAATTATTCATCTGAATTATTTGAATTTTAGTCGGGTTGGCAAATCTCAAGGATTATTTTTGGTATGGAAAAGGTTTTAGAATGGAGGTTCCAACTTCATGGAGACCACTTATGAAAAAACTTTTAAAAAGGGTGGTATCACCAATGGGGGCTTTCTTTATATGATTCATCATTAGTTTATTTTTACTTCCATGTACTTCGGGTCCATATTTCGTAGTTCTTGGATACTTGGCTGCTGAAAGTGCTGATATCAATATGTGGGGGTATATGTATATTATTATTTATAATATAATCTTCATAATTCCAATGGTTATCATTGCTATTATGATAGCATTTAAATATAAATGAGCTGATGAGTTAGAAGAACTTAAAGAATTGAACGTAGAAAAGATGCATTTAATAACATGAATTATTATGTTAGCTCTCGGATTCTATATTTTATCAGATATTTTAATATAATATATGTATAACGAAACAATAACGTTTTATTCAAAGACTCCACCAAATAAATGAGAATTAACAAATTATAGTGTAAAATATTATGAAGATAATAGTATATGTGGAGATGATTTGGATGTATATCTAAAAATAGAAGATAACAGGATCATAGATTTTAGTTTCATGTGAGATACAGCTATTATCACTACAGCATGTGCTTCAATATTTTGAGAGAGCATTATAGATGTTTGATTAAATGATGTGCTTAGGATGGATTATAATACGATTGAGGAGCTTATATGAATGCCAGTTTCTCCTAGAAGGAAACAAGCTTCTGTACTCGGTTTATTAACTACAAGAAATGCTATTCATGATTACCTACAAGATGGGATAAAAGATGATTTTGATGATGTGATGTAAAATATAACTATAATACTATGCTGAAACTTTCAAAAAAGTGATGATATGCGATGAAAGCTATGACTTTTATTGCGAAGTCTGAGAAACTTGTACATGTGTCTGATGTTGCAAGTGCTGAATCTATTTCTGAGTCGCTTTTGAGGAGAATTATTTCTGATCTTGAAAAAGGGGGTTTAGTTGAGACTATAAAATGAAGGAATGGTTGAGTAAAGTTATGAAAAGAAATTCAGAAAATTACAGTATACGATATTTTATATAGTGTAGGTGAAGAGCTTGGATTAACTGAATGTACGAAAGGTGAATATTGTGATAGAACAGCTATATGTTCTACCACAGAATTTCTTGGGAAGCTTCAAACATGATTTAATAGTTTGCTCAAAATGTATACTCTTGATAAAATAATCAAATAAAAAAGAACTTTTCATTGAAAAGTTCTTTTTTATTTGATAGAAAAATATTATTTTTCTTCAGTAGACATATCAAGTTTAATTGATGGCCCCATAGCGTTACAGATAAATACAGAGTTGATGTATTTTCCTTTTGACCCAGCTGGTTTTATATCTTCCATAAGTTTTAAGAAAAATTCTAAGTTTTGGATTAATTTTTCAGTTCCGAAAGATAGTTTTCCAAAAATTGTATGAACATTCCCTTGTTTATCATTTTTGAATTCAAATTTACCTGCAGCAATTTCTTTTGTGATTGCAAGTAGATCTGGACCAACAGTACCAGCTTTAGGGTTAGGCATAAGACCTTTAGGTCCTAATATTCTAGCAATTTTCCCTAGGTGTCTCATCATTGAAGGAGATGCAATACATACATCAAAATCAAGTGCAACGTTTCCGTTAGCGATATCATCAATTAATTCTTCGCTCCCAGCAACTGTCGCTCCTGCATCAGTTAACTCTTTTGCATTTCCATCAGTGAAAGCACAGATTTTAGAAACTTTACCAGATCCGTTTGGTAAAGAAATAGTAGATCTAACCATTTGATCAGCATGTTTTGGATCAAGGTTTAAGTTCAAATGTATTTCTACAGTAGGGTCAAACTTAACAGTGTTTGTTTTTTCTAATAATTCAACTGCTTCTGCAACTGAGTAAGCCATTTCAGAGTTAACTAACTCTACAGCTTTGTTATATTTTTTACCTCTTGCCATGTGTGAAATTTTTATAAATATAAAGGTAGTAACGTCTTCGGGAGCTTTCGCTCATATCAGACTTCCTTTTCAGGTGCAGGGATTATATGGAAAAAAAGGAGAAAGTAAAGTTTATTTTTTACATGTTAAAGGCCTATTCGCTTTTGCGAATAGGCCAGTTAGTATGAGCTATGAATTTACCACTTCTTCCATTTCATACTGCCGATGCATATATGCGATCGGGTTTGTCATGGAAAGGATATTCAAAGCATTTAGTACTGCATTTTTTGGATTTACTACAGTCGCTGCTGGAACATTTGAAGGAAGTCTGAGACTACTCCAAACATCTTCAGGGTGCTCATCAAGACTAGGTGGACAGTTAATAACCGGCCAAATAGTTTGAGCACTGAGAATTGGTCCGAGACCATTACTCATTCCTGCCATAGCAATAATGACAGCACCTTGTGGATATTTTGCTTCTAGTTCATTGAGTTTTTCAAGAACAAGAGCAGGTTTTTTGTGAGCAGAAAGTGTTACTTCCTCCACTGAAATACCGGATATATTTGGTACCTCAGGGGATTTATCGTTTGGAGATCCACGCCATAGAATAATGGCTTGTTCAGGAATTAAAGGTAAATTATTACTGAGTATAGAAACCCGGTTATATTTACCTTCAACTTCTGCTAGTGGACTGCCATCACGAAAAGACTGTTTACTTACATCTTTCCAATTAGGTGTTCTCAATCGAGCACTATCACTATCAATTACATCAGATACTACTAAGTGACCTTTCCAATCAATTCCAAATTCGATTTTGAAATCAACGTAACGGTAACCAAGTTTTTTCCAAGCACCTTCAAGAACTAAAAACACTTTGCGTGTAAGTTGTTCAATTTTAGATACTTGTATTCCTTGGAGTACTTTTTCAGCTATGATGCTTATTTCTAAATTAGCACTTGCTTCATGACGTTGTTGTTTTGGTTGATATAGATCCCAAGTTTCATCATATGGATTGATAATAAAGGGATCTTCAACTGGAACGTCTTGTAATAGTACTTCTTTATTTCGAAGACATGCACCACCAGTCGTTTTTAAAAATAATTCGAAAACTAAATTTGAAGAACGTTTGGGGTTTTTACCTTCAGTTGGTTTCAGATGAGGACATCTTTTTAGAGAGCTTCCATCAAAGTAGCGACGAATAATCACTTCAAGAGGGATCATCTCAGTTTTTTTTGCAACGAATGAATCTTCTGTATGACGAGCAATAAAAGCTGTTGGAATGCCAGCTTTTTCAAGGAGTTCAAATGAGTTACAGGTTGTATTTGTAGCAAATATTGCTTTTGATGCAAAGCTTTTAGTAAGACTTGGATCATCATTTGCAGTAATAGCATTATTATTTCTGATAATACATTTGTTGGGATCACCATCAACCTCTAGGAGGCTTTTAGTTTTTCCACTTTCAATTTCAGGACCTTCTTGATATTGTGACATAGTAGATGCCTCCATAGGATTATTGTATGTCGTTTTCCGTTTTATTATAAAACGGACCTTATTATATAAAATAGTGTTTATTAGTCAATAAAAAAAGAAAAAGTAAAATTACTTTTCTTTTTCTACAGGATCATAGCCTCATTTATTCCAAGGCATACATCTCAGAATTCTTCATATTCACTTTATCGTTCATTTAAAGGCTCATTTTTTTTCTATTGATTCAACCATATATTGACTACAACTTGGGATATGCTTGCAGTATGGAGGATTATTTTTTGCCCAAAAAGAATGATCAGGGGAGATGTATCTTTGGTATATTTTTACTATTTTTATTAATTTATTTTGTACTATATTCATATATTATGCAGCTTCTAACTCTTTATTTGATAAGTTAAGTTGTTCGATTTTCTTTTTTGCAAAATTTGCTTGAGAGTTATCTCAAATATTTTTGAGTAATTCTCTAAAAGTTTTCATAGTAATACTAATTTTATAGCCTCATTCATCATTAATTATTTGATCGAGACTTTCTTTAATAGTATGTATTCCATATTCATTTTTTTTTGATTGATTAGGCGTTTGTACAACTATCTCCATTTCTCTATCTGAATAATTGTCATAGTAATTTAGCATAATACATTATATTAAAAAATATTATATTCAAAAAAAAAGAACTAGTAAATAGCTCTTTTAGGGAATTGAATAATTTGAGAAGAAGTAAATTCTTCATGTGTAGTTGCAGGAGATGTATTATATATATGAATCATTTACGATTATTATGAAATATACATCTGTCCTATTATATATTTAAAATTATTTTGTCAAAGAATTTTAAACAAAAAAAAGAACAGGCATCATGCCTATCCTTATTTTACAAAAGTTACAATGTTTGAAAATACTTGTGGATTTGTGATAGCTAAGTTTGAAAGAACTTTTCTGTTTAAAGTAACTTTCTTTAGGTACATAGCACCAATAAGCTTAGAATAGCTCAGTCCATTTTCTCTAGCAGCAATATTAATTCTTACTGTCCATAGTCTTCTGAAATCTCTTTTCTTTCTTTTTCTTCAGATATATGAGTTTAGACCAGCTTTCATCCAAGCATTTTTAGCTCTACTAAAAACCCTAGAATTTAATAATCTATACCCTTTTGTAGCTTTTAATAGTTTTTTATGTCTTTTCTTAGTCATTAAACCTCTTTTTACTCTAACCATCTTAGTTGTTTACGGATTTAAAAATACTTTATTTATTGTTTAGAAAATCAATCTATTACCCGTGAGGTAATTGTTGTTTAATTTTCTTTACTTCAGATTTAGATACGATAAGACCGTATTTATTTCTTCCTTTTGCTTTTTGACTTTTATTACTCAATAAATGCCTTTTACAAGCTTTTCCAAGTTTAAATTTACCAGTACCAGTAACTTTAACTCTTTTTTTAACTCAACTTCTTGTTTTTAAAGTCATTGTTATGTAATTATTAATTTAAATTATTTAATTGGTTTCAACATACATGAGAAAGTGTTCCCACTTTTTTTCACCTGTCATTCTAATTTGTAGACTTCTGTGAGACTCATAACAAATCTTGTCATTTTTTCTTCTGCGATCTCAGTATATTGATTTTCTCTTCATCTTAACATTAAAGTAATCTTTAATGGATGGTGAGCTAATCCAAACTTTTCAGCTTGTTTTCTTCTAATATCTAGATCGTGTTCTCAGATTTTAAAAGTAATTCTGAGAGTTTTCAAGTCAGGGGCTTTCCCTTTTGCCTTATTTTTTTGATCTTGTTTTTTTTGTTTATACAAAAACTTTCAATAATCAAGAATTTTAACGATAGCTACATCTCAACTCTTTCACATTTCCATGAGGTCTAGACTTTGTTCTTCTGCTCTTACTCTTGCCTCATTTATTGACATTTCACCTAAATTTTCTCAACTATCAGTGATAAGTTGAACTGTTCTTGCTCTGATGTCTCTATTTAAGATCCTTTTTTTGTCCTTCACTTATGTTAATTAAGAAATTAAGATATTGTTTTTATCATTCTAACAAACTTAGCTTTTTTTCTTGAACCGTTATTCTTGTGAATTATATTCTTTTTTACTAATTTATCAATAATAGCTTGTAAACCTGCTTTTACAGTTTTACCATCTTTATCTTTTGTGTTTGTGAAAATTTCTTTTGCAAGTTTTGCGTCTGCTACTTTAATAGCTTCTTCAAAAGATCTTCTAGTTTCTCTGTAAAGACCTCTAAAATGATCATTTCTTGATTTTTTTTTCTTATTTTGTCTGAGTTGTTTTTTTGCTGATTTAATTATTGGCATACAAAAATTTCATAAATATTAAATGTTTTTGTGATTAAATAACCATAGTTGAGGATAGGGTTATTTGAATCAGTCTACTTCGTGCGAAGATTATATGAAATATAAGACAATAGTCAAAAGTTTTTTTCTGAATTTTATCTGAGCTCTCAACCTTTTTTTTCTACTTTTTTTATAATTTCTTGGATGAGTTCATTTTTGATTTTATCATCAAGAGTTTTTTCCATTGATTGAATAAAAATTTTGAATGTGAGACTTCTTTTTCAAGGAAATTTATCCTCGTTTTCATATATATCAATAAGTTCTACTTTGTTAATAATCTCATTATTTGCTTTTTCAATGGTAGAATGAATATCTTTTCATTTTATGTTTTTATCTACTACAAAGTTCAGATCAAAGTTATTTTCTTGAAATTCGGAAATTTCTTTTGATTTTACTTTAGAGTAAAGTGAGCTCTCTAACTCATTAATATTGATTTCAAAGAATCAAACTCTCTCTTTGAGGTCAAAGTTTTTTGCAATTTTTGGATGTACTTCTCATAGAGTACCAATAGCTTTTCCTCTTACGATGAGTGATGCAACCCTTCATCAATGAGAATATGAGGGAGCTGATTGAGTGCTATCAAAATGAAACTTATCTACTCATACTGAGAGTAAAAAATTTGACACAATATTTTGAATTTCGTAATATACATTTTCTCCTTTATTTGTAGTGACTCATGCAATAGAATAATTTTCCATAATATCTGAATCTGCTCTCTTGAATACTTTCTCTATTTCAAATAATTTAAGAGTATCAAAGTCTCTTATATTTTTTTCAAGAGAGAGCATAAGATTAGGAATAAGACTTCACCTCATATGACTCAGCTCTTCACTGAGTGGATTTTTCATTGGAACCAAGTTGGAAACATCAGAATCAAGTTTTTCCATTAATTCTAGATTCACAAAAGAATAGGTATACATATCAAAGAATCATGTATTACAAAAGAAGTCTTTTGCATCATTTTTTATTTTGTATGTATTTGTTTGACTAATAGCTCAAAGGTTAATTCTTGGCACCGTTGCAACTACATTATTATAACCATGGATTCTTGCTATTTCTTCAGCGATATCAGCTTTGTAGACTAAGTCTTTTCTCCAAAATGGAATAATAAGGTTTTCTGATTGAAGTTGTATTCATAGGTTTTCTAAAATAGATAGTATTTCAATTTCAGAATAATTACTTCAAATAATTTTATTTATGAAGTCCACATCATGAGGGATAGCGAGTTCTTTTTGTATGTTTGGATATATATCGGAGTATGATATTAATGAAATTCAGTCTAGATTTTTTTCTAATTCTGTTACGATAAGACTTATTCACGCATCTTGCATTCCATTTACGATATCTTTTTCGAATACATTGAGTGAATCAGTCCTAATTCATAACTTTTTTCATGTTTTTCTAATAATGGCTTGATCAAAATGAGCTGATTCTATGATAATTGAGGTTGTTGCATCAGAAACTGAACTTTCTTTTCATCCAATGATTCATCCCAGGGCAAGTACTTTTGAATCATCAGCAATAACAATATCTTTTGTAGATAATTCATATTCTGAATCATTTAATGCTAGAAATTTTTCTCATTGGGTTGCATATCTAATAGTTATATTTCATTCTATTTTATCTGCATCAAAACAATGAGTAGGTTGACCATAGAGATAGAGAGCGTAATTAGAGATATCTATAAGGATTCATTTTGATGTTGTATCTGCTGATAATAAAATTTGTTTTATATATTCAGGAGATTCTATATTTTTTACCCCATTTATTTGTAATCCAATATATCTTGTAACTACATCTGTAATATCATTTTTGATTCCCAAGTCAGGAAGCTTTGAGAAGTCTTTTTTTGCATATTCAAACTCAAATTCTTGACCATTAATAGCATAAAGCTCTCTAATAATTCATATATGACTAAATAAGTCAGGTCTATGATTGATAGCTTTGTTATCTACTTCTAAAATAGCATCATCTTTTTGAAGGTACTCTCTCATATTCATTCCTAGAGGGGCATCAGTAGGGAGTTCTAATATTCCGATTTGTCTTTCTTCATTGAGTCAAAGCTCATCTTCACTACAAATCATTCATTCACTTACTTCTCCTCTAATTTTTGTTTTTGAAATAGTGAAATCTGGAGCTAGCTGAGCTCATACTAAAGCAACAGGTACTTTTATACCAGCTTTTACGTTTGGAGCTCCACATACAATTGGGTATATTTTTCAGCTTACTTCTACAGTTGTACAGTTTAATTTTTCTGAATCAGGATGTTTTTCACAAGTTTTTACTTCTCAAATAAAAACTCACTTTAAATTATCGCCTTCATATATGATGTCCTCAACTTCAGCTGTATGCATGATTAAATCTTGAGCTACATCTTCAGGAGACTTAATATCGGATATATAGTCTTTTAGAACTTTGTATGAAATTTTCACTTTCGTATTTTTAAGTTACACTGTAAATTATTGAGCTAAATATATGCAAAAAATGGCAAAAGGCAAGGGGAGAGTAAAATAAAAAAAGATTTCAATATATTGAAATCTTTTTTTATTTTACATACTATTTTTAATTACTTCTTCTATTTCATTTGCCATTTTTGCATTTTCTTTTAAGAATTTTTTTGCATTTTCTCTTCCTTGTCCAAGTCTTGTTTCTCAATAAGAGTAGAATGCTCATGCTTTTTTAATGACTTCAAGTTGAGTTCATATATCAAGTATTTCTCATACTTTTGATATTCATTCGTTGTACATCACATCAAATTCAGCTTCTCTAAAAGGAGGAGCAACTTTATTTTTGATTACTTTTACTTTCGTCAGATTTCAATGAACTTCTTTATCCATTGCTGTTCATGTTTCAATTTTTGCCTTTCTTCTAATATCTAATCTTTGAGATGCATAAAATTTAAGAGCATTTCATCCTGTTGTTGTTTCTGGAGAACCAAACATAACTCAAATTTTCATTCTGAGCTGGTTGATGAAAATCACAGTTGTACCACTTTTATTAATCACTCATGTGATTTTTCTAAGAGCTTGACTCATAAGTCTTGCTTGGAGTCCCATATGAGAGTCACCCATATCTCATTCTATTTCAGCCTTTGGAACAAGAGCTGCAACAGAATCAATGACTATAAGGTCAATAGCTCCTGATCTGACAAGTGCATCAACTATTTCTAAAGCTTGTTCACCATAATCTGGTTGAGCAATAATAAGGTTGTCAGTATCAACTCATACTTTTTTAGCATATGATGGATCTAATGCATGTTCTGCATCTATAAATGCTGCAGTCCCCCCTGCTTTTTGTACTTCTGCTATCGCATGAAGAGTAAGTGTGGTTTTTCATGATGATTCTGGTCCATATATTTCAACGATTCTTCATTTTGCATATCATCCTCACAATGCAAGGTCTAGTGAAAGGGAACCAGATGATGTTGTTTCTATATCAAGTCATCCTTCTTTGTCTCAGAGTTTCATAATAGATCATTTCCCAAATTGTTTTTCTATCATTGATAATGCGTTGTTGAGTGCTTCTTGTTTGTTCATAATAATAGAGTTATGTTAATTAATATATACATAATTATATATATGTATATAAAGAGTGTATATATTTTATATACATTGTCAAAACTTTTATATACATAATATATACTACTTGATTTTATAGTTACTTCTTAACCCTTCATGTGTACCAATAACAATATTTTTTCATTTACAAATAGTACAGAGGAAAGTATATCATTTTGGATTTTTCCTGTCGGTTTCAACTATCTTTTTACAGTCTTTACAATAAAAACTTACTCATCACCTTTCAGAGTTAAAGGTGTCTCGTTTTTCAAATTCTTCGATGTTTATAAGGTCATGATATGACATTTTTTTTTGTTAATATATATAATATTAGAATAGGCTCATTATTTCTTCTTTTTTTTCTTTTACTTGGATAGTATTGTTATTTACAAGTTCTATAAAACACCTGAGAGTTGCTTCGACATCTGTGATGGCATCATGTGCTCATATAAAATATTCAGAAAACAATTTTTTATGAAGTTCTCATAGTTTTGGATACTTGAATCTTTTTCAATTTCATTCTAGTGCACAAAAATTCACTGTTGATTTCATAGTACAAAAAACTTGTTTTGGTTTATATTTATATTCTAATGCCTGCCTTTTTAGCTCCAGCTTGATCATATCTTGATCATATTCAATATTATGTCATATAATCATATCAGGCTCATTGATGTATTCTAATATTTCATCAATTACATCTTCTATAAAAGGAGCTTTTTTGATATCTATATCATATATATGGTGTACTTCTGATGATGCGTATGGGATAGGGGTTTTTGGATTTATCAGGATATTCACTCTTTTTTCTTCTATAAATTTTCAATTTGTTAGGTCTCACATTATTCAAGCGAATTGAATAACTTTTGGCTGTAAGTCAAGGTTTGTTTCCTTTTTGTTAATAAATCAAGTTGTTTCAGTATCAAATACAAATATTTTCATAAGTGCTTCTACACGTTATTAGATAATATACTATTATGAGTGTATAAAATTAGAAGTGTTTGTAAAGAAAAAATAGCTTACTTTTTAAAGTAAGCTATTTTTTATTTTTTTAATTGATAGTAATTTCTTCAGACCCTTTCTACTATGCTTTTATTTTGTAAATTCATATAGATTGTAGTTTGTTTTACATTCCTTGTTTTGAGAACTTCCTTCGTAATTTCTTCAGTATTCATAGCTTCACCATTTTTTTCTAGTACATTTACTATAACATCTAACACTGTACCAGGGACGAATCACCATTCTTTGAGGGCATATATTCCTCTTCAAATAAGTACAAATTCATTATTTCTTATGAGTTCATTGTGAATAGTGTTTACTTTTACATTTTCTCAAAGGAAGTCAGTAATTTTATTAGAGATATCTATGAAGTGCATAGGAATCTTTTCTTTTTTCATGACATAGATAGCTTTATCTTTGAGTGTTTTTGGATTTAATATTTTCCATTTTGTTAACCCTATCAGAGTTTCTTCTCATTTTACAATATCATCAAAAAGATCAAGTACTGAATCTACAAAAGTAGAGTTGATATTTTCTTTTCCTTTTAAATTTAGAATAATTGTTTCATAGAGTGCATTTTGATCAATGACATCTTTCTTTTTCTTTAATATTTTTCAGGCTTCTGTATGAACCGCTTCAATAGTTGTTTTTGCAATACTTGGAAGATAAAAATAGATTTTACAACCAAGTTTTTGTTTTGATTTTTTCACATCAAAATCAGATTGAATAATAACCTCTAATATACCTGCATTTACATTCTGTTCAAGTTGAAGGTCCTTGATAATTATGTTGATGAGTTTTTCTCTTGATAATGCTCCTCCGTGAAGTGAAAGAAGTTCTTTCGCTTTTTCTTGAATACTTGTTAAAAGAGTTGTTTTTACAATTCTTCAGATTTTTTTAATTCAAGAGTCCTCTATTTGTCTTACTCTTTCTCTTGTAATTGCCGGAGAAAAAGAAGATCCAATATTTTGTAGAGTTTCTCTTTCTCAAGAGATTCATACTCTTCTTTCTATAACATTTTTTTCTCTTTCTGAAAGAGAGTTTAATATTCACCCGAAAGAAGAGGAAATATTTTTATTGTTTAAAGTTAAAGTGTTCATGTATTTTTTGTTAAATATATGTCTTCATACATATATAATTATTTTATCTTAAAAGTCAAATATTTTAAGTTTTTAAAAAGGAAGTTTCATGTTGTTTTTTGCTATTGTTTTTGTCTCTGTTTCTCAATACTCATTGATAAAGGTCTCTATTTTATATTCCTTTTGTTCTTTCATTGATCATAATCATCAGAATAAAATTACTATTCCTGATGAGATAGTTAAGATAACCCCTTGTCAGTAAATTATATTTTGAAAGAAGAACTGAAGTCAATTAATAAAACTGAGAGAAATAAGTCATGATAGAATGATAAATATTCAACTTATTATTATTATGTAATAATTTTTAAAAGATATATTTGAATGCAGTTTAATTTTTTCCTTGTTGCTCGTTGAAAGAGTAAAGAATAAAATAAGCAGAAGCAGAAGTATTAAGATAAAACCAATATTTCATGCAAGAGGGCTAAATGACGTCCAAAACTTGTCATTATCAGTGTTAATAAGCCAAGGTTGAAAAAGAGATATGAGAAGTACTCCACTTCAAAATAAACTTATTTTTCCTGAAAAACTCAGGTACAGGCTTTTAAATTTGAGTGTATTTATGGTTTTTATAAGTATGTTTTGTATCTTTCTTTTTTTTCATCTTTCTTTGTAATCCATTTTTTATTTTTATTGTTTAGTTGTTTTAAAATCTAATAATATTTGATATTTTTGCAAATACTTTATACTATTTCATATTAAAAGTGTATAACATATGATGAAATGGGAAATAAAAAAGTAATAAAAAATAGTTTTTTTGACTTAATAGCATTTATTTTAAGTTTTTTTTGATGATTTTTAAGAGGGATTGTTTTTTTTGTAAGAAAAAGGGAAAAATTACAATTGAAAAAAAATTACTTTTTTAATTATCTAGATTTTATTTTTAGAAAATGGCCAAAATATTTTTGGAATAAACCAAGCTTTTTTAAATTGACTTCATTTTTTTGAGATATGCTTCACTTTATCTTTAAAAAAGAGAAGTAATTACTTATAATCCATCCCCCTAACGGGTACTTCCTTTCATACGAAAGAAAGAAATAATTTTAATTTATCCCCTCTGTAATTATGAAAATTAAAAATATATGAGCTTTTACATTAATAGAGATTTTAGTTTGAATTCTGATCATATCATTTATTATGATTTGATGATTTCAAGCATTGACAGCAGTATGAATATGAAAAGTAAGACTTATACAACAAACAGATATGCAAAAACAAAGTTTTTATTTTACAGAGAAACTTTTTGAGATGATTAAGAAATGAGGGACGCTTGATTATGAAGAATTCTTTAATAGGAAAACTGTTTGAAATGTAAGCTTCACATGAGGCCACTTTTTATCTCCTACCTGATTTGGGAATTTTTGAGAATGATGAAGTATATGATCAACTGCTTATGGAGCGAATTTTTATTATTGTAGAAGTTGAAACGGAGTAGATATTATGTGAACAGGTTGATGCGTAGAAACATCAAATACCTGAACTTTAGCTAATGATTCGAGCTATATTGGGACTGCGCAACGATATGGACAGTATAGCTTTCAGTTTATTGATTATAATTCAAATGCGGATGATGATTTATGAAATGAGAATGGCATAAATTGAATTATTTGAGATGATGATGATGAGTATTTATGAGAAGGCCCAATTGTTTTTAGCGGATGAACAAATATCACAGAGCTGTTTCTTATTAGTTGAGATAATAAAGAAAGACTATTATTTAGATGGGATGTCAAGAATGATCCGGATTATCCATGAAGTGCATGTAACTTTTGAGATTGATCATCTCCTACTTGAAGTGGCTGTCTTTGAACTATAGAGTATTTAAAGCTAGAAGGAAAAGATTGGTGAATGGACCATGATGAATGAACTTCCGATACGAATAATACTCAGTATGATGGAGTTATTGATACTTGGATCATTGATACTGATTTTACTTGAGGAGCAAATATTATTGCAGCTTCGAACACTACGAATTATTGGGTATCTCTTTTTCCAGATACTATTAATGTATCGACTTTTGCAGTGTTTGCTTATCCAAATAAAGATAGAAACTTAGCTTGGAGAGATGCCAGCCAGTCTACTAATATTACTCCTTATGTGAGGTTAAAAATTGGATTACTTCCATCTTGGAAGAGCAGAAAACAAATAAAATGAAACCCAAGAGAATTAAAGTTTTCTACCACTATTAGCCTTACTGATATTTTTTCTAATTAATCTTTATGAAATTACATAATATTCAAAATACATCAAAGTGATTCACTATTGTACTTGCTATGTGAATAGTCTTAATTATCACATTACTTGCTTTACTGATTTTGGAGTATATAATTCCATTTTCAAAAAATGTAAAAGGAATTGAAAATAGTTCAAAAGCTTATTATGAAGCAAATTCTTGAATAGAAGATGCCCTGTGGTTTACCAGCCAAAATAGCGTTGGGTCAGAAAGTTGAACGATTATTTCGTCAACTGCTGTCTGAAATAATTTTACTGTTATTGGTTTAGGTGATATACTTCCTCCAGTTTGAAAATGAAATAGTGAATATGATTCTGATTGGAATAAAATAGCAGAGTGACAACCTATACAATTAGATATATGAAGTGGGGCTATTAGTAATTGGAATACTGTAGATTTTTATTTTAGAGTTCCTGACCTAGATTATAATAAATCAAGTTCAGAGATTTTATGATGATCTAATCCAATAGTGAATTGGCAATTATCATGAGAGGCTGATGCTGTGAATGCAAGTTGAAGTTATATATACCCCTGAGATGTTTGTGACTCTGATACTTCATGCAGTACAGGAGATATAAATTTTTCTTTAAAGACATGAATTCAGCTTGCTTGAACTTCTATTAATTTTGCTTCTTTTTATGCTACTGAATGTGATGATGGGACAGAGCAATGTAGTTTGAAATTATCAGTCATTAATGATTTAGAATTATCGGATGGTACTCCTGTGCCATACCTGGAATGGAAAATTGATTTTGGAACCCCGGTAGCACTCAGGTTTGCTCAAGTTAATTCAAGTGGGAAATCATATTGATTTAAAAAGGAGTTAGAAGTAAAGGTAGCTCAACAGACAGTTATAGAAGCTTTTGATTTTACTATATTTCAGTAATATTGTACTTACTTTTGTGACCAAAAGTAACAAAAGTCTTTAAGGCTTCGCAGCCTTAAAAATCTGCGATGAATACAGAAAACAAATATTTTTTAGATATAATAAATGAAACTATTTAAAATAGAAGAAAATGATGCGAATCAGAGGTTAGATAAATTTTTAAAAAAATTATTTCCATCTGCAACAAGAAGCCTGATTTATAAGTTTAATAGGAAAGATAAAATTAAGATTAAGTTTGAATGATCAGAGTGAAAGTATAGAAAAAGAGATAATGAATACAAAATTCAAGAGGGAGATGAAATAAAGATTTTTTTGAGTGATGATGACTTTGATGAGTTGACCTCACCCCAAGCTTCTTCTGTAGGAGAGGAAGTAAAGGGAGAGAAGTTTCATAAAGAAAATATTGCATATGAAGATGAGGATTTATTCATTGTGAATAAAAACTCTGGGATAAATGTACACCCATGAGATTTTAAGACAAAAGAAATCTCACTCATTGCTCAAGTACAAGATTATTTATGAGATACACTTAATAGTCTTACTTTTAAACCCTCGTTAATTCATAGGATTGATAGGGATACGAGTGGGATCTTGATGATAGCAAAGAAAAAAGATATTTTAGTAAAACTTGTAAATGATTTTAAGAGCCATACAAAAGTAAAAAAAACTTATTATGCTATAGTTCTTGGAAAACTGAGTAGAACATCATGATCAATAACAAAAAAACTTCTCAGAATAGAAAATGCAAGAAATGAAGCAAAAGTTCAAGTATCTGAAAAGGGGCAGACAGCAATTACTCACTATAAACTTTTAGCAGAACATACATTACAAACAAAAGAATGAATTGTGATTCTTTCGGAAGTTGAAGTAAAAATTGAAACATGAAGGATGCATCAAATTAGGGTGCATATGGCCTCAATTGGAAACCCAATAATTTGAGATAAATCGTATTGAGATAAAAAAATGAATTCTTTTATGATGAGACAATATGGTCTCAGTAGGCAAGCCTTACATGCTTGGAAAATAGAGTTTTTTCATTATGCTAAGAATAAGAATATGGAGATTACAGCAAGCTTAAAAAAAGATCTTGCTCAATTTATCACTAATATACAAAAATAACAATGGAAGCTTTTTTATGAACATTATTATGAAATATAATTATTGCCTTTTGAATTATGGTAACTATTTTTATTTTCAGTATTTTTAAGAAGAAACTCATTCATTATATAAATTATATAACAGCAACTACTGTTGGACTTTTGTTATGAATAATATTTATTTGATTTATTCCTGAATTAGCAGAGTCTGAGTTGTCTTGAAAACATTTATGACTGTTTATATTGCTAGGTTTATTTTTATTTTATGTATTTGAATTATTTCTTCATTGGCATCATTGTCAGGACTTATCTCATGAATCACATGGTTGTCATCATACTCATGCTCATTCAGGGAAAAGTGGAAAATTAATGTTTGGTGGAACACTTTTGCATAATATGTTTCACTGAGTTATACTATTTTGAGCATTTTCGATAAATATGACTTTTGGAATTGCAACAACCTTTGCATTATTATTACATGGAGTCCCTCAAAATATCGTGAATTACATTATGAATCATAAAAAGGAAAAATATGCTTATATTGCAGCTTTTGGTGGAATATTTTGAGCTCTTTTAACCTATCCATTTGCGGATACCTTACTTGAAAATAAGTTCTTTATTTTAGCTGTTATTACATGAGGTTTACTTTACACAGCATTGGCAGATATCTTTCCTGAATTTAAAGAAAAATGAGAGATGAAAGCAAAAGTGAGTTATTTGTTTTTTATTATTTTATGAGTATCTTTCTTTTTTGGATTTGAGGAAATGATTGAATCTGGACATCAAGAAGAGGTACATGAAGGGCATGAAAATACACATGATACGTATTCTCATTAAATAATTTTTTAATAGTATACTATGGTTTGAAAAATTCTAAAACTTATGTTTACCAGAGGACTTTCAATGAAAAGGTGGAATAATTTTCCACGTATTGAAGATGTAAGTCACTTGGATAATATTTGATACAAAGTACACATTGCATTGTTTTTAGCATATTTAGAAGAAAAAAATTGAACTTCAGTTGATAGAGAGTTTTTAATAAAAAGAATTATTTTTAATTCATTTAGATGACTGGTAATCTCAGATATTCATTCGTGAACAAGAGATTATATAATGGAGATTGATAGTGATATTTTTTCAGAAATTGAGAAAAAGGCATATATAGCTATTTTTGAAAAAGAAGCTCCGTCACATATAAAGGAGGATATGGAAAATACGATAAATGATAACTCAAAAACAATAGAGCTAGATATTATTTTTGCAGCAAAGAAATATGCTGCGTATAGAGAGTGTCTTGTAAATGAAAAAGTATATTCAGATATGTATGAAGTTCCTTTAAAATGACTTATCATCTCACTTGAAAAACAAAGAAAGAAATTGAAAAGTCTCGATATTCTCTTAGGAAATGATAATTATATAAAATTTTTATCACATATTAGAAGGCTCTCACATTCTCTGAGATGGAATCAAGAAAAAAGAATGTTTCCTGTATCTGTTATGTCTCACTTAGTTATTATAACTTTTATTTCATATGTATTATGAAAGATTGAGAATGATAATGGAGGAAATTATAATATTCTTGAACTCATGTTAAAATCAATTTATCATGATATTCCAGAGGCTATTACATGAGATATTATAACTCCAACAAAAAAATCAGTTTCATGATTTGAAGAGGTTTTAGAAAGAGTAGAAATAAAAATGATGGATGATTATCTTTTTTATTATGTGGAGGATGATTATAAAGAACTTGTAAGCGATTATATGTTGCAGCCATTTGAGGGCGATCATGGAGTTTTATCAAAAAAAGCAGATATATTAAGTGCATTATTTGAAGCAAAGGTAGAAGTAAATAATGGGGCTACAAATTTTTATGATATATATAGAAAAATTAAAAAGAAAGTAAATTCATTTGATTCAGTAAGTGTTGATTACTTCGTAAGAGATGCTCTTGATAGTTTTGATGATGTTTCAGACGATATTAATTTAAACAACTAAAAATGAAAACCTACGATAAGTTTTTAAAATACTACGATGAGATTGTGAGAGGAGTGAATAGTCCTCTAGAAGAAGAAGTAGAATTTTTAATAGAAGATGTTATAAATGAACATAAGCCAGATACAAAAAACATTTTAGAAACAGCTTGTTGAACTGGAGTGATAGCACGTGAAATTATTAAAAAATGATACTCAGTTACGTGACTTGATATGAGTGAGAATATGTTGAAAATGGCAGAAGTGAATCTAAAAACCTCACCCCTAACCCCTCTCCTTCGGAGGAGAGGGGGAGGACAAAAAAAAGATGCCGGACTTGTACTGGCTGATATGACAGATTTTGATCTTGAGGAAACTTTTGATACGGTGTTGTGTAATTATAATTCTATTTGTCATTTATTGAAATGGGAAGATTGGGTGAAATTTATTGAGATGGCAAATAAACATTTAGAAAAAGATGGATTATTCGTATTTGATATTAATACGCTCTATGAATTTGAAAATATAACAAAAGACTTTGCCCAATTTTATACATTTTGAGATGATAATGTGTGTTTAGAAATGTTTAAAGTTGGATGATATTTTGAGTGGCTTGTGAAGATATATGAGAAATCTGATGATGGAAGATTTGATCTTACTACTGAAGTAGTGAGAGAAAATAGTTTCCCAATTTCTAAAATAGAAAAAGAATTGAAACAACAAGGGTTTAAAGTTCTTGAAAAAATAGATTATCATTATGGAGAAGTAACTGCAAAAAGTGAAAGGGTATACTTTATTTGTAAAAAGAAGTAAATTCGAGACTATTGCTTTATAAAAATGTATCAGTATAGTTAAATCACATAAAATTTATTTTTCATAAATGTAAGGAGGTATGAAAAATTGAAACAAAGCACCGAGTGGGTGTAGTTTATTAGATGGAGCAGTAAAATTTGAAGAAGCATCAAGGGAAGATAACATAATGTCATTGTCTTCACTATGAGATATATACTATGAATTAAGACTTTATACTCTTGCGAGAATATTTTACTTAGGAGCTCTCGGGGTTCATCGAGAGGGAAAAAAAGATGATTTAAGTATTTGTTTCGTGAAAGAGATGAATTTGAAAATAAAGGATGTAGAAAAAATACTAGCAGATGAAAAAACAATATAACAAATTAATAATAAAAAACACATGCAAAAATACGTCCTATCAACCATTATGGGAGTTGAATCAATAGCAAAAAAAGAAATAGAAAGACAAGGCTGAGTTATAGAGGAAGTAGTAGATAGACTCATTACTTTTTCATGAGAAATAGAATTAATTCCAAGGGTAAACTTTTGGTCAAGAGTAGGGAACAAAATGTACATGTTATTAGCTGAGGCTGATAATATTGATAATTTTGATAGTTTGTTTGATGTAGTAAACTCGATCCATTGGAAAAAGTATTTTAAAAAAGATTTTCCAATTTTAGTAAAAGCTACTTCTTTGAGATCAGAGCTTACAGCTATTCCAACAATTCAATGAGTTTCTAAGAAAGCTATTGTTAAGTCTTTAACGGGAGGTTCAGGAGATCATGTAAATGAGGATAGAGATCTAGAAAAAATGGATATTTTAATCTTGCTTATTGATAATAAAGTCAGAGTTCTATTAAATACTTCGTGAAAAGCTCTTCATATGAGAGGTTATAGAGAGGAAGCTTGAGAGGCTCCAATAAAAGAGTCTCTTGCTGCAGCATGTATTTTGTTATCAAATTGGAGATTTAAAGAGGCCTTTTATGATCCTTTTTGTGGAAGTGGAACATTTGCTATTGAGGCACTTATGATAGCAAGAAATATTGCTCCATGACTGAGGAGAAAATTTGCCTTTGAAGGTTTACAACTTATAGACTGGGAAACTTCTGAAAATGAAAGGGCACTTGCAAGAAAAAAACGTTTTGAATGAGAGTATAAAATATATGCTTCAGATATTGATCCAGAAATGATTAAAATTGCAGAAGCAAATACCGCAAGAGCAGGACAAGAATGAAGGATAGATTTTCAAGTGAAAGACTTTAAAGCTTTTGTAGAACCAGGACTTCCATGAACTATAGTCACAAACCCTCCGTATAATCAAAGGTTAAAAGATGATAATATTGATAGTTTATATAAACATATTGATAAGTTATTTAGAATAAACCCAGAGTTAAAATGATGAGCTATTACCAGTTATACAGATTTTGATAATCTCATAAAACTTTCAGAGTATAAAAAGAGAAAGTTATATAATGGTGGAGAGTTATGTTACTTTTATAGAAGAAAATAGTTTTATATTTTAATGTCTTAAGTATTATGGGTGATAAAAAAACGCAAAATTCTCATTTGAGCGTAGTTGAAAATACACAAGAGGAAGCTCAAGAAATGTTTCCGGATGATACATTCGAAATTCAAGAAAAAAAGAGAGCAATATTCGATCGTACAGTTGAGAATTTTCTTAACGTTATGAGTAATGAAGGATTTTCTTCTCAAACTTTATGAGAAAAATTGGAGGAAGAAGAATGGAATAAATAGACGTTATTTGTAAAAGTGCCAAAAAATTAAGTAAAAAGATAAAAAATAGAAAAAGGCCAGTACGATGAGTACGGCCTTTTTGTTTTTTCATTTTTTTCTCCTTTAATTGTTGACAATGGACCATTCCAATTTTTCACCATGCATTAATGGTATAAGTATATCTTCGTCATTTTCTGAAAAACGATATTCTTTGGGGACGGTCATTGGGGTTTTTTCTAAAGTAATTGTTTGTGTATTTGTTTCTAATCCATAAAAGTTAGCACCACTTATACTTGCAAATGTTTCTAACTTATCTAATGCATCAACCGAATCAAATACTTGAGCATACATTTGTAATGCACTGAGTCCTGTAAAGCAACCAGCACAACCACAGGTGGATATTTTTTTATTTTTTAGGTGGGGAGCTGAGTCTGTTCCCAAGAAAAATTTACTATTTCCACTGGTAGCAGCTTTGATTAAAGCTTCTTGATCAGTGTCTTTTTTTAATATTGGAAGACAATATAGGTGGGGTTTAATTCCTCCTACTAACATGTCATTCCCATTAAATAAAAGATGCTGGGGTGTAATAGTAGCACCGATTTTACCTTTTGCATTTAAGACATATTCAACGGCTTCTTTTGTTGTTATATGTTCAAGTACAATTGGTAATTCTGGAAACTCTTCCCTTAAAGGTTTAAGAACTTCTGAAATGAAACCAGCTTCTCTATCAAAAATCCACCCATGTGTTACTTCTCCATGTAGACAGAGAGTCATTCCATGTTTTTGCATTTCATCCAGTACAGGATATATTTCTTTTATATCTGTTACTCCTGCGTCAGAATTTGTTGTTGCTCCAGCTGGGTACAGTTTTGCAGCGAGAATAGATTGGATTTTTGCAGCTTTTCGAATTTCACTTACCGTTGTCTGATCTGTAAGATACAGAGTCATATACGGTGTAAAATAATCATTAGAAGTTGCCCTCATTACTCGATTTTTATAATCAAGAGCTTGATTCACTGTTGTAATGGGTGGGATTAGATTTGGCATTACCAGAGCTCTTCCAAAGGTCTGAGCCGTTATTGGTGCGACTTCATTTAATAAGTCACCATCTCTAAAATGTACATGCCAATCATCAGGTTGTATAATCGTAATTTGCTTAGACATTTCTGTCTCCTTTTAAGAAAGTTCTAAAATTGATTTTATTAACCAGGGCCTGAGCATAAAAACAGTACCAATTGCAATTGCATCAGCGTATTTTTGTAGCTCAATTGCTGCACTTTTTGATTGGACTCCATTTCCAGCAATAATAGGGAGTGTAATACCTTTGTTCTTTGCCTCCTTAACCGTTTCAATTACATATGGTAAAACTAAGTGACTACTTAATCCTCCTGCTTGTTTAAGACCTCGTTTTAAGAGAGGAGATGTATCATCAAAAATTGACCAATCAATTGGTTTTTCAAATTTATGATGAGCTTGTTCAGATTGAGTTCCATATGGAACTGTATTTGCAATCCAAAAAGCATCAGCTAAACCTTTATCCTGAATCTCTTTTAAAAGTTGAATAGGAACAAATGGGTTAAAATTTGCCACTAATGGAACTTTCGTAAGTTTTCTTGCTTCTTCAAGCATTGGTATTACCATTTTTAAAAAAGCTTGTGGGTCTTGACCTGTATTTGGGCAAGCGAAGTTAATTTGGAGAGCAAAACTATTGTTCAAAACAGAAATTGCTTTACAAAAATAACGTAACTCTTCCAGTTTTTTTTCTAGGTCTGGTTCGATAGACATAAAGGAAAGAAAATAATTATCTTTTCTTTTTTGCCACATCATTTGATCCATAGACCAGTCAATACCTTTATTGGTAAGTCCGACTGCATTTATAACATGACCACCAAAGAAATCCACATATACACATTTTGGAAGTATATGTAAAGGAGTTATATGGTCTTTTCTCATAGGCATATTTCCTTTTCTCTCATAAGCTGTTACTGTTTTTGCAGCAAAAGCTATATCAGAAGAATAACCAGGTACAAACTGCAGTAATTTATGGAAGGGATATCCTTCACCAAAAAAACCGAATGTTCCAGGAGCACATATGACTCTTGGGAAATCTAAGTTTCCTATTCTCATTTTCTTACCTCCATAATATTAATGAAATTTGAATAGGGTACTTTTATATATTAAAACATATAAAAGTCAATATTATTTCTTTTTGTTCTTTTGATTGCAAAAAACATAATCTCACTATAATATCAGGGAAAACAATTTAATATAAATAAATATGAAAATACTTGCATTTGAGACATCTTGTGATGATACATCTATAGCAATTTTTGAGGATGAGAGACTACTTGCTATGAATACTGATAGTCAGATCAAAATTCATAATAAGACCTGATGAGTAGTTCCTGAGGTAGCTGCACGTGAACATGCAAATGTTATTTTTGATGTGCTTACTCAAACCCTAGAGGATGCGAATACAAAACTTGAAGATATTGATTATATAGGAGTGACTACAAATCCTGGATTACTCCCTTCGCTGTTAACAGGAACCACGGTTGCTTCCACTATTTCAACAGTTTTACAAACAAAAATAATACCAATAAATCATATAGAGGCTCATATATTTGCAAATTTTCTTGAGAGAAAAGAGAGTGAGATAGAGTTTCCATTGGTATGTTTAACGGTGTCGGGAGGTCATAATGATATGTATTCTATGAAATCGATGTGGGATTTAGAAAAAATCTGAAGCTCATGAGATGATGCGTGAGGTGAAGCTTTTGATAAGGTAGCAAAAATGATGGGGTTATGATATCCTGGAGGGCCGATTGTGAGTCAGTTGTCGGAAGAGTATGAGAAAACCTCACCCACAACCCTTCTCCTGTCAGGAGAGGGGAGTAAGAAAAAAAGTTTATTCCCTCGTGTTTGGCTTGTAAAAAAAGAACATAATTTTTCTTTTTCTGGACTGAAAAGTGCGGTAAAAAGAGAAGTTGATAAAAGAATAGCAGAAAAGTGAGAATTATCTGACTTGGATAAAAGAGAGATTTCATATGAATTTGAAACAGCAGTTGTAGAGGTGCTGGCTTATAAGCTAGTTCAGGCTGCAAAACAAAAATGAGTGGAAACGGTTATGTTAGCAGGGTGAGTAAGTGCAAATAATAGGTTGAAAGATCAGATAGAAACACTTTGTAATAAAGAATGATTAGAATTTATATATCCTAAAAAACTTGTATACTGTATGGATAATGCAGCGATGGTAGGAATAAACACTTATTACCGTGTGAAATACTGAGAGTTTGAAGATAAAATATGAGTTGTGAAATTATAAGAAAAGATCCTGAGCTATGCTCAGGATCTTTTTATTTACCTATTGTGATATTATTTTATAATCTCTCATAAATCTATTCAAGGCCTCTTCTATCAGAGGATTTCATTCTGTATATTTTACTATTTTTTTTATTGTATCTTGGAATGATTCAGTGTATTTTGGGTTATGAAAATTATTAATAGATCATTTTGTATTTGTGAGCAAGTAATATGCTATTTTTATAGTAATCTCTTCGAGTTCTTTATTGGTATATAGATCTCAATTCATTCCTATTTCATTTAATATAAATTGTGTATTAGTGAGATTAAGAGCAGTCCATTTTTTTGGATTTAGGTATATGTCTTTTGTAGAAGTGTGAAGAGGTAGGGCTTCAAAAAAATTTCCGTTAGATCCTAATATTCTTTCATATGCATATGTAATATCGATAATTTCTGTTTCTCATAGTTCGTTTGCTGGTTTGAAGTTAGAAGCATTCAATATTCATAATGCTTGATTATGACTGTCTCACACTTGAGAACTAATTTGTCCAGTATAATTTGTATTTTTTTCTACTTGCCAAGTAGGTGTATTAGTCTGTTGTTCTGTAGAAGTCATTTTTTTGTTTAAAAATAAATTCCGTATATTCTATCTATGAAATAGATAATGTCAATACCTTCAATATGTTTAGTGTATTTTTTATTTAATACCTAATTTTTGTTTAATTTTCAAATTATCATGCAGGAATATATTTCCATGCTCGGTTAATATATTTTTGATGAGTTTATCTCAGAATTCAAGCCTAGAGTAGAAGTCTTCTGTTGAGATAATTGCATATTTGACTTTTCTTCCATAAAATACTCAGGCAAGAAAGCCGTTAAAATCATCTTTATCTATTTCTCATATTAAGAAAATATCTAAAATATTTTTTCAGCTTTTTATGAGTTTATATTTAATTGATTCATTGATGATGACAAGCTCTAGCTCAGTTTTATCTTTGAAATAATCTTTTAGCTTGTTCATAGGATTATATATCTTTAGAAATACTCCCATGAATTCATCTATGAGGATGAATCTTTCATTCAAGAAAAATATTTTCTTTTTTAAATCCATTTTATGTTTGAGTATTCAGAGCTCAGTGAGATTATCAAGCTCTCTCTTTACTGAATTAATTTGCTCTCAAAGCTCTCTAGAGAGACCTCTCATGTGAAAACCTTTATTATTTCCTGATTCATATTCAAGAAAAAACTTCTCTAAAAGCTTTGTCCTGCACTTTGATCAAAGAATTTTTGAAATATCAAAAGTTTTCATTATCGTTTATTATTTCTTGTATAAAATATTTATTTACTCGAAATGTATCATAATAATGGGAAAAATCAAATATTTTTATTGATTTAATCATTTGGCTGTGTATAATTTTGGCAATATTTAAAATGATTAGTAAAATAATATGAAAAAACTACAACAAGAGTTAGAAGATAGAGGTTTGTTATACCAAATTTCGAGTGATGAATTATTTGATACTTTTGATAAGTGAGAATGAAAATTTTATTGTGGGTTTGATCCAACAGCAGACTCATTACACTTGGGGAATTTTATAGGTTTTATGGTGGGGGTTCACCTTATGAGAAGGGGGAATAAGTATACTGCACTCACTTGATGAGCAACAGGAATGATTTGAGATCCAGGTGGAAAAGATGCAGAGAGAACTTTTTTATCAGTAGAAGATCTTGAAAACAATCAAAAAAGTATTTCAACTCAAATTTCAAGTATTTTGAAAAACCTTCAAGAATTTAGTGGAGACAGTTTTGCATTTGATTTTGTGAATAATAAAGATTTTTACACAGGTATGTGATATCTTGATTTTTTAAGAGAGGTTGGGAAATATATCACTATTAATAATATGATAGCAAAAGATACGGTGAAAAAAAGAGTGGAAGATCCAAGTCAATCTATCTCATATACGGAGTTTTCATATATGTTATTACAAGGGTATGATTTTGTAAGGCTTTTTAAAGATAAATGAGTAACACTTCAAATAGGAGGGCAAGATCAATGGGGGAACTTAGTAACAGGGACAGAGCTGATCAGAAAAAAATATGATTGAGAAGCAAATGTATTAACCTGGCCTCTTATTACTGATGCTACAGGAAGAAAATTTGGAAAATCTGAATGAAATGCAATCTGGCTTGATAAAGATAAAACATCTCCATATGAAATTTATCAGTATTTTATGAATACCTCAGATAATGATATAGAGAAATATCTAAAAATGCTCACACTTATAGAAACAGAAGAAATTGATAGAATTGTAGAAAATCATCTTGAAGATCCCGAAAAAAGATGAGGTCAAAAACTTCTTGCATATAGAGTGGTTGAGATTATTCATGGGGCTACAGAAGCTGATTTAGCAAGAAAGATATCAGACTTTATGTTTGGATGAGTTGATAAAATAGAAATACTCAAAGACTTAACAGAAGAAGAAGGGTATACATTTAAGAAATCAATGTGAGGATTTAAATATAAATCAGAAAACTTATTTGAATCTATAGTAACTTCATGACTTGCAAAGTCTAACTCAGAAGCAAGACAAGCAGTTCAGTCATGAGCTATTCACATAAATGAAGAAAAAATTTCAGATTTTAATCATGATTTTTCAGGTGACTTTATCCAAGATAGAATACTTCTTTTGAGAAAAGGGAAGAAAAACTTTAGGATATTGTTGAAGTAAGATTTTTCTCTTGAAATGAGACCTCTCACTTGAATTCTCTCTCCTTGTCAGGAGAAAGAGGCTGCATGGTTAGGTTTGTTATTTAAAATCAAAAAAAATGAAAAAGGTATCGGAAGTTATAATTGGAGTATCGAGGAGATTAAGAAAAGAAATGACTGGTTCAGAGAAAATATTGTGGGAAAAATTAAAATCGAAACAATTAAAAAATATCAAATTTTTAAGACAAGCTCCTGTATATGTGTACACGGAAAATTCAGGGTTAGATAGGTATATAATATCTGATTTTTTATGTAGAGAATACAATTTAATAATAGAGTTAGATTGAAGTGTTCATGATTTAAAAGAGATTTATGAATTAGATAAACATAAGGAAAGTTTATTGACTAATTTATGATATAAAATAATTAGATTTAAAAATGAAGAAATACATTCTAATCTAGAAAAGGTTCTTTCAAAAATCGTAGCCTCTTTCTCCTGACAAGGAGAGAGAATTCAAGAGAGAGGTCTAAAAAATAGATCTTAATATATTTTATCAAGAACAATTTAGTGTATTTGAAATGAGACCTCTCATCTGCCCTAAAGGATGACACAAGGCCTAATCTTTTCTCCTTGTCAGGAGAAAGAGGCTGCATCATATATAAAAACAATAAAATAACGAACCGTCAATCAATAAAATAAAAAACTTCCAAATATTAATGTCCTGTTAATGTCATGTTCGTATAATAGTGTCGCAAAAGAAACACTATTTTATTTTTATGATATTTCAATTTATGAGGAGGTCTTTCGAGTTTAGGTGATTATAGCTATAATTGCCTTTATTTTTTTGTATTTTTATTAGTTAATTTAGATAGGATATTATGGTTCAGAAATATATAGCACGTGTAGTATTATTTTTTATTTTATTCACTCAATCTCAAGCATGAGTACTGTATGTGAACGCAGCAGAATCTTTAGAATGAGAAAGGAATCAAGCAGTTTCTACGCTTGATGCAGTTGATAGTGTTCTTGATACAGCTATCACAAAAATTGATAAAAAATTAAAAAGTAAAAAAACAAAGCAAAGACTAGGAAAGAAACAAGTGGAAATAAAAGAATATTTAGAAGAAGTGAAGAAGGAAATAAAGAAAACAAAGAGTAAAAAAGAAATAAAATTATTGACCCAAAAAGCAAAGAAAAAACTTGTTTTAAAAGTAGTTTCATGAGTTTCAAACTATAAAAATATAGAAGAGTGAATTGATAAAAAACTCAAGACTAAACAAAAGAAAAAAGCTCTGAAAGCTTTACAAAAATCTTTGAAAAACAAAGGTTCATATAACTTGATTATTAAGACAAAGCTTTCAAAAAAGAATTTTCTAAAGAAATATAAAACTTTTGATAGCGCTTTAGATTTAAAGCTTCTATATAAAAAAGGAAAAAATAAATATTTTGAGCTCTCTATTTCAGAAGATTCAATTTTAAGAGAAGAGCTTTTGGATGGTATTGAATCCGGAGAATTTCCAGAAAGCTTTTTATGAGTAGATGTCATAAAACCAGAGATATTTTCTATTCAAGAAATTTCTCTCGAGTGAGAAGATATTTCACAAACTTGGTGAGTAGAAAAATATAATTTATTCCGTCAGTTTGAAACAGTATCTCTCTGAGAAAAAATACAGGTATGAATTATTGATACATGAATTGATTATAACCATACGGACTTAAAAGATAATGTTGTATCATGATATGATTTTATCAATGATGATAATGATGCATTTGATGATCAATGACATGGGACTCATGTAGCTGGTACTGTATGAGCCAGTATAAATGGAGAAGGAATTATCTGAATGAATCCATATGTAGAACTGGTACCACTTAAAATATGTGATAGTGATGGATTTTGTCCAAGTTATGCAATTACAAGAGCAGTTTCATATGCAATGGAGCAAAATATTGATGTGATCAATATGAGTCTATGAGGGAGATGAAACCCAAATGACAGTGTGATTTGTGATGCTATTCAATTCTATACACAAAACTGAGGTGTTGCCATCGTTGCAGCATGAAATAGTAATATTGATACTTCAGAATTTGTTCCGGGAGGTTGTTTAGAGTCTATTACAGTTGCTGCTGTTGATAGCTCATTACAAAGAGCTTCATTTTCTAACTACGGTTCAGATGTAGATATTGCTGCTCCATGAGTAGGGATTTATTCGACATATCCAGGAAATCTCTATAGGTCAATGAATGGGACGAGTATGGCTGCTCCTCATATCGCAGGTTTAGTATCTGTTATGAAATCATTGAAACCAGAGTTAGGAAAAGATGAAATAAAACAATTACTGAAAATAAATAGTACGAATATCTCAACAGATCAGCTAGTTGCTTGATTTGTAGATACAGTTCAACTATTGAGTTCTCTTGATGCTGTTACTATTGATGAAAGTACAGATGTAGTGGTAGGAGAAGGGACGGAGGTTGTGAGTATAGATCCAGTTGGGAGTACAAGCCCAGAAGATATATCTATACTTGAAAGTGTAGCCAATATTGATTTTTCAGAGGAATATGAAGAAATACCAACTCCAAGTTACCTCTCACTTGATGGTATTTTACAAACAGAAGTTCAAAGTACGGAAGAAGATTTTATTCCTGTTCCAGAGATAATTTACAATAAAAATCCTGAAATAAAAATGGATTTTCCATTACAAATAAATAGTTTAGAAGTCGATAATGAAGTATCTCCGTTAGACCAAGTTATTGATATCACTGGTTTTGAAATCTCTCAAACGCAAGAGGATAATAGTTGATATCCTTATAAAGAATGAGAAAATCAAATATTAAAAATAGAAGAAGTGATTGATGAGTGACCATCTCAAGAAGTAATTAATACTTGAATGTTTACATCAATTCCTGAATTGGAAAAAGGGGAAAATATAGAAATAAATTCTACGAATAATGAGCGTATATCATTTGAAGAAAAGATTGAAAAATGAACCCTTGATGAAATTATTAAAAGTAACTCTGGAGCTATTCCTCAAACAGTAGAAATAGAAATTTGAGATATTTGAAAGGGAGATATACAAAATAAACGAGAGTGAAAAAAAGCTCCTTATCACAGAGTGAAAAAATCACTAAAAGAGCCGATTTTTGATATGTGAGAAATGGTTTTACCAGATGAAGGGAGTGGTTCTGGAATTACTAATGAAGATAATTGAGTATCTATTCAAAGATCATATAGTTGTAGTATTTTTAAATGACAACAATGTAAGTTAACTATAAATGATGCGGGTCGTCATAGTATTGAGCCAATATGAGACTCAGTAGCATCTGTGTTTACGAAACGGGATTATGTATATTTTACTTGAATAAAACCAGGTACAACAACATATAACTTTATTCGTTATGGATCAATTTTCAATACAGTTACTGTAACAGTAAAAGATATTCCTGAACCTATTGATCTATATTGTACTGTAAAATCAGGAGGTACCTGTAATTTTTCACTTCCAGAAGCCATATCATATGCTCCATCTGCGATAAATTCTGAGTATACAATAGATTATGAATTTAGGTATAATTTTCTTACCGTTGATACACGATCAGTATGAAAAACAAGCTTTACTGTAAATACCTGAAACATCCACTTAGCAACTATTCATTTGGATATTACTCCGAATGTTCCTGAGTATGAGTGTACTATAATAGAGTGATGATTATGTAAAGTGAACGTGAGATATGCATATGCATTACAATTTATAGAAACAGTATGAGGACTTACAAATATCAATGTAAACAATGAAGATGTATATATAACATGACTTAAATGATGAGAAGAATATATATATTTTATGTGACCTGGGTATAAGGATTACCGTGCTGGAATAAAAGTAAAAGTTATAGCGGTATCAGATATTGAGTTACAGACAACAAACTGTAAATTATGGGAAGTATGAAATGAATGTGTTGTTTCCCTTATTTCTGCAAATAAGTTTACATATACAACGTCAACTGGATGAATTGTAAATGTGAGTGCTGATTCTGGGAAAATATATATTTCGTCACAAGCTGTATGAGAAACAGATGTATATGTAAAATATAATGGGAGTCTTGTATGAGTTATAAATATATTAGTACAAACAAACGCAAGAGCCTATAATTGTCGTACGAATCTATGAAGGGAATGTAGCTTTTATTTACCAAAGGGTGCTCGGCAGTATACCTATACTGTTTCTACTCCATGAATCGTAGATTTAGAGCTTTGATGACCAGAATTAAGAACATTCTATGTGAGACCACAAAAAGCATGATCAGTTGTAATATATGCAAAGCACCAATGAGGTTACGTTGCTCAAATATATGCAACATTTACAGAGATTAAGGAATATAATTGTGATATAGAAGAATGAAGTTATTGTTCTCTGTTAGGGCTTCCTGAATATTATGACTATGAAGTAATAAAAGATGATATAAGAACTTGAAGATTTAGAATAGATAGTAAAAACTATTGAGATCCAAAATATCTTGAAGTAGCCATATGACCAGATACAGTGACATGAATAAGGTCGTGAACAGTTGACCTCTATATTGATAGAGCAGCAGCACTCTGAATTCATACACTTGCAATAATGCATGTAAATATTACAGAGCAATCTTATCAAAAGCAATCATTTTGTGAGACAAAAGTGAATGGAAGATGTGATATAGGACTCAGAAATATATGAACAGATAAGTATAGTATTATGGTATCTAAACCAGGAATGCTCAGAATAGAAGCCAAAAGGGATTACATGGTAATGTTTGCCGAACAAGAATGAGAAGTAGAGGTTATTATTAAAAATAATGAGACATGACTCATAGCTCATAAAGGAACAGTGACAATAGAAGGAGAATACATTATTACAGTCCCAAGAATAGCAACAACTCTTTCAGAAAAGACTTTTAATTTGTCTGTATGAGAGAGTGCTGAGTTAGAAATAATAAATGGGAATACAAATAATAAATATACGGTTATAAAAAGATATCCAAATATATCAGTATCGTATGTGTGAACTAATAAGTATAACATAACAGTATTGAATGGAAACTATACAAACAATACGATTCAACTCATAGATACAGATAAAGAATATGAAAATGCTACAGTAAATATCATAATAGAAACGGCAGACACATGATGAGGTTGAGATACAGGCTGAGGAACATGAGATCTTCCTCTGAGTTTCAAAAACCTTTCGTATGAACCAGTAACAGAGTTATGAATTTGAATCATGAACTTTGATATTACATGAAGTCCAACAGAGGTATGAATCCAATATCTTACTTCGGATAATTCTATTGCCAGACAACAATTAGAAATCAATCCAGATGGAATATATTCATTGGTAATAGACAAGAATGATACTTTAGACTCAGGAGCAGCATATGAGAATTTTATGCCATATTATGTAGATGCTGAGAATACTAGTTATTATTATGCTGATGATAATTATTTATCGTTTGGGAGTGAAGCATGAAAATGAGAAGTTATTTGAGTATGAGTGCAGGAAAGTAACTGAGTAAAAATTAATGCTGATAATGCTGAAATTATTTTTGAGAGATTTAAGGTTAAGATAGACAAGATAGTAGAAGTACTGAAAGCAGATGAATCTAAACAAGGGAATATACCAGTGGTACTTGAGAAGATAGTGGTGTTGAAAGAAAAGCATAGTTCTAATACTCTTGTTATTCAGATATTGGAGTATTTGGAGAGTGGGTTGAAGGGGGTGATAGGAATAGTCGATTGACCAGAATGAGAGGTAGATGAATTTATAAAATCACTTTTAGAAGATACTGGAATAAGTATTACTGTTACATGATTAAATATAAATGTACTTGATACTTATAGATGTAAACTTAATAATAGCTCAAAAGAATATTACAAACCAGAACATGCACAATGTGTTACAGAACAATACAATGCATGGAAATGTAATACATGATACACAGAGGTATGATGATATAGTTGTGTAAATGAGGAGTATTACTGAGTAAGAAGTGCAAAACTTGAAAAAATAAATATTTTTCAGGAAACAATAGATACTAGTATTACAAAAATATCAATGAGTTTATCATCTAAAAGCATTTTAGAGAAGTATGATATTACCAGTAAATTAATCGCAAAAATTATATGAATTCAAAAACAGGTTGATACACAATATAGTTCAAGTAAAGAAAAAGTATGATTAATAAATGACATACTTGACTATTATGTATGAAAATTAGATATACTATTTTTAGCATATGAAGTTGAATTAAATAAATACAAAGCAAGTTTAGAAACAGCATTGTTAAAATGACAATATGAACAAGCTCAAGCAGAAACAGAGAGTCAAACATCAAAATGAAACTTAGATTGATATGAGCAATCAGTTACTGATTTCTTAGAAGAGTTTACAGAATTACTTAGTTTAGCAGAATTTTGAGAACTCTTGTTGTGAATAAAGAATTTTGTATATAATCTAGATGAGGAACTAGAAAATATAGCAGTGCAATTATGAGAACTCTATGAACTTTACCAAAACAGAGAAGAAATCTTTGCATGACTTGATGATTATAAAAAGGCTTACTATACGAGTTATTTAGAAACGACTGTTTGGCTTGCTGCTATACCTATAAAGCTTGGGAAATTTAGTAAGGTGAAGAAGTGAGGGGATAGTAGTACATTAGCTGAAATTAAAGAAATTAAGAAGAAACAGGATGAAGAGAGTACACAATCAGGAACTCCTGTGACTGTGCTGAATGCTTGAGCAAAAGTTGAGGGGAGAATTGATCATGTAATGGATTTTGAACTTAAGTCAGACTGAACATACAAATGACTCCATTCGTTAAATGAGTTGGATGTTTCTCAGTATGTGAGAGATGTAGATACAAATAAATTCCCAAATACTGTAAATGCACCATATGAAGCAAAGGTTTCTATTAAAGATTGAAATGGATGAATTATTGAGAAGTGAAATAATGGATGAATTTCTTCTATATTCCCAGATGGTTGGAGTAGAGAAAAAATTATTGAGGAAGTAACACATGCAATAGAGAATAATAAAGGGAAAGATACCTCTCCATTAGCAGGTAGTAATGAGTATATTGGTTTTTCAAAAGATAATACAATACAAATCAATTTTTATCTTGGAAGTGATGACTCTATTATTTCATATTTTCCAAAAATTAATAATTAAATAACAAAAAAAGTATGATTAAGTATAAATTTTATCGAAATGTGGCAAACAATCCTAGATTTGAAACAAATATAGAATATGAAATGCTTTGGGAGCTATGATCATGTAAACACAAATATATCAGAGAAGTAGTTTCTGAACTTGAAAAAATAAAAAAATGAGAGATAGAGAAATATAGTTTTTGATATGATATAACAACAATTTATTGCTATGCTTGAAAAGAAAATGCTGTGATTGAGTATGAAAAAATAGATCCTGTAACATATAAATGAATAAATAAAAGAATAGAAATCCCTTTCGAAAATATCTATAGTCTCATGAAAGATTGGAGAGACTATATCGATGCGTGGGAAAAAGAAACTGATTTGGAGAAGAAGTAATAAAAATGAATTCTTAACTAAATATAATTATGTTTAAAAAATTAGAAACAATAAATTTTGAAGAATTAAAAGATATTGAATTTCAATCACCAAAACGGAAAGAAGATTTTCATTCTTATTTGGAAATTATGGAGAAAATTTTAAATTACTATTTAGAATTAGAAAAGTATGAGAAAATATTATCAGAGAACGATGAAGTTAAATTAAAAAGAGATATAAAATTATTTTCAACTATTTTAAATAATGTTTGAAATGAATGATGGAAAGATCCAAATAATTCAAAATTTAAAAAAGAAAAATTTAATCACTTATATATTGAATGGCTTAGTGATAGGAAATGAGTATATGAACATTTTTCAATCTTAATTAATAAAAAGGAAGAAGATTTTACAATTAAAATTACTTGATTAGAAGAAAAACAAACTAAACAAATATTAGAAAAAGATGATGAAATTGCACAAATAAATTGAGAAAAATGAACTTTAACAGAAAGAATTGAAAAACAAAAAGAAACAATAAAAAAACAAGATATTTCTATTAAAGAATTAAAAGCAGATATTGCAGATAAAGAGTTAAATAAATTAGCTGAATCTTTTTGAACTGAAGAAAATAAATATACTTCTTGAAAAAAAAAGGAGATTTATTTTTGATTTGCTTTGTTATCGATTCCAACATGTATTATAATTTGAATATTATATTATGATATAAACAATTATATATTATCAATTCCTTTTTGAATTCTAACAATAATATTCTGGTATTTTCAATACTTTCAATTAAAAAATTATTATATAAATAGAGATTTAGAAACTAATTTTGCAAATAGAAAAGCTGTAGCTAATTCATTTAAGTGACTTCTTGAAATGCTAAATGAAGAGGAGAACTTTTGAGATAATCCAGATTTAAAAACAAAATTCTTTGAAAAAGTTTCAAGTATTTTATATGCAGAAGTTGATAATTCATATATTAAAAAGCATAATGACAATGTACCTATATCTAAATTATTAGATACGGTAAATGAGTTAATTAAAAAGGTTCAATAATATAATTATAAAATTTTAATGGAGATGGATATTGAAGTAAAAGAAAAATTAGATGAGTTTATAGATAAGTATGCTATTATGATAGTAGGAACTGGTTATATTGATATCATTGTATCAAGAAATGACTATGTTAAATTTATCGACTCCCTTACGTTATTAAATATCCCTGTAATTAGAATTAATTGGTGGTGTTGTGCTACTGAAGATAATAAAATGAAGTTATGATGTCCTCATGGTGCATGATGACCATGATTTGATTGAGGCTACTATGGAGAGTTATATCGGGCTGATGATACATTTGAGTTAAATGAAAATATCTGAATTAAAGAACACAATAATATTGTTAAGGATGCTATATTAAATAAGTCTACTTATGATAGAGATGGTGATATATTAACTTTTAAAAAGAATAACTGTTTAACTCCTGCTATATGGATAGACATTAAATGATCTAATAAATTTAAGAAATGATAGAAAAATTAAGCTGACCAGCAAGTTCATGACAATACGAAGAAATCATATTTGATTTACCAGGTCCCTGGAAAACATGAAAATGGAATTATGTAATATTTACAAAGAAAGATGATACTCAGTGGTGTTGATGTTTTAGAGAACAAGATAACCCTAGTTTTGAGATAGCTGAACTTCCTGAGAAAAATATTGCTTGTATTATATCAGGATGACATTGATATATAGTTGATGTAGAAAATAAGAAAAAAATTAAAAGTTTATCAATAGAAAGAATAACAGATGTACTTGCCGATGAGAAAGAAGGAATTTTTTATATAGCTCGTTGGTATGATTTACATTATGTTGATAATAATTTAGCAGAAGTGCCTATTGCACTTTCATTTGCAGCTGATTGAATATTATTTAAATCTGCAAATAATAGAAGTGTTAATTTGGAAGTTACAGAAATAGGAGCTGAATTATCAATTAATAATAATTATTACTTAGATTTAGATAAAAAAGGAGTTTTAGAACAAGGTCATAACTTTTTAAGTAAATTTTTAAAATGGATAAGAAAGAATTAGAAAGATATATTTTATATTGCAGTAAGGTAGAGTTAATTCTTGATGAATTAAAAGCTCTTGTACCAAGAGAAGATATAAAAGAGGCATTGAATTATTTTATTCATTGAGAAGAAGGCTTATCTCTTGACTCGGCAATCTGGTATATAGTGAAAAATATGACTTCTATTAGTATTGATTTAAAAGTTTTGATAGATGATTTTTTATCTGAATTTGAGCCTGATGGTATATATCTTTGAAAAGAGATTGTTGAAGAGTATTTAGAGGAGCTATCCAACTGAAATATTAAAGTAATATAATGACTGGGGTTAGAATAAACCTAGATAATCAACACAACCAAAAAAATAATATTTGTAAAAAACTTTACAAATATTATTTTTTCATATACTACCTTGTAATACAAAGTAGTAGTTTTTGTTTACTCTGAATAGAAATTACTTTTTTTATGAGATTAGTACTATGTAATACAAGGTAAATATATGTGAGACAATTTAGAAAAAATATCAGCTCAGATGAGGAAGTGAATCTTGGAATATGTAATCCTGATGATTATAGATTCTGGAGACGTCTATTCATCTGATATATTAAAGATGTTAAAAGAAAACAATCTGATAGTCGTTGAGGGAACACTCTATCCACTCTTATCCAGATTGAGAAAAGAATCGATTATTACCTACTTTTGGGTGGAATCAAGCTCTTGACCACCAAGGAAGTATTTTAAACTCACCAAGGAATGAAAAGAGCTGTTAAAAACGATGAACATCGTATGGACTGACCTGCGAGATGCAGTAAAAAATATTTGAAAGAAATAATTTATATTTAAAAAAACAAAAAATGAAAAAGATAGTAATAGGTGGTCAAAAATTTAGTCTTTCAGAAACCTCAGAAATATTTTTAAATAAATATTTAAGTAAAATGAAGACTTTTATGAAAAAGAACGATATCGAAATAGAAGTCTATGATGACATCGAAGAAAGAATATCTGAAAGATTTAATGAAAGCATTCCATCAAAAACAAAAAGAGAAATATCAGATACTATAGTTATTGATATCGTAAATGAAATCTGAGAACCAGATGAAATATTTGCTGACCTTTTAGATGACTCAGCTCCTGAAGTAAAAAAAGAAAGTAAAATAAACTTCAAAGAATATTTTTCAAACGAAAATGAAACACTCACAAGAAACTCTGAAGAATGAATTATCTTTTGAGTATGTTATTGAATCGGTGATAGATATGGAATAGATCCGCTATGGATTAGACTATGATTTGTATTTGGTGCTTTCCTATGGGGAATGACACTCTTCTTATACATCATTCTCGCAATCTTGCTTCCTAATATTGCAGGGTCAAAAAAAAAAGTAATAACCTATGAGAGTAAAGTTGATAAAAAAGAAGCTAAAAAAGAAAATAAAGGAGATGAAATAAAAGAAAAAAATATTCCTCTCAAAAATACTCCTACCCAAAAGAGTGAAGAACAAAAAGATGAACAAATCGTAGAAAAACCACCCGTAATAGAAGTGCCAGTTCAATATATCAAAACAAAAGCACCTTCGTTTTTTAAAGAAGTTGGACTGTTAATAAAAAGAGTATTTTTCTTTTTATTATGGATAATAAGAATCATGATAGCTGCTCTCTTATCAGTTTGGGCAATACCTGTTATTCTTTCTTTTTTACTCGTATCAGGAATGTTTTTTGCTGATCTATCGTTTGATAATCAAAAACTATTTACACACTTGCATTTATTCTTAAAAATTTGAGCTGTTTGAATGCTCATGTCGCTGGCATTTTTGATAATTTGAATTATCTGAAAGCTGTTAAAGTGAAAATGATTTACAAATATCCTAATGTTTATTGGTTTTATTGGAATCCTAAGTTTCTTGTTTGTATGAAGCGTATGATTCTTTAATACTTTCAATAATTATTCAAATGTATATGAAAAAACTGAGACCTATGATTTTGGAAATAATGAAGCAATGTTAGATAGACTATCTGCATTTTGAGAAAGTACCTCTATGATAAACGGAGTCAATTGGGTTGATAATTTAGAATTCAGAAAATCAAATACTGGAAGTATTAAAATAGAAGTTGTTTCTAAGATTAATGCAAAAAATCAAGCTGTTGCTGATAGTATATTATCAGAGCTCACTCCATTAGAATTTGAAATGGACCCAAATATATGATTTTGATTAGACTGAAAATCAACTTTTAAAAAAGAAGTAGCATTTTCATTTCTCAGAAGAGATATCATTATCTATATCCCAGAGAAAGACTTTGATTTGAGGATAGGGGATTTATATGAGATGGATATTCATGAAATCAACAATCTTTACTATGAAGATGATGGGGAATATGAAAATTATTGGATTTCATATCATTGTATGAATACAAAGGTTGAATATAACGAAGAAAAATGATTTTTCGTTTGTAGGAAATAAAAAAAGAGCAAATGCTCTTTTTTTATGCTCTTTCTAAATTTTCTTCAATTCTATGCATAATTGTTTTGTTGATACTGTTTTCACCATTATTAATCATATCGATCAAGTTGTCTATTGTTAGTATGATAACCTCTAGGTCTCAAGTTACTACTACACTTGCTGTTCTCGCTTCTTCATTTAAGAGAGCAATTTCTCAGAATATATCTCAAGCTCACAGTTCAGCAATATGAGTTCCTTTTATACGGATACTGACTCTTCATGATTTTATGATGTATCATTCTCCATTTGATGCTTCTCATTCTACAAGAATCATCTCACCATCTACAAATTTTCTCTCATCACAGTTCTTAATAATCTTGTCGACTGTGTCTCTTTCAATTCCTTGGAAAATTTTAAGTGAATAAATGCTTTCAGGCATAATCATATATAAAAAAATAAGTTCATATATATATTACTATAAATATGAACTGAAAGCAAACATGAGTGTAATAATTGTAATTACTCAACAATGACTTTTTTATGAAATTGCAGCCTCTTTCCCCTGTGAAGGGGAGAGAATTCAAGTGAGAGGTAAAAAAAACATATAACCTCTCGGATTCTTTTGTGTTTTTTCAATTTATATTTATAGTAATATATATTTTTAATATTTAATAATCAGTGACGATGACAAGAAGAAGAAATACGCTTTCTAAAACGCTCAAAGACTATATAGTTCCTATTATTTGAGTTGTGCTTATTGCGGTACTTATTTTTAATGTATTTTCATGAGGAAATAATGATGTGCAAAACACTTTGGATAAAGAAAACCAAGTAGGGTATGGAGTTTCACTTGATTCAGCACAAACAGAAGGGTATGTTGTATATCCTGGAGATTATAGAAAACAAATAGAATGAGATATTACTCTCTATAAAGGTGAAAAAGTGGTAGTAAAAGAAGGAAGTTTATCACTAGATTTTTTGAGTATGTGAGCTTGAAGAATAAATAAGCTCTGAGAGCTTAAATATTCTGAAGAGTGAGATCTTGAACTCTATTCTTCTGATTTTTGGGTAAATTCAACTACTAAGTGAGACCTTACTATGAGATATGCAAATATTTCATTTTCAGCAGATTCAGCTCTTTCGTTTTCACAGAATGAAATGGGAAGTACTATATATCTACTTTCATGATTTGCGGAGGTGAGTAATAAAGTTTGAGAAACAACTGTTCTTGCTCCTGGGAAAAAGGTAACGATTTCAAGACTTGATTCAAATAATGAAGATGTAGATCTTGTATTATTAAAAGATGACATTGATGATTACTTCAAACAATCAGATTGGTTTGTAAAAAATAATGGTGCATCATATCTAGGAGCTTCTCAGGAGTCTTCAACTTGATCAACGAGTAAACTTATTAGCTCATCAAGTAGTACTTCGTATCTTTGATTTAATAACTTACAAGATGAATCTCAAGTTTCATCTGATACTATAAAGATTTCAGGGACTTATACTGATGAAACTATTATAAAAATTACATTAAATGGAACTGAAGCTCAAATAAACTCTTCAAATAAATCATTTACATTTAGCTCAGTTTCAACGTCAAAAAAAGAAAATGACTTAGTCTTCAAAGTAGTTGATGATAGTGGTGATACAATAGAAAAAATACTATATACTGTATATTATGATGGTTGATCATCAGCCTCAACGAGTGGCTCAAAATGATTTGCTGTAAAAAACTTTTCAGTTGATGGTTCTAAGTTTACATTTACTTCACCAACAACATCAAATTCATACAGTACAAGAGAAGCATTTGTAACTATACGTGGGAATGTATTAAATAAATGAATCTCGTCAGTAACGGTTAATGGTTATAAACTGAGTTCATTTAATTGATCTACTTGGAGATACCATGCTTCTGAGCAAAATGATAACCTCAAAGATGGGACGAATATATATGAAATAAAATATTTTGATGCAAGTGGAAACCTGGCATATACAAATTATTACACGATAATAAAAAATGCAGATCAAGTAGAAAAGACTGAAGAGATAGAAACAAAAGAAGAAAAGACTTTCTCTGATGAAGCGTAATAAAAAATAGACAATAAAAAAACTGACTTATATAAGTCAGTTTTTTTATTGTCTAACAACTACATCCACTTCCACATCATTCAGGAGCACATCCTCCTGCGGAATCTCATCCACCTATAATACTTATAAACATAGATTTAAGCTCTGAATCTTCTGGGATAATACCTTCAAAAATAGTATCTTTAAAGTCTATTTCTTCTTCTTCTATGATAAGTGCAGGTTCTTTTGTAATATTCAGTTCTTCTTTAAGTTTTTGGTCCATTGTTGTTTCAACTTTGATAAAATCAATGAGTCCTAATTCCTCTAGAACAGCTTGAACTTTATTTAATAGTTGAGTAGAATTCTCTTCATTTCAATAAATTTTAACTTTCATTATATATATGTTATTTTATAATAAAAAATAGTACTTAGAGTATATTCTAAAAGTACTATTTTTCAATGATAATTATATGAATTATGCTTCAGGTTTTTCATCAGCACCAGTAACTTCTGGAACTACGATTTCTTCTTCAATTTCAACCTTAGCAGGTAGATTTGATGAAGCAACCATATCACCTGATTTTGTAAGGATTTCAATTTTAGATGTATCAACTTTTAGATCTGATACTCTAATTGAATCCCCCATGTTTTCTAGTACAGATAAGTCAACCTCAATTGAATCAATAAGATCTTTTGGAAGACATTTGATTTCAACAGCTTTTAAATGTTCTTCAAGAAGAGCACCTTCTTTTACTGCTTGAGATTCTCAAATGAATTTCAGAGAAACCTTTGTTTGAAGAGCTGCACCTTTTGTGATAGCGTAAAAATCGATATGTATAAAGTCTCCAGATACTGGAGCTTTTTGAACTTCATGAACAAGTGTATCAATAGATTTTTTACCAACTTTTAAAGTGATAATATGACTTTCTCCACTTTTTCTGAATGTTTTTAAGAATTCTGAATAATCTAGAGTAAGAGCCATTGATTCTGTTTTGTTTCCATATACAACACATGGTAATTTTTTTGAAGCTCTTAGATCTCTCGGTTTGTCTTCTGTATTTCTTAATTCTGCGTTTAAGCTCAAATTTTCCATAATTGATTTTTGATATTTTTAAATAAAAAGCGAGGGAATTCTATTCTAAAAATGACTTTTGGCAAATGTTTTTTTACTTTTTCAAAAATTTATTTTAAAATAATATTTGCAGTTTTATTTTTATGGTTTTTTCCCAGTAGATACTTCCCTCTATTATCTGATGATAAGCCTGTCATCACTGATTTCAAAAGTAAGTTTATTGATCCCATTTTTATGTAAAATCATTATTTCTCAATCATGGTTTATATAGAAATCATTGATGAGCTCGTTTTCTCATTCTATTTGTCATATATATGTGAGACTGCTTGTATTTTTGTAATTGTTTGTATTTGGTTTAAAAACCCAAACTCTATTATTTAACAACATATAGACATAATTTAATTCAGCTCTTGTTTTGAGATCAATTTTTGATTCAGAATTTTCTATGTCATAATTTTTTGGAAGTTTATTGAGAACAATGCTTTCCAATCTATATTTTGGGTTTGAGTAAAACTTCACTATGGATAAATCTTTTTTGAGTATATAGAATCATCAATCTATTGCTATAGATAAGATATCTCAAATTTGTGTTACATCGTCATCATTTAAATATGAAGTTGCTTTTGAGAATACCTTTCAATTGAGAGAGTGTTTATAAATTTGGTTTTTATCAGCTCAGATGAGATAAATATTTTGTCAGTAAGAATTAATTTCTTTTGATTTTTCCCATAATTTTTGATCAGACACATCCATGAAACTGAAATGTTTACTTTTTGAAAATTTTACTACTTTTGAAAAGTTTGTTGTTAAATATGTTGTTTCTCAAATACTGGTTGCATCTACAAAATGTTCATCTTGTTCCAGGTCATTGAATGTATATGTTTTTGGTTTTGTATTTGGAATGATTGGTCCCGTAATACTTTTCTTATTTATAATATAGGCTTTTTTATTATTTTTTACCAGTTTTATTGAATCTGAGAGATCTTCTTTGTATATAATATTTGTTGCTTTTGATTCAAAACTCTCAATTTTGTTAAATTGTTTTCTGAGTATGTTGATATCATCATTGATTTTTTCAATATCGTTTGTGAATAGCTCTTCATCTTTGATTTCATTGACAAGGCTTTCTGCATTTTGTAAATGAAGCTCAAATGCATCAATGTTTGCTACATTTTCACTCGCAAGTCTGAGATATGTTTTTGCTTTTACTAAGTTTTCTTTTGAAACCTCTTTTTCTTTATTATCTGTTGAAATTCAGATTATTGTTGAAAGCATTGAATACAAGACTACCAGAGATAGGGTGATTCATACTAGGAAGGCTATATTTTTTACGTTTTTAGATTGTTTATTGAGTTTGTCTTTTAATATCAAAACAGAAGCCATTATTTTTTTAGAGGATTTTTTATCCAAGAGCTTAAAAAAATATTCTTTTACAAGAAGAAGTTTATTATTCTCTTCTGCACTTGTAAGAAAGTGAGAGTATTTTATAACGGTTACTCATATATTTTTTTCTAGAATTTCAGAAAGAAGGATATTTTTGATGTTTTTATTAAATACTTTTACATCTTTTTCTTTATTAACTCCATCTAATATGTCACTTTTTGAGAGGTAATTGAGTAACTTTTCAGTTGATATGATAACTACTTCATCATCATGCAATTCTCCGTTTGAAATAAATGAAAATTCTTTTTTATGATCATCAGTTTCAGTAAGTTCTGTTATTTCATTGTCTTTTTTTAGAAGATAACAAGAAGCATTTCATATACTAGAAAATATAAAGTTATTTTTATTTAAGAGTCATATAACGATATCTAATTGTATATCTTTTTTTGAGTCTTGTTTCCAAGTTTTGATAAGGGCATTTATGTTTTCTAGAGCAATACTGAAATCATTGTAAGTATTATCTTCAGATATTTTATTAATGATAAAATCAAGAATATTATTTATAATCAGATCTCAGAAATGTGAATTATTTGAGCTTATAAGGATGAAACAGTCTAAGTTTTGTTCTAAGTTGATATTTTTTTTGATGACTTCATTGTCTTTCATGAAATTAATTTTTTTTGAACTGATTTCGAACATATATTTACGTTTACTGATAAAGGAGTTTAAGAGTACATGTTATGGACTAAAAAAATTATATAGAAAAGGAAGGAAAATCAAAATTGAAAATACAGTTTTTTTTATTATACTTTGTGCTATTAAAAAAATATGGTTTTTTGAACTGAAAATTATATTTATATTTATTCTCCTAATATATAAAAACTTGTTAATAATAAAAGGTGGAAAGGCATTAACTTGAAAGATAAAAGTCAGTGGGTCAAAAAATGCGGCACTTCCAATTTTATGAGCTGCACTTCTTCTAAAGGGGAAAGTAAGATTAAAATGAATGCCAAATATCTGAGATGTAAATACTTTTTTAGATATTATGTCAAATATATGAGTAAAGTATAAATTTATAGGAGATACTTTGGAATTTGATTCTTCAAACATCAGTAAAGATAATCTTGACCTAGAAAAAATCAAAAAGATTAGAGCTTCAATTTTTTTACTCTCACCTCTTTTATATTTTTTCTGAAATATATCTATTCCGTTTCCATGAGGATGTAATATTTGAAAAAGACCTATTGACGCTCATCTGAATTGACTTCAGGCAATCGGATATGATTACAAGATAGATGATGAAGAAATAATTTTAGAATGAAAATTAGAGTCATGAGATAAAACAATAAATGCTTGATTTTGAGTGAGTTCAACAGAGAACCTTATAGTTGCAAATGTACTAAGGAAATGAGTAACAACTATTGAGCTTGCAGGGATTGAACCACACGTGATGAATCTCGTTGATTTTTTAAGAGCAGCAGGAGCTGATATTAAAATAAGATATAATCATACTATTATTGTAACATGAGTGAAAGAATTACGAGATGATTTTGAATTTAATATTATATCAGATTACATTCAATCATGAACATACATGGTTTTAGGAGCACTCGCTGCTGAAAAGTATATAGATATAGAGAATGCAAGAATACAAGATTTATATGCTTTTATTGAGAAATTAAAAGATGCATGAGTACAGGTAGAAAATTTATGAAATGATACTCTGAGAGTCTTTAAATCTGAGAGGTTGAAAACGGTTTCTATACAAACAAATATATTTCCAGGTTTTCCGACAGATCTTCAATCACCATTTGCTGTTTTGATGACTCAAGCAAAATGAACAAATAAAGTTCATGAAATACTTTTTGAGGGGAGGTTGAATTTCCTTGTAGAGTTAGAAAAGATGCAAGCAAATGTTGCACTCTTAAATCCTCATGAAGCACTCATTTTTGGTCCATCTCCTCTAAAATGAGGAGTCTCAGTAACATCATGGGACCTGAGAGCTTGAGCTGCAATGGTGATAGCATGACTGATTGCTGAGTGAACCACAAAAGTTACAAAAGTAGAGTACATTCATAGAGGATATGAAAATTTTGTAGAAAATTTACAATCGCTTTGAGCAGATATAGAAGAAGTATAAAAACAAGACGTTATTTTTTAATATAAACATTATGAAAGCATTTCCAGTAGCATTAATTATTTTTTGAGTTGTTATTATTCTCGCTCCAGCTATTTTAGCATATTTGATCTGATGATTTTTCATTTTTATCTGAATTAATTTATTAGCATTTTTCAAAATGACAGGGGGGAATAAAGAAGAGTATGTAAAGTTTGGGAAGTATAAAATATATAAATAATCTTTGATATATGACTTATTTGTATTCTTGTAATTGGGATGATGAGAATAATAAACCTTCTGGAATCATATCTCAAAAAGAAGCTCAGGAACGTTTTGACGCTGGTGAGCCTTTTGTGATAATGGTAGGTTGAGATAGCCCTACTGCTTTTTTGTCAGTTGTGAGAAATAAATCAATATATATAAGTAAATTTGATAAGAATTTAAATGAGAAAAAATCTTATTCATATATTGCTATCGATAAAAATCAATCAGATCAGTTATTTCTTACCATGATGGTGCAAAGAGAATTCGATAAAGACAATAGCCTTAAAAGAAGTGCACATCAACATTATGCTAAGATTGAATGACTCCAAGAAACTGGAGAAGATCTTTGGCTCACACAAGAGAGAGCTTTTTGTGTTGAGGTAAATTTAGATACTGGTGGAGTGAAGCAGTATGAAGCAGAGGAGAAGATTGATTGAGATTCACTATGGATAAAATTTCCAGAATTTGGTAAATGGGAGGAATTATTCTCTCAAATAGATAAGAAAAAGTAAAAATTTGCTTTCCCAAAAAAGGATATATAATCACATACATTATATATCCTTTTTCTTTCCGATGCTTACAGATGTTTTTATTTACATAATTCTTGCTCTTATATCGTTCTTTCCGATAGTGATTTGGGCTTATATATTTTCATATATTGACGATAATCCCTTGAATAAAAAGAGATTTTTTGTTGGGGTTGTGTGATGAGCATTATCAGTAGTTCCAATTTTGTATATGGATAGAATCTTAGCAATTCTAGATTTTAAGTATTTGAATACGTTTTATTTTATCTCAGAAATAGGGAGTTTCTTTTCAAGCATCGAATTTGCATTTTCACTTGCTTTATTTTTATTGATTCTCGTATTTTTTTCATTTTTTCTTTGATCATCGATTCATAAATTTAAAAAAGTTATTAAAGTATATCTAAAAAATATACTGGTGTTTCTTGTCTTTATTTGAGTTTTATCCCTGGTTGTTTATTTTTTGAATATGATATTTTCTAAAATAGACTTTGAAATATCTGATGGAGTGGTATTTTGAGATATTCTATTTAATTCATTTAAGTTGATAGTTTTTTATTACCTGTTAGTCGCTTTTATTGAAGAATCGAGTAAACATTTCAATTTTTTACAATCAAGTATATTCCATATAGATTCAATAAAAACATGAGTACTCTATGCTATATTTGTAGCATTATGATTTAGTTTGATTGAAAATATGCTGTATTTATACAACTTATATATTCAACAAGGTCTTGGGTGAGAATTATTAAAATTATTCTTTTTTAGATCCACTTTTGCAGTTATCGTCCATGTACTTTCTAGCTCAGTAGTGGCGTATTACTTTTCAAAAGCATTATTGCTATATAGAGAAAAAGATTTGAGTGTCCCATACTTAAAGATATTTTCATTTGGACTTGTTATCTGAGTCTTTCTACACATGTTCTTTGATGTGGCTTTGACTCTCGGTTTTTCATTTGTTATGTTTTTCTATTTTATAGGAGGTTATTTATATGTAAGTAGTATCTTTTATAAAGAGTAAAAAAACTGGATAAAACTATAAATTGCACTATAATGAATGCAGTTTATTTTTTTAAATTAATTATTATGACAGCAGTATATATATTACTTTGAGCATGAATATTAATCGCCTTTATTCTGATGGCAAAGTACAATGGAATGGTGAAGTTGAGAAATGTGAGAGATCAATCTTTTTCAGATATTGATGTTCAATTAAAATTAAGATTTAACTTGGTTCCTAATCTAGTAGAAACAGTTAAATGATATGCCAAACACGAGCAAGAAACTTTTGATATGGTAACCAAAGCAAGAACTTCATTTTTAAATGCTGGAGGAAGTGTTGATGCAAAAATTGGTGCTGATAATATGTTAGCATGAGCTTTGAAAAGTATATTTGCAGTTGCGGAGGCTTATCCAGATTTAAAAGCAAATGAAAACTTTATTCAACTTCAAGCGGAATTATCTGATATAGAAAATAAAATTGCATCTTCGAGAAGATTTTTCAATAGTGCAACTCAAGAATATAATACATTTATACAAATGTTTCCGAATAATATTGTAGCAGGGATGTTTAATTTTACAGAAGAAACAATGTTTGAGATTGTAAATGAAGAAGAGAAGAAAAACATAGCTGTAAAATTCTAATAAAACATAATGGCAATAATCTGATTAAGGACTTCGATTATGCATAATAGACTGAGATTGTTCTATCTCTTTATGCTGATTCCGTCTATTGTACTAGGAGTATTATTTCTTTCTATTTATATTCAACATTGAGTAATAAGTGACGCTTTAATCGACGATTTTGTATCTATCAGTTGATTTGGCCTTATTATTCTCTCTGTCCGGATGTTTGTATGAGTATATTTTCAAAAACAAATGATATTTGGTTTCACATGAGCCAAAGAAATCACAAGAAAAGAAAACCCAGAAATTTATAATATAGTTGAGAATCTTGCAATCTCCAGATGACTTCCAACTCCAAAAGTAGCAATTATAGAGGACTCAAGTCTCAATGCTTTTGCAACCTGATGGACCATAAAAAATTCATGGATCGTTTTTTCAAGATGACTCCTGGATAAGTTAAATAAACAAGAGATTGAAGCTGTGGCATGACATGAGCTGACACATATTATCAATGGGGATGTAAAAAATATGATTATTATCAATGTGTTTATCTGAGCAATTTGAACAATCGGATATTATCTTATGAGAGTAAGAGGAAAGGGGAAAAATAACCCTCTTCCTATATTGGGCTTATTACTCTATCTGATTTCTATTATTATTCTCCCACTTATAAATCTAGCTATTTCAAGAAAAAAAGAATTTCTAGCTGATGCCTGAAGTGTAGAGCTGACTCATGATAAAAATGCAATGATCAGTGCATTGAAAAAAATATCATCAGACTCTATCATTGAGAAGATGGACTCGAAATGAAGTAGTATCGCAGGAATGTTTATAGAAAACCCAAAGAAAAAAGAGAAGTCATTTAAGTGGTTTAGAAACTTATTTTCAACTCATCCTTCGATGGAAGATAGAATTGCGATGTTGGAGAAATATTAAAAAAAAAGCTGATAACTCAGCTTTTTTTATTGTATCGGAAAATAATTAAATCTTTCAATTTCTTTCCATGTATTATCATCTTCTTGTAAGAGTTTTAGTACTCATTCAAAATGGAGCAATCAATATGTCACATATATTTCATCATATTCTGATTTTATAATTGCACTTGAAAGGACCTCATTTCTTTTATTTAATATGACATCAAACAGTTTAGCATTTCATACATGCTCAGTGATAACATCTCTGAGTCAGTCACTTTTGATAAGGAAATTGAGTATAGCTTGGTTAATATAAACAAGCACTTTCAGTTGTCTATCATTCAGCTCAGCAAGTGTGTTCAGGATTTCTTCATTTACATCCATGGGAGGGGTTGTAGATGTTTCTTCTACTCATCATTCTTCATAACGTTCTATGATTTCATCTATTGTCAGATCAACATTGAAATCAAGGTCATTTATATGTCATAAGAATTCATTATTGTCTTGGTATACCACTCAGTAGAGTTTTGAGAAATTTTTGTAGAGATTTTTATCAAACTTTATTCAGATAGCTTTGTCGAATTTTTGAGTATTTTCCTCTGTTCAACCTTGAACTCATTCAAAGAAGTACACATATCCATTTGTTTTTCTTTCTTTTATATCATTTATAACTTTGTCATAAAAACTTCTGGTTCCTACGTGACTCATTGCTTGAAAAATAATTGTTTTTTCTCCATTTGAAAGAGTAATATTTGGCATAGGAGCAGGCTCTATTTCATTATTATAGTATGCAAAACCTCCAAGAATAAATACAAGAAGAAAAATAATACTCGCCATACTACTGAGAAATTTTTTGAGAAAACTAGAGATGTCCATGCTTTCTTTTTTTCTTAAATAAGTCCAAATAATATGAAGGGTGAAGAAAACAAGCGAATAGATACAAAGAGAGAGTATAAACTCTAAAATTCATACCAGTCAGCTGATGTAGAAAATTATTATTCAGAAGAGAGCGAGAAATGCAAAACTGAAAATTTCTTTTTTATTCATTGGTTTTTATTTTTATGAAATATTTTTTACAGTGTATTTATTTTTTTGCTTTTCAGAAAATATTTTTTATACTCATTGTAGATTTTGTAGTATATAACAGCTTATTCGTATGAAAAAATTTTTAAAATTAATGATCTTACCACTGTTAATTTTTTCTATATCAGGAATGAGTATTTCTCATGCATGATTTTTAGATGATGTATTTAATGATAGCAGTAGTGCAGAAATACCGTATTGTAAGGGATGAGATAAAGAGTGTTGATTCTTAAATTGAATTGAAGAAACTAAATGAATTGTTAATGATACCGTATTTGATAGAAGTGCATCTGATTATATACAAGACATTGTAGCTTTTTTACTAGGTTTTGTAGCAATTATAGCGGTTATAATGATTATCTATGCTTGATTTAACATATTAACTTGAGCAGGAGATGAAGAAAAAGTAAAGAAAGCAAAAATGACAATTGTATATGTTGTAATTGGTATTATTGTGATATATCTTGCATGACCAATTTTTAATTTGGTTGTAAAAATACTGAATTGATGAGCTCCAATAACGTAGCTTATAAATATACATAAGACTTCTACAAGTTGATTTATTAAAAAGTCAACTTTGTTTTTTTGTAATTTACAAGTGAGTATGATAGTATATATGTATATATATTTTTAATCTTTTAAATTATATGTTAGAAAAAGACAAAGTAGTGAAAAAAGCTACAAATCCTTATTTTTCAAGTCTTCTATTTTTAGTACTTGTACTTGTCTTAACAGGTGCAATTACATTTTATAATAGTATATTAGAAAAAGAAACATTAGAACTAAGGGCTCAAACTCAACTATATGATCAAAATATTGCAGAGATTGAAAAGGAAAAGAAAATTCAAATTTTTGCTTTATTACAGGCAAATAAAAAAACAATGAATTCTTTAGAAGGAAGGAGTCAAATTACAAAAATAATTAATCATATAGACTTTATCCAAGAGAAATATCACATAAGACTTATAGGGTTTAATCTATCTTCTGGTAAGCTTGAAACAAAAGCATTAGTTGAATCAAATGAAACATGAATAGCATATCAAAAGGTTGGTCATTTCGTTAAGGAATATAGAAAGGATAGTGAAGCATTATTTGAACTTGGTTTTGTTGATCATGTGTCATGATGAGAGAATAGTATGAAATTTAATGTATCATTTAGCTTGAAACAATAAAAAATATTGTTGGTCTTAATTTTTAATCATTCGTATATGTCAGTTCAAAACCAAAATAATAAAATAATATCATATTTGATAATTTTTGTATCATTATTTATATTGTTTCTTTTTACAAAAGATCAATACCTTATTTTGCAAGAAAAATCTGATTTAAAAGAATCATATGTATTAGAATTACAAGAAAAAAAAGAAACTCTAGATTCTCTTAATAAGATTAAAAATGAGCTAAAAAAGGATGAATCGATTACAAAAAGATATCTCAATGAAATTAATGAAGATGAGATTATAGAATACTTTTATTCGTATTCAGAGCGTTGAACTATAAGTATTAAAAATATTTCTCTTTGAGAATGAAAAGTAAATGAACTTGGCTTTATAGAATCAAAGATTAATGTAAGTGCAAGAGTTGAAAATGAGGCTGCAATGAAAGAATTTTTAAATTTTTTAATCACTCCAGGAGCGAAATATAACTTCTTTATTGAAAGTTTTTCATATCCAAAAGATGGAAGAGAGTGAAGTTTTAATGTGAATGTACCATTGAAGTTATTTTATAAATAAGAGTGTATGGAAAATAAAAAACTGGATAATAAAATAATAGAGAAACAATCTTCTCTTGATGCTCTTAATAAACAATTTGTATTGTCAAAAACAGTAAGCATTGTTGATAAATATAATTTTTATGAATATATTTCAGTAATGCTTGATGGGTGAGTATCTATTTCAGAGGCATTAGAGACTATTTGAGATAAAATAAATAGTGTTTATTTTAAGCAAAAAATATTTGAAATGAGGACTTACATCTCAAGTTGAGATTCTTTTTCTAAGTCTATGAAGAAAATCCCTCAAGTATTTACGAGTGCTGAGATATCAATACTTGAAGCCGGGGAAAGCACTGGTACTCTTGTTGAAGCTTTGTCAAAATTAAGTGATGATTTAAAAAAAGTTCACGACCTGAGAAGTAAAGTAAAATCTGCAATTACATATCCAACTATTATCTTTCTATTTTTAACTTTAGCGATTATTATTGTACTGGTATATGTAATACCTGCAATTATGCCATTATTTGAGACCTCAGATGTAGAGCTCCCTTGAGCGACAAAAGCACTTGTTTTTACCTCTAATTTTTTGAGTACAAATTACCTTTTGATTATATTGTTTTGTTTTGCTGTTTACATATTTTTCACAGCTTATAAAAATACAAATTCTGGAAGACAGTCTATAGATCATTTTTTATTATGACTTCCTTTGGTTTGAAGTGTGTATAAAAACTATATATTATCAAATATAACAGCTACCCTATGAAGTCTTATTGGATCATGAGTGAGTGTCGTAAAAACATTAACCCTTGTTTGAAAAGCCAGTAATAGTCATATTTATGAACGTTTATTCGAAGATATAGTTCTAACAGTTTCACATGGTGAGAAGATAGTTGATTCTATGAAAAAAGTAGATCCGGAAAAAATATACTTTCCAGCTGATTTCTTGCAAATGTTATACGTTTGAGAAAGGACTGCAAATCTAGAAAAAATTTCTAGAAAAATTAATAAACAATATGAAAAAGAAGTAGAATACTCACTTGCAAATCTCACAAAATGGATTGAGCCACTTGCTATTTTACTTGCTTGAGCATTTGTACTCTGGTTTGCATTTGCAATATTTGGAGCGATTATGAAAATAACACAAACAGTTTCTTAATGTATATAATGAAAAAACTAAAAATTCTTTGGAATTTTTAGTTTTTTTTATACTATAAATATAATAGAAAATGATACAATACATATGAATAAATGAAAACAGGATTGATTTACAGTAGTAGAGCTGATTATTGCCATTACTATATTTTTTATGCTCTCTATGGCAAGTTTTGTTCCGTATAATTATTATGTTAATAAAGCAAAACTCAAGACGACTGTAAAAGAAATCTCACAAAGTATTTATGAAGCGAGGAATATGGCTATAAATTGAGTAATATCTTCTACTTGAAATGTATCAATAGGAATTTATTTTGATAACTCTGAAGAGGAGAATAATAAAATTCATTTTTTGTCATATCCATATAGTTTTACCGGAGTTGATATTTCAACTTCATGATCAGAAATAGAATCTATTAAAACTCTTGTATTACAGCCAGGTATGCAAATAGACTCTATTCATTGAAATGAAAATGGTCTTTTCTTTTTTCAAGCTATTTCATGAAGTTCAGAATATTTTTATTGGGAGTCAGGGATAAGAAAAGATATATTAACAGCATGAGAAGATACGATTGATATATCAATATCATATAAATGATCGACTACAAGGAATTTACAAAAAAATATTACTTATTACATTAAAACGAATATAATAGATTATTAATTATTATTTCTTTATTCTAAGAAAAAGATATGAAACAGAATAACAAAAAAGCTTTTAGTATAATAGAAATACTGGTATGAATGTTTATATTTTCTTTATGAATTTTGAGCGTTTATGCAGTTATTATGTCTTCAATGAATTTGAATGAATATAATAAAAACTATATTATAGCATCTAACTTAGCAAGAGAGCAGTTAGAACTGGTAAGAAATATTAGGGATTCAAATTATGTTAAAATACAAAAATATAATCAGATAAATCCTTCGGAAGCTTATGACCCTACAGACCCACCAGGCTTATTTTTAGAAGGGAGTCATTATGTAATAGAAAATAATTATTCTTCTACAGCTTCATTTCCAATAGAGGTAACAAGTATATGAGACATAAGTGATAAAACTCAATATGAACTATGTTTAGATTCTTTGAATAGATATGTACATGATTGTAATTTATGAAATAAAGAGACAAGATTTTATAGTTATATATCAATATCAGCAGTGATCGATGATGATGGAGTTGTTATTGATAAAGCATTTAAAGTAACATCAAAAGTATCATGGTATAAAAGATGATATCATGAGTTTGAGGTGGTGAGTATTATCGCTGACTGGAAAAGGCTCTAGATTCTTACCTATTAATAATGAATAATGAGAATTATAATACATAAAAAATGATTTACCCTTATTGAGATAATAGTAAGTATGGCTATTCTTTCAATTATAATGGTATCGGTTATTACTATATATATATCAAGCAGTGATGTAGCTCTGAAGACTGATATAAATAGGATGATGCAAGAGAATATTAAAAATGTAGTTACACATATTTCTGAGGATGTGAGGAGTTCTCAAATTGTCTGAACGAATAATAATGGTTGAGAATCATGTGATTTATCAGATGCAGAAGGGAAGTATTTTGTTTGAAATAAACTTTGTACTACAGATAATGAATATTATCTTGCATATGAAACTTCCTGATGATGGGTAAGAGTAGCAGATATATCATTTTGTCGTAACTTCAAAGATCACTGTGTGATTTATAAAAAAGGTATGTGACCACTTACCAATAGCTTTGTTTCTATTAAAGATTTACAATTTTTTGTATCAAATGAAAATATAGCTAAAGTAACAGTATCTATTACTCTTCAGCCAGCAATATGAAAATGAGTGAAGCCTTATCTTATAAAAGAAAATAAATTTATTTTTCAGACTACTATCACTGAAAGACCATTTTAATAATATTATGAACGATATATGAGGTGAAATAACAATACATGAAATAGAAAAGGATTTTCGGTTATCATATCATTATTAATTATATGATTTTTACTTGTTTTAACCACAGGTATTTATAATCTTATATTAAGAGAGCTCTATGATAATAGAGATATGTGAAACGCTATAAAAGCTTATGCTGGAGCCGAGGCTGCTCAGGAGTTAGCATTATTAAAAATAAAAGAGAAAGGCTATGGTTATTCATATAACATTGATAATTCTTTTATTTTAGGTGATAGGATTGCTCTTTCGTATGATCTTGCTACAAAGGTTAATAATTATGAATGACTTATATCTTGATTATCATATGATATCGTACCTCTTTTTTATATTGATGAGAGCTGAGAACAGAAAGTATCTTCAATCAATCTAGATGTGACGTATTGAATTCCTGATGATTTAGTATGGAATCTTGTTTCAGATAGCTGATGAATCTCTTGAATTTGAAACGACTCACTTTGATTTAAAAAAACTCTTTGATCGGAAGAACAGTTATGATTAGAATATCAAGGAATCAATTCTTTTTTGAATGAAAATGAGACGGTATATATGATTCTTTTTAATTCTTCGAATTGAGAAATAAAATATACTTTAGAATCAGATGATTATTTTTCCAAACCAAGAACGCGTGTTATTTCTTCAGCTACAGTTGGGGGTGTTAAGCAAAATTTGTGAACAACATTTGATAATACCGAGTACTTAAATATATTAAAATACTCGATTTATAGTCATTAATTTATAAAAATACTATTTTTAGTATTGGCTTAGAATAGCTAATTAAGGAATACATTTTTTGATAATCCCTTTAAGTTAGCAAAAAAGAAAGAAAAACATTTGCAATACTTCTAAAAAGGGCTAGAATACTAGTGTTTTAATTTATTAATAATAATTTATTATGAAAAAACAAGATTTTATAAAATCAGTAGCTACTGCTGCTGGATTAAGCCAAGATGCTGTTTCTAAAGCATTAACTTCTATGATTGACGTTGTTACTTCTGAATTAAAAGCTGGTAACGAAGTAAATATTACTGGTTTCGGTGCTTTTAAAATATCTAAAAGAGCTGCTAGAAATGGTGTAAACCCAAGAACTGGTGAATCTATTAAGATTCCTGCTATGAATTCTCCTGTTTTCAGAGCTGGTAAAACTCTTAAAGAATCTGTTAGATAATATCTTGTTATCAACGAAAAAGAAATACCCTATAATAATAGGGTGTTTTTTTTGATTTTTTTACAAAAAAAGGTTATAATGAAGCTATATAATAGTAAATATTATTTATGGACACTTTGATGATTGATAATCTATCAGGCTCTTTTAATAAAAAAGAGTTTATAGATAACATAATAACACCTGAGAATAACATAAACTTAGAATTGCATTATTCATCTCGTTTTGAGAATGCTAAGATTTTAAGGGATTTTATTGAGGTTATTTTTTATAAAATAAATGTATGATCAAAATATCTTTCAAGATTTATTCTTGCAACTGATGAAATGAATAATAATGCCATTGAATACGGGAGTATGAGCTGAGAGAAAAATACTTTAAGGATCAAAATAAGCAATAGTGGGGAAAAAATAAAAATAATTATTGAAGTTGAAGATACCTGAAAAGGAAAAAATCATAAAACAGCAAAGCAAATGGAAGATTTTAAAGAAGAGAAGATCAAAAATGGTTTATATGATAACCACTCCATTAGGGGAAGAGGTTTATTCATAATTATTGTAAATATTGTTGATGTATTATATTTCAAAGATTCTCAACAGGGAGGTTTAATTGTGGGAATAGAGAAGGAAATACACAAAATTTAAAAAAGATCTATTTTGCATAGATCTTTTTTAAATTTTGATTACAAATGTATTCATCTTCACTGGTACAATAGAAAACTTTATTTTTTATTCTTAAGTCCATATATATAAGGCTTGCGTCGTTTAATTTTATATGCTCTCTATTGAAAATAGCAGTTTTTTTAATTTGTTTATTCGTGTCAGTATGAATGCTAAATAATAATTGAGTGTTATTTCCTAGTATTATATGCATTTCTCTTTCAATTGGATAATATTGGATATTTTTGATTTTTAAATCAATGATATTCTCTTCAAGCCCTTTGATAGTTGAGTTTATTCTTCAAATATAGGTCTCTTGAAATATATCTTTATAATCTAAAAATACATTTTCATTAAAATTGTATAGTATATCAATTGTTCTGAGCTCATTTGAGTGTTTTTTTGGAATGAGGGTTCATTTTCTAGTAATAATGTATTGTTTTTTATTAATAGTTGTATTAAATACTCATTTTGATGATTCTATGTGTATTATAAGGGTATTTGGAAATTTTATTTTTAGTTCAATATCTGTTATGTTTTGTTGGTAATTTGTAAGTTTTTTTAAAATTGTATCTCTATCAAGGGTGAAAATTCTATTTCAACGTATTGATTCTATAGCTTTATAAGCAATATTGATATTTGTGATATCATCTTTTTTGATGATATTTATATTTTTAACGGTGAGAAGTGGTCAAAATATCAAAAATAGTATAAGAAATACTATAAGTATGAGCGGTATAATATAATAGCTTAAAATATTGTTGGATAATATTTTAATTTTATGAAATATACCTAAATTTATAGAAAGTTGTGTCTTTCTTTTTTTAAAACTATCTTTTTGAAGGGTATTTATTATTGTATTTTTTCTTGTGTTTTGTTTCTTTCTTTTAAATATATGACTTTTGAAATAATCTATGATTTTTTTATGCATAAAATAGGAATTAATATTTTTATATATTGAGGCTATTAATAGTGTTGCAAACTTCTTGTCATATAGCTCAGCTATCATCGTACCTAAACCTAATTCTTGGAAGTTTTCTTATAGGAACAGATTTATTAAACTTCTTCTGGATACCGTGGTTATGTTTTGCAAGAGTTTTTGTAAGAGACTCTGAATTTTTGATTGAGCTGACAAAAATATCTAAATAAGAGAGATCAGGGCTGATTTTTGTTCCGGTAACGGTGATGAGTCAGAAGTCCTTCTCTGAATCTTCTAATTCCTCAAATATAAACCCTGTTATTAATTCTTGGGCTACACTTTCTAATTTCTTGATTCTTTCTTTATTCATAAAAATATTTATTGATTAGATTTTCTTATGTAAATATATTTATATATTTTGTTTTGACAAATGAAAATTAATAAATAGAATCCTCTCACTTATATCAGGGAATTATATTCTCTGAGCTTAAAATTTTAATTTCACTAAGGGGATAGTAATATGATATATGCAATAAGAAATGACTGAGAAACAAATGAAAAACTCATTTTAAGATACAAAAAAATGTTTTTCCAATCTAGAATGGCAAACAAAATTAAAACTGAAAGATACGCAGTAGGGAATATCTCTAAGAAAAAAATAAGAGAAAAAGCCATAGTAAGAGAACATTATAGAATGTTAAACAATAAAGTTTACTTTTAATCAGTATGCATTATCAAAAATAAAAGTCCGAATTTTCGGGCTTTTATTTTTGTCTAAAAAATGTATACTGAGAATAGAATATTATAAGTAATATAAATATGTTTAAAAAAATAGTGTGATTAGGGTTTTCGACGAAGTGAAAAAATGCAAAAGATGTGGGAAAATATATTCAGTCTCTTGTGGATGGATGAGCAACTGAGTTTTTTACGGGATATAACCCTGCTTATTGGAGTGATAAGTTTGGTTTTGAAGTGAGCCCGAATGGAAGATTTGCTGAGCATGAACAAATTACTGATATTGAGACTCTAAGACTTATAGTTACAGAAGTTCATAAACATAATTTAGAGCTTTTTGTGAATCTCAATGCATGGTATTATACTGATGAAACTTTTTCTTTGGTACAGCAAATGGTATCAGAGTTTGAGGAGTTATGAATGGATGGTATAATTTGTGGGAATATTTCTATTCTAGAATATCTGAAAGAAAGAAAATATACATGAAAAATCAACATTTCAACTATCTTAGCAGTTTATAATATGGAGGCTATTGGTTTCTTTCTTGAAAATTATACTATTAATAAAATCATTCTGAGTAGAGAAGTTACTTTGAAAGAAATCGAGTCCATAGTAACAGAATTTCCTGAAACAAAGTTTGAAGTATTTTGAGAATGAGATTTTTGTAGATATAATAATGGACTTTGTTTTGCTGAGCATAAATATGGAGCGAAAGATATATGTACTATAGTGGTGAATGATCTGGTTATCAAAAAAAGATTTCATCCTGATTTTAAGAAAATTATTCTTGATGAGAGTTTAAATAATTTTGAAAAACTGGCAAAATTAGATGAGAAGTATATGAGTTGTTTTGAAGAAATAGAAAGTATATTGTCAGAGCTGGACCTTTGATTATGAGATTTAGAATCTCTCGAAAAGCAATTATATAAAGTTATAAATCAGAATAAAAACAGGGTAGATTTATTTTATGATTCTATGAAGCCTATAAATGATATAAGAAATAAAAATATTTTAATTTTTTTGAAGGGAGTGAAATACTTGGTATGAGCAGGATATAATGAATTCAATGGATTAATAAATGAATTAGAGCAATCAGTCCAATCATGACTTCAGTTTAATCTTAAAAAAGCAAAGGAGCTTTGATGAGATGCTAAACTAAAAGCTCAAGAATTGGCAAGCTTTTATTCTAAGTGAGATAATTTAAATTTATACTCATATTTATTCTTTTCACAATTTCAAAATATTGAGACTGTAAAGTTCCCAACAAGAGGAAGAAATTATAATGAAAAGATACAACTCATAACAGATGTTGTTGAATCATGAAAACTTGATACAAAACAGTACTTAGATCGTAATATAAACATAGAAAGAGCTCATTATGACCTCACATACCTATTCTGAGATAAACTCTGGTTTAGAGAGATGTTAAAAGAGATCTAATTCATTGACAAAATACTCAAAAACACTACATTTGTTATATATTATATTTTAAAATTATCAGTATATGTGAAGAGGTCCAGTTGTAGCAAAGAGAAGAGATGCCGTGAATGCAGTAAAAGGAAAGGTGTTTTCTATTCATGCGAAACTTATAGCTATTGCAGCACAATCAGGATGAGATCCAGATCAAAACCCATGACTTGCTGCAGCGATATATAAGGCAAAAAAAGAATGAGTCCCAAATGATAATATTGAGAGAGCAATAAAAAAGGGTACAGGAGAAGATAAAGAGGCAGCGCAAATCGTCTGAATCATGTATGAATGATATGCTCCAGGTTGAGTAGCTCTTGTTGTAAATGTATTAACAGATAATAAAAATAGAACGGTTGCGAGTATGAGACATATTTTTACAAAGTATGGTTGAAATATGTGAGAATCATGAGCAGTTGCTTGGATGTTTAAAAGAAAATGAATCATTTTTATTGATCCAGCGAAACATGATTTTGAATCAATAGAAGCCCTTACTTATGAAACCGATGCAGAAGATATCTGTATGGAGGCTTCATATATCAAAATTACTACTTGATTAGATGATTTCTCATCTGTAGAGAATTTTTTTATAAATAATAATATAGCTCTTTTTGAATCAAAGCTTGATTATATCCCTGATACTGATACAGAAATAACAGAGTTTGAGAAAGCTCTCAAATTTACAAAAATGATGGAAGCTTTTAATGAAGATGAAGATGTAGAGTGGGTTGCAACAAATGAAGTTATATCAGATGAACTTCAAAAGGAAGTAGATGCGTTTATAGAAAAAAATACATTTAAAACATAGAAAAAGAGAGAACTTAAGTTCTCTCTTTTTGTTGCTCTGCTAGCATATTTTCTATCCAACTTGGATGTATTTTTCCTGGAAGAAAATGATAGTGTAGATGTGCAATAGATTTTCATCCTGAGGTTTCGCGTATAAACGAAAAATAATTTTCTTCATTTTTAAAGTAATCTTTCATAAATTTTTCTACTTCTTTCATAGATGCAAATTCTTCATGAGTTAATTTAGATGTTTCTGTGATATGACGATGAGGGATAACTAGGAGATGACTTTTTATTCAACAATGAGGATATTTTGAGTGAGCTATATAGAAATATCTTCATTTCCATATAGTGTATTCCTCAATATCTTTGGTATTACAAAAAGGACAGTTTGATTCTCATAGGTCAGCTGGTTGTACCTTGTACCATTCTTCGCGAGTTCAAAATTTCATATGCTCATTTTTTAAATGATAAATTTAAAAAAAAGTTAATCTTTCGATTAACCTTTTTTAATTTCTTTCATTTTTAACACTTCGTGTTTTCTTGTTACTTTATTGTATTTTCTTAGAGTTGGACCTTTTACTCCAGCTTCATAATTCTTTTTTTGAATGTTTGTAGTGTGAACCATGTTACCAGTTTCAGTAGAGTAGTAAGCAACGTATGTTCTTTTTCCTTTAGCCATCTTAGGATTGATTAAAAATTATAAATAAAATTTTATGGACAGATTATATAAATAAAGTTTATATAATCAAGTTTTTTTACACTTTCATGATGTCAGTATCTTTGTGTTTGTACATTTCATCAATTTTTTTATTTGCGTCTTCAATAATCTTTTGTAAGTCTGTTTCTAGGTCTCTTGCTTGATCTTCAGAGATTTCTTTGTCGTCTTCTGCTTTTTTGATAAGTTTATGAGAATCAGCTCTGGCATTTCTAATACCAACTTTTGCTTCTTCAGATAGTTTTTTTGCTATTTTTGAGAGGTCTCTTCTTCTTTCTTCTGTAAGAGGAGGGACTTTTATGATAATTGAATCGGCCATAGTTTGTGGATTGAGCCCAAGTCCAGCATCTGTGATTGCTTTTGCAATAGCATGCATGATAGAAATGTCCCAAGGTTTAATACAGAGGGTTTGTGAATCCAATAGACTTACAGAAGCTGAGTTTTTTAATGATTGCATGGCTCCATAACTTTCGATAAGAACATCTTCCACAATAGCAGGATTTGCTCTTCCTACTTGTAGTTTTCAAAACTCTGATTCTAAATGGTGAAGTGCTTTTGTAATTCATTCTTGAGCTTTCCCGATCATGTTATTATTATTAATAATTATTAAGTTGCCAGAATTATATGTTTCTATATATAAAAATCAACTTTTAACTTTACAAAAGACAAAACAAAAATAATATAAGCAGAGATGTTATTTATTTAATGAATAGAATTAATGGCAATTTTAGAAGTAAGAAGTATTACAAAGTTCTTAGCAAAAAAGAAAATATTAAAAAATGTTTCTTTTTCAGTAAAAGCAGGGGAAATATATGGATTCCTATGACCTAACGGTGCCTGAAAAACTACGACAATGAAGTGTGTTATGGGTTTGATTGATCCTGAAGAAGGTGAAATTAAAGTATTTTGAGATACTGGATTAACTCTCAAAGCAAAAGAAAAGATATGATTTATGCCAGAAAATACCTATTTATATAAACACTTAACAGGGAGAGAATTTTTAAGATTTAATGGAAAATTCTTTGATTTTTCAGATAAAAAATTAGAAAAAAGAATTAATGAACTCTTGAAGCAAGTATGACTTAAAGAAGCAGCAGATAATTATTTACATAGTTACTCTAAATGAATGCTTCAAAGAGTATGACTTGCTCAATCGATTATAAATAAACCAAAACTTCTTTTCTTAGACGAGCCAATGAGTGGACTTGACCCAATCGGTCGTAAGATGGTAAAAGATCTTCTTGTATCACTCAGAGAGGACGGAACAACTATATTTTTTAATACTCATATCCTTGCTGATGTTGAAAGTATCTGTGATAGGGTGAGTATCATTGATAAATGAAACCTGATAGTAGAAAGCAAAAAAATGTCAGATATCAAATGAAGCTTAGAAGATTTCTTTATAGAAAAAGTAGAAGGAAATTCATAATAATAAGCAAGATAAAAGAGAAGCATATGCTTCTCTTTTATCTTGCTTCAATTTCTTTTACAGCTGCTATTATAGACTCTTCAATAGGGTCTTTTTCTTTTTTGATAAAATCGAGTGTACTCATCATCATAGCATAGATATTGAGGTTTGATTTTGAGGAATCTATATTTTCTAGGTACTCAATTTTGGGACTTACAAAAGATATATTTTTAGCTATTTTAAGATTATTTTGGTTGAGGTCGATATTCTTTAGATAATTTCTTACAAACTTCCCACTTCCTCATCAAGTCATAAAAAAGTCACTCGGACAAAGAGAATTTCATAGAATCTCTTCAAGAGATATTATGAGAATATCTTTGAATATTTTCATAAATTCTTCTTTTTCATCAAGGTAAATAGCTTCTTCTATGGAATTTATGATTTCAATATTTCTGAGGTCATGGTTTGCTTTGATTTGCTTTATAAGAGCATTAATTCCTACAGATATTTTTTTGACTCAGAGTATATCGTAGTCTTTTTTTACTATTATAGAAGTATGTGAATTTCAGAGATCTATGATTACAATATCTTTCTTTGTTTTGAATAGGTTTGTAATAGCTAGCTCTGAAGGGATTATTTTTACAATAGTTTTCCCTGTTCTTCTTGCTAGAGATTGAGTAAGTTCATATTTATTTTCTGGAATAAATATATTGAGAAGAGAAATATTGATTTCTCTTGGTGCTTTTCCTATCAATGCTTTTGTCTTTTTAGAATCAATTTTTATTTCATTGATTCCACTGATAATGAGTTTAAGGTTTTCTTTTGTGTATCATGATATTTGTTTGATATTTTTTAAGTGCTTTTGTATTGATTGAGACTCTATTGTTTGAATTATTTTATATAATTCTTTTTTGTCTATTTCAATTTCTGAATTTTCTCTTATATAGTTAATTTTGCTGTGCTCAAAAAATAGCTCATCAAAAGGAATGTTAATAATAATATCCTCTACTTGAGTATGACTATCCTGCTCAGCTTTTTCTATAGCTTTGTTAATATTAGCACATATTCACTCAATATTGACGTATTCTTGTAGTATTATATCATCTGTGTCTTGTCTTTTTTCTCAGTATCAAATGAGTTCTAATTCTTTATTTTTTAGCTTACAAATTCAGACCCTTATTTTATAAGTTCCGATATCTACGATTCAAATAATTTTGGAAGGAATTTTCTTTTTTGTGAAGGTCATTCTTGAGTGAGTTTATGTCATATTTTTCTTTCAAATTTTTTGGAGGAGATTATTTCATTCACTTACTTCACCAATTCAAATAAGAGCCATGGCAAGATCTTCTGTAATAAGCTCATCTCAGGGAGCTATATTAAGAGATCTTTTTAAAATGCTAATTCCTCTTGTATTTTCTCATGTCATTGTATAAGCCCATCCGAGGTTTCTTAAAACTTCTGAATTATTTCAGAGCATACTATTTGACTTTTCGAGATATTTTATAGAATCTTTTACTTTGTCCTGGGAGAGAAGTATGAAACCTTTGAGGTAGTTTCATGTAGCTGAATCTTTGTTTAAATTTAATGCAAAATTAATTGCTTTTAATCCTTTTTCTAGCTCTCCTTTGTAGAGATAAATATCTGCAAGCTCTTCATATAATCTATAATCAGAACTATTTTTGACGATACTTTCTTCCAATAAAATTATGGCATCAGAGTATCTTTGATTTTCTTTGAGTGATTCGATTTGTAATATTATATCTTTCATATATGTAATTATGAATATGTAAAAATTAAAAGTAATTTTTTATATTTTTAATGGCATAATAATATGCTTAAATTGAGTATCATTACTTTTTGAGTTTTCAGGATCAGTGATAGGAGAAATCATTATAGGTGAGAGAGGGTTTTCAAAGCTGATACTTACGTGAGTTGTATCTATTACTCCTAACACTTCTAAGAAATATGTTGAGTTTACTCAAACAATGTTATCTTCTCATTCAATTGATCATACGAGAGTCACATTTCATTCTCAAATCTGTGTTTCAGATGTTTCAAGGAGGATTCAAGTTTCTGCTCCTATACTCATTTTAATAGAATAATTATTCTCACGACTTACCAGGTTAATTTTTTTGAGAGCCCCCATGAGATCAATTCTATTGATCTCTGCTTTTGTAGAAAATGAAGTAGGGAAAAAGCTGCTATAATCAGGGAATTTTCCATTTAATAATCTTGAATATACTTTTGTATTTCATGATAAAAATGCTATTTGGTTTTCTCATGAAATTACTTTTACATCATCATTATCAGAGAGAATACTTTTAATTTGAGATGCTGTTTTGCTTGGAACAATACCATAGAAAGGGCTTTCTGTTTCTGTTTCAAGTTTCACTTTGTATTCAGAGAGTCTAAAACTGTCTGTAGATGCAAATATTGCATCACTTCACTTTATATTTACAGCTATTCATGCAAGAGTTGGCCTAATATTTCCTTCTGCAGATGAAAAAAGAGTTTTATCAATTGATTTTCTTATTATGTTTCATTTTATATTTAAGCTTATTTCTTCTTTAATGGATGGGATAAGAGGAAAATCACTCGCATCAGTTCATTTAATTTTTAGCTTTCAGCTTGTAGTTTCTATTTTTAGGCTTTCATTTCAAAGAAGTTCAATATGAACTTCATCATCAGTAATAAGAGCAATATAACTGGTAAAGAGTTTACTCGGAATACAAAAAGCTCATTCAGACTCTATTTTTAAGTCTTCAGACAATACATATTCAATAGCCATCTCTAAATTATTTGATGTCAAAAATATATTGTTAAAGTTCACTTTTAATAATATATTTTCCAAAATAGGAGTAGTTGTGATCGACGCAGTTGCATGGTTTACAATATCAAGTCATTTTTTGAGTTCAACGGTTTTTATTGAAAATTTCATATTGTTATTGTTGAGTTAGAATTAATATATTCATCTCTATTTTTACTGAATTATTTTATAAAATCAAGAGAATGCAAATATTTAATGTTAAAAACTTTTTATTCTATCAATCAAAGATAACAGACAAGTTCTTATTTCTCATGATTTCATATTTAATACAGCCTAGAAAGGCTCTCAGCTCGGTTCATTTTATGATTATCTTATAATAATATTGATTATATCTTTTATGATAATTTGGTACTTCTTGTATTGTGATATTTCATGATGTATTTTCTAGACTCAGTTTATTATTTAATTGTTTCATAAAGGCTTGAGCTTTGTCTTTATTTGTATGTCTATATTCTAATGTGAGCATTTCAGTAAATGGAGGATAGTTAAAAAGTTTTCTTTCGGCAAGGCTCTGTTTAAAAAAATCTTTATAATTATCATCTACTATACTTGTAATTATCTCATTTTTTGGAATAAATGTTTGAATGATTATTTTTGTTTTTTCTCCATTTCTAGATCATCTTCCTATGAGTTGTTTAATGTTTGAATATACTTTTTCTTTTGTATTATATGCTGGTATTTGAAGCTCTTGTTCAAGAAGAATGGTTCATATAAGTCATATATTCTTAAAATTAAATCATGTAGTGATCATTTTTGTTCCTATAATTATATCTGCGTTTTGTAATTTTTCTAGTGCTTGTTTTTTTTCAGTTTTATTTTTTACTACATCAGTATCAAACCTAAAAATCCTTACTGTTTTTGGAAGGTATCAGTGAAAAAAAGCTTCAATTTGTTGAGTTCAAATTCATACGTTTTTTATGTTTTTTTGACCACATTTTTCACATTTCATAGGAATATTTTTCTCAAAAGAACAGATATGACACAGGAGCTTAGCCGGGTATCTATGGACATTTAAAGAAACATCACAGTGTACGCATTTGTATAGATACTGACAACTTTGACATATGAGTGATGAAAATTCTCACCTTCTATTTAAGTAAAGAATCACTTTCTTGTTTTCTTTTAAAGTTACTTCAATTTCTTTGAGAAGAGTATTTGAAATATATGTATTATGCGAAGATTGATCTTGGGATAAGTTCACTAAGTACATTTTGTATGCTAAGAAAATATTTTTATGTAATTATATTGTAAAAACTTTTGCTTTTTTTCAAAACTTGAGTTATTATATAGGGGAGACATATAACATGTATACGGTTTCCTCCTTAATCCTTGTACTGCTATATGTCTCTTTTTTTGTGTTTTATTTTCATATATGTTATGATATTATATATATTATTAATATCATTTATATGATTATTGAGGACTTAGAGTTAGAGAATAAAGAATTGAAAAGGAAGTTAAAAATTGCGAAACAGTGGATGGAAAAAGAAGTGAAAAACCAAGTTTCAAGAATTACAAAAGAAAAAATAGAAAAATTATCACCATCTGAAGTCGAGGATTTATTTGAAGAAAATATTGAAGATACAATTACAACAAAAATAACTCGTTTTTTTGGTGAAGTTACTTTGATTAATATGCCAAGTTCAATTGTAGAGAATATTATCTCTGCAGAGATCAATTATTATAATATGAGAAAAAATCCAAATTTTGATGGATTAAGCGTGATTCTCTCATATCATAAAGCATTAGATGTAATGATAGAAAGTTTTATTATTAAATGATTCAGAAAATTTGCGCATAAGAAAAAACAAACAACTTTGAGGCAAAATGATGTATTAGAAAAATCATTGAACTCTGTTGTGAATACGTGATATATATTGAGTGTATGAAGATTATTTCACGTATTACAGCTTATATCTCATGATGAGAAACTTTTTGATTATGTGGGGTGTTTTAAAGAGTATTTAAGTAAATATACATATTTACAAGATGTATTGCTGAGTGATGAATTTATGAAGGTGTTTAGTGATTTGGTAAATTCAGAAATATTAGGGAAAAAAAGGCATGTTTGAAAAACCAATTTTGTAGAGACAAGAAAAGCAAGAGAGTTACTTATCTGAGGCCTTGAAAATAAAAACTGTTTAATTTATATGTTAGCAGAAACTCAAAAATTAGATTTTTAAACTATAATATTGAAAGTAATTTATTGAACTTTAAGAAGATTGAATGGAAAAGAAGTAATAGCATTACGCTATTACTTCTTTTTTTTGAACAATTTTAGCAATACCAATATATACCACTAAGATTGTCATTAATGCGAATAAATATATGATAAACGCTGAGCCTACAAATGAATGTTCTTCAATAGCAAGCAGGGCTAAGAGACCTCCAACTGACCAAGAAAGCCATGGAATTATACTTTCCCCTTGTGGATTTTTATATATTTCTCGTAATAGTGGAGTAAATACTATAAAATCAACAGAAATAAGAACTATACTAAGAGTTTTTTCTACCCAAGGGATATTTCCATATATTGAACCTTCTATGATAAGATAGCTTATAAATAGATTTATTGCCATTAATGAACATACTTTATCAAATCTTCCTATATCTGTTAATTTGGAGCCATTTTTCATCATTAGTAATGCAATAATTAATGGACCCGTAAATAACATGATTCCTTGAAATAATTCAATACGATCTGTTTCAGAAAAGACTTTACTCAGCATTACTATGAATCCTATAAGAGTCCAAAGAAGCCAAGTTACTAAATTGATATTTTCTGCATCATTTTTGAGTGCTTGATAGTATTTATAGAATCCAAATGCTGTAAAAGCAAGAGACGCTAAAAACAGATAATCATTCATAGTTTGTTCCTTTTGTTTTTGTTTGTTGTTTTATAATACCTATTTTTATCTAATTTCAAATTATTTATTTACAATAATTATAATTCATTTAAACTAAAGAATATATTATAAATAAATTATTAAAATACATGTTATATATAGTTTCCACTCCGATTTGAAACCTAGGTGATATCACTTACAGAGCAGTAAGAACATTACAAGAAGTTGATGGGATTGCTTGTGAAGATACAAGAAAGAGTTCTATTTTGCTGAATCATTATGAGATTAAAAAACCACTTATTAGTTTTCATTCACATTCAGGAAAAGTAAAAATTGATAAAATAATTGATCAATTAAAAACAGGGAAAAATATTGCACTCATAAGTGATGCCTGAACTCCTGGAATTTCAGACCCATGATATGCTCTTATAAAAGAAGCTATTGTTGAGTGAGTAGAAGTAGTGCCAATTCCATGAGTTACAGCGGCTATTACAGCTGTCTCAGCTTCTGGTATGCAATCACACCACTTTTTATATCTTTGATTTTTACCGATCAAAAAATGAAGACAAACACTTTTTAAAAAACTTGTAGAAAAAGATCATACGGTTGTTATTTATGAATCTGTCCATAGATTTATAAAAACTCTCTGAGATTTAGAAACATATTTTTGAGAAGATCATCATATTGTAGTATGAAGAGAGCTCACAAAAAAATTCGAAGAATTTAAGAGATGAACTATCAAAGAAGTGAAGGAATATTATGAAATAACTCCATGAAAAATTAAGTGAGAATTTGTAATTTTATTTTAAATTTTTAATGAGAATATGAAGATTTGAGCAGGGAAGTTATTCCAATGACGAGAGGACGTAGTTATCAAATCAATACTTTGGAACACTGTTATTGAAGTGTTTAATACGGAAAAAAATATTGATGTAACTCCATATCTCATTTCTGTTCGCTTGAATGCAAAGGTGATTTTTGTAAAAACAACAAACCCACTTATTAATACTGAACTTCTTCTGTTGGATCAAAAAATAAAAAAACTCTTCTCAGAAAAACTGAAAAAAGTTGGGATTGTGTTTTATGATTTTGAAGTAAAGTATATCTAGAACTATTACCATCTCTTAAAACTCGGACAAGCCTGGTGAATATTTACAATCGAGAAGCCTTTATGAGTAATGGCTTCTTTTATTATGTCTTTCATTTCAGCAAATTTGATACTATCAGCACGTTTTGCAAATCTACATCCTGCTTTTTCTGCGATTCAGATGGGATCAAATGGCTCAGAAATATTTCATTCTGGAGTTGTTTTTGTTTTGGCTCATATTGGGGTAGTTGGGCTTGCTTGACCAGTTGTAAGAGCATAGTTTTCATTATCCATGACAATATATGTAATATCTAAATCTCTTTTACATGCATGAATAAAGTGTCACATTCAAATACCATATCAATCACCGTCACCTCAAGTTGCAAGTACTGTAAGGTTTGGATTTGCCATTTTGACTCATGTTGCAAAGGGAAGTGTTCTCCCGTGAAGAGTTTCAGCAGCATATCAGTCTATGTATTGGCTTGCTTTTCCACTACATCAAACTCATGATACTACTACTCTGTTATGACTCTCTATACCGAGGTCAGAGAATGCTTTTTTGATAGCTCAGATTATGAGTGTATCTCAACATCATACACACCATTGTATATTATTTAATCAGCTTCTCATACTTTTATATTAGTTCATTAAAATCTTCTATATAAAATGGAAATAAGTCATATTTTCTAAGATTACTTATTTTGAGTCACTTTATGTATTTGAGTCAGAATTCTTTTGTGATATAATTTTCAAGTTGACCAGAATAATTTGATTCTACAAATATAACTTCTTTTTTATTTTTTATTTCTTCTAAGAGCCTTTCATCAAGAGGTTTGAGTATTGTTATAGTTATCAGTCAGAATTCTGAATTGTTTTTTATAAATTCATTGGCTGTGTATGATGTAAAACTCGTTGTAATAATCATTTTTTTTGCTTCAGAATTTATAATCTCATATCATGAGATATTTTCTTTTTTGTAAAAATTTTCAAGCTTTTTAAATCTTTTTTGAGTCATAGCAACTTTTACTTTTGGATCTTCACTCGTTGCTCCATATTCATCATGTTCATAACTACTTGCTATAAAATCACCGTTCTTTGTTCATACATGCACTCTTGGAGATACTCATGTATCTGTGAGTTCATATCTTTTGTAATCTTGAGGAGGGTTATTTAGAATCACTCCTCTCTCTATTTCTGGAACATTTAATTTTCAGAGGGTTCCGTTGAGCTCAGAAGATTGTTTATCCATGAGTATAATAACCTGAGTCTGATATTTATCAGCAAGGTTCAGTGCCAGTCATCCAAAATAATATGCTTCTTCCAATGTGGATGGGTAGAGTACTATATGGTCAAAATCTCCAAATGTAGGATTCAGAGCAAAATTAAGATCTCATTGTTCAAAAAATGTTGGAGTTCCTGTCGATGGTCATGCTCTTTGAGAAAAAACAATTGTAATAGGGAATTCAGCTTGAACTGCAAAACTGACTGCTTCAGTCATCAGGGCAAATCAACCACCTGAAGTTCAAACCATAGATCTTGCTCAAGTAAAACTTGCTCAAAGGGCAGAATTTATCACTGAAATTTCATCTTCAGCTTGAAGGTAATTTACCTTTTTTGATGCTATTATTTCTGATAAAATAGTAGATGCCGGAGTCATAGGGTAGGCACTATAATATTCTAATCAGCATTCGATTGCTCCATGTGCGAGCATTTTATTTCAATATTCTATGTTTTTTGCATCTCAAATATTTTTAAGATGTATAGCATAATCAAAATCTATAGTATAACTGTGAGAGATTTTCTTGATAATCTCTTTGTTCTTTTCTACTATATCAGCTCATTTTTTTCAAAAAACAGCTTGTAATTCATTATTTATTGCTTGATGAGGGATCGATAAGAGTTTCGATAAAATTCAGAGTAAATAGGTATTATCATATTTATCTGTTATTTTTAAATCTAATATCTGAATATTTTTTGATTCAATAGTTTTATATGTTTCAGTATTTATTTTTTCTCTGAATTTCTGGTTTATAATTATAACTCAATTATTTTTTAATGTATGAATATTGTAATCGAGAGATTTGGCATCAAAAGAAAGAATAATATCTACCTTTTTTGAAAGATACTTTCTATTGGGGGCTATGAAAATATCAAAATAATTTGATCATCATTTTATTCTTGATTCGTACTCAATATCCGTTATGACTTCATATCATAGATTTGCAGAGAGGCTCGCAATAACTTCGGCTGTTGAATTGATTCAAAGTCACGCAGGTCAAGTAATTTTTATTCCTAGGGGGAATCAGGCCGGCATTATTTTTTGTTAAAAATTATTGACTTTCTCATGTTCATGTATTTGTTTCAGTACTTGTTTCTACTGTAACTCATGATTGAGATTGGATTAATTCTTGAATTTGTTCTGGGGTAAGAGTTATTTCAGAATCAGTATATTGGTTATTTGAAAAGAGAACGAGTAGCCCTGTTCATACGATTCATATCACTATTCCGAAGAGAGCAAAAGTTGCTATTATTTGAGTTATTTTATTTTTTTTCATAGTTTATTTTATAGGGGTTAAAAAGTTTCAAAGTTCTGAATAATGAAAAATAAAATCAATTATTTTAATATCATTCACGTTAAAATCTATAATTTGTCCTTTTTGCATAGTTATTCATATATGTTTGTCACCATAGTTCGTTTTAAATTCAATGGTTTCATTTTCAGGTTTGTAGCTAATGCTTATTTCTTCCTTACCAAGTGTATTACTAGTGGTATTGATAATATGCTCGATTGCTTCAATATTGTTTAAGATGCTTGATAATGTTTCTTTCAGTGACTCAAGAGGGACATCTCATACAATGTATACAGAATTTCATGAAAGTAAATATGTATTTTGTTCTTTTGCCTTTAGATCTAATAGTTTAAAATCTATATCTGAGAAACTATGAGAAGATGCATATGTATAATCAGAATTGAGGACTCAGCTATATTTTATGGTTTTTCAATTTTTATTAATGTTCATTCAAAACTGAACTCAAGATATATAAATATCATAATCAGTACTATTACTTTCCTGAGTCATACGAATATTATTGTATATAATAGAGAAGTAATCATCTATTTTTGTAAAATCTCAGTTGGTTCAGAGTAACTTGTTTCTTTTAAAATATTTTGTAAATTTATCCTCCGTTCATATATCGGGTTCATTACTACCTCCTATTATGGGCTGCGGTTGTTTCTTAGATTCTATAATAAAATTATTGAGAAAAAACTTTTTAAAGTCATATTTATCTTTTTCAGAACTCTGAGCTGCTTTGTATTTTTCTTCTAGGGACTCTTTCATATCATTCAGATCATAAGATCATTTTTTTTCTTCCCATTCACCTTTTTCATTGATAAATGTAATGGTATTTATTTTATTTCAGTCATATGGATGAAGGAGAAAAGAAAATGTTTCCTTTCCTATATTTAAATTATTTATTTTATAACATTCATATTCTCAAAAAATATTTCAGGTTGTATCTTCAGTTTCTTCAATCTCAGGATTTTGACAGTAGTTATAATTTTTTAATTCAATATGTGTATTCATAAGTAAAAGTCATTGGAAGTTTGAGAGAAAAATGAGCGCTTTATCTTTACTGAGTTTTTCTGCATCAGTTTTCCCATTATCTAGAATAGGGTCGTTCCCTCCAAACCTAGAATCGTATTTTATAGTATATGCCTTATAGTCACTGAGAGCTAGGAAATATTCATCAAATATTTTTTGCAATTCTATATATTCATTTCTGAGAGTTTTTTCGTTATTTTTTTCAGGATCGAGAATATTTTTATTGGTATTATAAAAGGATATAAGTTTTATAATATTTTTTTCTAACAGTATATAGTTCTCGTAAGTATTGTTTTGTAAACTTACAGTTTTTAATAATCATTCCTTGGTTCTTTCCTTTTCAAAGAAATTGTTTCTTATTATATACGTGAAGTTTCGTAAAATTTTAGAATTGATAAGAAGTCAAGTATGTAAAATAGTAAGGTTATTTGTATCATAATAGGTTTCGCTAATGTTTACATAATTGTTAAAGAAAAGTATGAGTTCCTTTGCATTTGTATCTTTTAAGTCAGTTATAAGGATTTGTTCCAAGAAGAAGAGAAGAGAACTATTTGGTTTCTTATTTTCATCTTCATCATACTTTTTTATAAATGTATTGAGCTGGCTATATAAGTTATTTGATTGCTTAAAGTCATATGACAAGAAAGTATTTTTGAGAGAGAGGATAGAAGGAGATATTGAGGATGCTTTTTTCTTGTTTAATTGTAAATATAAATGAGAAAAATTTAGGAGATGAGTGTTATCTTCATTTGTTGTGAATAATACATTTTTATAATAAAAATATATTATTCACAACATTTTTTTATATTCAGCTGTATTATTTTTTTTCAGATCGTTCATAGTCTCTGAAATAAAATTGATAGATTCATTTACTTCTTCTTTTTTGTTTATAATTTCATGTAAGCTTTTGAGTATAAGGTTTTCATTATATATTTGTTTTTTTTCATTATTTAAAAATAATTCATAATATTTTTTTATAAATATTTCTCCTGGAAATGGTGAAAAAATAGCATCAGATAAATATTGTATTTCTTGAGAACTTTTTTGGTATTCCAGTAATATATAATGAAAAGTGTCTTTTAAAAAATTATACTCAACCTCGTTAGAAGAAAATGATTGAAGAAAAAGAGGGTTTATATTGTTTTCTCATGTAATAAGAGGTTCATTAAAATATGTCAGAGGGAAGCTTTGAGAGATTTTGAATAAGTCAGCATTTAGTAAAAATCTATTCCATTTTGGTTTAATAGTAATATATGTATGAGGGTACAAATCAAGAGATGAAGCTGGAGTATTTGTTTCTGTATTGATAAGTGAAAGTTGTAATTTTGTGTTGATTGAAAAAATAACAACTTTTTTTGGGTTGAATGAATTCACAAGGAAGATTCATGGTCATGAGTTTTTTATCTGGAATCAACCTCAAGAAATTATGTATTTTTTGTGTAATTCATTCAAGTGGAGTAAATAGATTCCAGATTTTAATTTTAAATGAGTTATAGCTCAAGTTAATGTTTTTGTATAATCTCAACTGGAGTATATAGTATCTGCGAGTGAAAGCTTCTCTGCAAGAATATTTATATTTTTTGATGAAGTTGTAATTTTTTTTAAAGATCAAGTTTGATCTAGAACTTGAAGGTCATAGAGTCATATCTCTATATCTTGTGAACTTATTTCTTCAATTTTAGAATAGTCTGAGGAAATAAAGCTCAGAGATATAAGACCTGATCAGAGGATGATAACAATAATTACAAATATGATTTTTGATAAAAAATTCACTGCTTGATATATTAAAATGTAATAGTACATATTTTAGGTCTCACTCTAACCTTATTTTGTTTTTTGTAAAGAAACTTTGATATTTTTATTTGAGCTTAGTCATATCTGATATTTTTACTTTTATCTTGTTGAAAAATATCTAAAATTTTTGTTATTATTTGTTGATTTTTAAGCAAAAGTCCAATTTCTCTATTGAAATCAAGACTATAGTTTGAAAAATTAATACTTCATATATAGAGGTATTTATTATCAACTAGAATCATCTTTGCATGCATTTTTATTTTTTGTAATGGAACTATATCAATTCATCCTTCTTGAAGCCTTTTTATATCATTTATATCATTCTTCCATGAAGATTCTGATATGATAGCTGATATCTTGACTCCTTCTCAAGCTTTTTTAAGGAGAAGTTTTTCAAGGTTTTCATCTTTGAAATATTGAAAATATATTTTTATATCTTTTTGAGCATTATTGATTAATAAGTGGAGTTTATTTCTTGAATAATTTGGGCTTAAAATAAGATTCGAATCATATATATTCTGTTTTATTCATTTAAAATCTGACTGAAATATTTCTTCTAAAACAGAGACTATTTTTTTATCTTTTGTAAAAATAAAAAAATCTCTATTGAAGTTAAATGTTGAATAGCTGAGGTTTCAAGTTGAAATAATAGCTTCATTATCTATTAATAGAAGTTTTGAATGATTGAGTGAATAATTGCTTCATTTTGACCAAACAACATTTATCTTGTTTTTCTTTAAAAAATCAAAAGTTTTATTGTTAATATTTGTTGCCTTATATGGATTTTTTTCTAAAATTACTTGGACATTAACACCTCTTTTTTGAGCCTTTTTTAAGCTTTCTTTTATTTGTTTTTCTGTGAGAATATAGACTTCAATAAGAACATGATTTTGAGCAGTATCTATTTTATCTAGGATGTAAGTGAGTACTTGAGGGTTAGGGGTATGTGATATAGACGTGTTTTTTAGCGTTCTTATATCTGAGAGTTGAAAATTTTGAACATTGGACTCTACTTGTTTATTTTGATTTTGTAACTCTTTGCTATTTTCATAAAATTTATGATATTCTCATCAAAAAAAATATGAGAATATACTGATAAATAGTACTCAAAAAATTATCAGGAAATATCTTTTGATCATAGGGTTTTCTATATACTAAATCTTTTAAAGTCTAAAATTATTATCCAAATAGTTTTTCAAATACTCATCAACTATTTACATTTATCTTTTTTTCTTTTGCTATTTCTTCATAAAAATTTCTTTCTTTTTTTCCAAGTTTTTTTGGTATTTTTATTTCTATATCTATGAATAAATCTCCTTTTGCTTCTGATTCTATATGTTTTACTCAGTCAGCATTTACTCTTATTCTAGTTCCGTGAGAAGTTCATGGTTTAATATCAAGAATTCTTTTTCAAATAACGGGAATTGATATTTCTTTTTTTGTTCAAAGTATTGCTTCAATAACGTCAATTTCAACTTTATAATATAGATTTACTCCATCTCTTGTAAGTCATTTCTCTTCAAGGCTAATTTGAAATTTTACAAATAAGTCTCAGCTGGCCTTTGTTCATACTCAATCATTTCATTCTCATGTAAGTTTTATGATCATACCATTATCAATTCATGCGGGGATATCAAGCTCAATATCTTTTGTGATTTTTGTTCTTTTTATACCATCACATGTCGAACAAGTACTTTCGAAACTTTCTCATGATCAACTACATGTTTTACATGTTCATGCTTGTTGGATATTTCAAAAAATACTTTGAGTAGTATATGTTACTTTTCAACTTCCATGACAGGTACCACATGATTTTTTTCATTTTCATCATTCCCCATGACAAGTTTCACATGATTCAAGTTTTGAGAAACTTATTTTTTCTTTTCCTCAATAAATACTTGTTTTTAAGTTGATGACTAGATGATATTCTAGGTCTTCTCATTTGAACTCTGTTCTTGCTTTTCATCATCTTCCACCTCAAAATCATCCACCAAAAAATGATTCAAATATATCACCAAGATCTACATCTACTCCCCCTGAAAAACCACCTCAAAATGGATTTCCTCATGCAGCAGATCATGTACTGCCATATGTATCATACTGTTGTCTTTTTCCATCGTCAGAAAGAGTAGAGTACGCTTCATTTATTTCTTTGAATTTTTTTTCTGCAGTTTTATCCCCATTATTTCTATCAGGATGATACTTCATTGCGAGTTTTCTATATGCTTTTTTTATTTCTTCTTTTGTTGCTGTTTTATCTAATCATAAAGTATCGTATAGGTTCATTTTTAGCTATTAGTGGTTAGATATTATAAAATATCAAGAATAAATATTGAGAGGATTTTATAGGGTTTTCCTTTTTTGTAAAGAGGGTTTTTGTTGAGATTATATATCATGTAAGTTATTTTATATCAGGATAATCTAAAAATACAAGAGTTATTTTCTTGATTTTTGGCTTATTTTTCAGTATATATAATATACGAAATATAGTTTTGGAATGTTTTAATTGTGTTACTTGGAAAAAATATGAAAAAAATAATAAAAAATAGTTTTTGATTCACGCTTGTAGAATTAATAGTAGTAATTACAATAATTGCGATTTTATGAACAATAGCATTTATATCACTACAGTGATATAGTAAAAACGCAAGAGATTCTGTGAGAATCGCAGATGTACAATCTTTGGTAAAAAGTTTAAGTCTATTTGAGATAAAAACTTGAATTTTTCCTGAACCATCAAACTGAACTTCTGTAAGTTTTTCGTGATGAGAAATATGGACACAATGAACTATTTGAGATAGTGTAATAGTCAATATTGGTCAATTAAGTAAAAAAGTGCTTGATCCATCAACGGAATCTGAATATACATACTCAAGGTTGAACACAAAGAAGGAATACCAAATTGCAGCAGTGATTGAAGGTGATCTATGAATAAACTCATCACCTCATTTTTCTTCAGTAACTCATGCTGCATGAACAAATCCTTGAATTGCTTATGTGAAATGAAACTATAATTGAATGTTAGCAAAAGTTCAAACATGAGCAGTAACATATGTGTTAGCTGTTCCAACTATTATATCATGAGATATATCAGTTACTGATATTATTAATTTACAGCAATCAAATAAGCTTGTTTATAATGGAAAAAATAACCTTCCAGCAAGTTATGAGTCTTCTAAGTTTAAAGTCGATGGGGGATGATTTGTTTTTAATCCTTCAGATATAGTAGTCTATATTTGATCTACAAGTACTCTAACAGCAGTTGATAATCAACTCAGTTTAATGAGTAATACTCAAAATGTATATAGCGGAACTGACGTGTCAGGCTTAGATAGTCAGATTGATAAACTCGTTGATATAAGTGTTGATCTGAATAGTCCTACAGATGAAGCAAAAGAGTTTGCGGGTTATATAGTTAAAAATAGTGTAAACCCTGGGGTTGAAATAAATATTAGTACTTCTTCTCAAGAATCTGTTATATGTTGAGGATGAGACTATAATAGTGCATATAATGTAAATTTATGATACTTTAATGGAAGAACTATTCCAAATAGAGCAGCGTTTGTCGCATTAAAACCAGATGGTTCTATTGTTGCTTGGTGAGATGATTCGTATGGATGATCATGAGCACTTGCACCAAGTGGTAGTGGTTATGAAAAAATATATTCATCTGAAAAAGCATTTGCAGCCTTGAAATCAGATGGAACAATTTCTGTATGGTGAGATGCTGATAATGGTTGAACCGGAGGTCCGATTGATAACTGATATGTAGATATCTCTTCAACATTAAATGCCTTTGCCGCGTTAAAAGATGATGGAACAATTTCTGTATGGTGACCGTCTTGAACGAGTGCTTGAGATCAAGCAAATGCTCCAAGTACATGAGATTATACGAAAATATATGCAGGTAAATATACGTTTTCAGCCTTAAAAGATGATGGGACTGTATACGCATGGTGAAGTTACGTTACAAATTGACCAGTAGCCGGAGTTTGATATACTTCCATTTCTGCTAGTCAATCAGCCTTTGCAGGATTACATGAAGATGGGAGTATATCAACGTGGTGAGAAGGAGGCTATGGTTGAATTTGATGACCTATAGATAATTGATATATATCAATAGCTTCAACACAGAGAGCATTTGCTGCTTTAAAATCTGATGGGAGCTTATCAGCTTGGTGAGCTGATTCATATGGATGAACAGGAACTTTGGTTGGTCCATTTACTTCTGTTTCTGCAACAGAAAATGCATTTGCTGCATTGAAAACAGATGGAAGTATTGAAACATGGTGAGGAAGTGGGAACTGATGAACTGGAGGACCGGTATGAACATGATATACAAAAATATATGCAAATAATTATGGTTTTGCTGCCTTAAAAAATGATGGAACTATATATGCATGGTGAAGTAGTAGTTATGGATGAATATGAGATGTAGCATGAACATGATATGTTAAAATATTTGGGAATAATTATGGTTTTGTTGCATTAAGGTCTGATGGAACTGTATATGGATGGGGAAGTGGAGGAAGCGGATATCCTGTAGACAGCTGATACATAAATATCATGGCTACAGCAAATGCTTTTGCTGCAATAAAGGATGATGGAAGTATGAGCTTATGGGGATCTCAATATTATTGAGCAACAGGAGGGCCCAATGATTCATGATATACCTCACTTAACTGAACGTGCAAGTAATATTTTATTTTATAGAAACTTGTTTCCTCAATGAAAAAAATAATAAAAAATAGACTTTGATTTACATTAGTAGAACTTATTGTTGTTATTACCATTTTAGCAATTCTTGGTACTATTGCATTTATAAGTTTGCAATGATATAGTAAGGATGCAAGAGATAGTAAAAGAATAAGCGACATAGCTAATATTGAAATATCTTTAGAGTTATTTTCGCTTGCAACATGAAAATATCCACTTCCGGATAATCCACAAACTGTTATATATAGTTGATCTATAGTATTATGGAATCAATGAACTGTTTGATGAAATGTAGCAACAAACTTGTCAAAAAATTTGTCAGAAATACCATTAGATCCATTATATGGAACTGAGTATGTATATTCAACACTTGAAAATAGAAAAGAATATGAATTAATGAGTGTATATGAGTGAGGTAATATAGGAGGAAACTGATTATTAGATAACACGTATGCAGCTACGAGTCCAACAGTAAAAATAGTTGGTACTTATAATGGGCTTTTTATTCATACTTCAAATTATATAATACCATCTCCAAGTATTATAACATCAGAAACACTCCCACTTGCGTTTGATGCACAGTCAATACAGTCACAAGTGGTAACAGGATGAACGAATGTACCAAATATATGAACAAGCAAAGTACAAGTATCAACAGGGGCATTATCAAATATTACACTGTCAGCTTATATATGAAGTGCAGATGCAAACTCATATAAATATGAATTATTATCTCTATATAAAACAATACAATGAGCGTATACAGGTTCAAGTTTAATAGGAAATTGAATATATAAAGCGTTGTTTGATCAAACAAGCAATGATGAAAAGGTAGTTTTTATAGATTCAGTGTTAAATATTACCAGAAGCTCACCAATAAATATAATTACATGGTCAGAGTTAGACTTAAATTGTGATGCAGATGATATCCCTATTTGAGATCAAGTATGGGCATGATGTAATTCTACATTATGACTCTGATTAGAATGGGGGCAACTCGACTGAGATTTATGAACAAATAATTATAATTGAGGATGAAGTTTTTGTTTTAATTATGAATGAGGTGCAGCGACATGTATTAAATGAGATATAACAATGGCATCAAATACAAAAGCAAATACTTGGTATACTGGAACAAATTCAAACTGAGATACTGAGTTTGCGAGTATATGGTGAAAATCTTATACATGGGAAAATTCAGGTAGCGCATGTGCTCCGGGCTTTCATGTCCCAACAGATGCTGAACTAGAAATTCTTGAAACAACACTAAAATGAGGAGTTAATTGTAGAAATTCAACAAATTGAGAATTGTGTGCTTGATTAGGGTGGGCATGACATAACGCTCAATCTACAACTAATAACATGGCTCAAGCCCTTAAAATTCCTTTATCAGTTAATCGTCTTACGAACTTAATTGATTCTTACAATAGAGGAAATTATGCACATCTATGGTCCTCAACTGAAGGCTCTAGTGGTACTGCGTATGGGAGATCGCTAAAATGGGATACTACGACAATTAACCGTCTCAATTGGAGTACAGATTATGCTTTTAATGTCCGTTGTATACATGATTAAAATACAAGATATATCTTCTCTTTTCAGTATATTTCATTTACTTAGTATGTAAAAAATAATATTATTTAGTTTATTATAATTCCCTCTCATCTTATGAAAAAATTAAAGAAAAACAGATTTTGATTCACCCTTGTAGAATTAATAGTAGTGATTACTATCCTTGCTATCTTGTGAACTATCGCATTTATATCACTTCAATGATATAGTAAAAGTGCAAGAGATTCTGTAAGAATATCAGACGTTGAAAATATAGTAACAAGTTTGACTCTTTATGAAGTACAAAAATGAGCGTTCCCTGTTCCATCAGATAATGTTGAAGTAACTTATTTGGGATGAGAAGTATGGACTCAATGAACTATTGGAGACAGTGTACTTACGAACCTTGCTCAAATAAGTAATAAAATAGTAGATCCTTCAAGTGGATCAGAATATACTTATTCTAGATTGAATACAAAAAAAGAATACCAGGTAGCTGCGGTATTTGAGTGATGACTTGCTTTTGAAAGTGATAATAACATTCTTTCTTCAGCTCACGCAGCGTGAAATGTAGCATGAACAGCGTACGTAAAATGAAACTATAATGGGATGTTAGCAAAAGTAAGTACATGATGAACATTGTATACTCTTGCTGTTCCGACTTTAATATCATGAGATATAACAGTGACAAGTCTTACTGCATTACAAGCTGCAAATAAACTTGTGTACAAAGGTACTGCTAATTTGCCGGCAAGTTACGAATCTTCTAATTTTAGAGTTGAGGGAGGAGGTTTTGTATTTAATCCATCAGATATAGTAGTGTATACATGATCAATGAATACTCTATCAGATATTACAAACAGAGTTCAGTTAGTTGAGAGCTTACAAAATGTGTATGACGGTACAGATTTAGCAACCTTAAATCCAGATATTCAGACACTTGTGGACACAATAATTAATCCAGGATATGCTTCAGCAGAAGCAGAATTATTATCGAGTAATATAATTAAAAATAGTATTAATCCTAGTATAAATGTAAGCATAGCATCTGAAGCAACTTTTAGATGTGATGGAGGTGATTATAATACAGCATATAATAATTATTGATGATATTATAGTGCATATACTATGCCTAATACAGGAGCTTTTGCAGCACTTAAAAGTGATGGTACTATATTTGCATGGTGAGATTCAAGTAAATGATGAACATGAGCACCGGTTGACGATTGATATAAAAAAATAGCATCTTCAGCTGAGTCTTTTGCAGCCTTAAAAGATGATGGAAGCATTACTGTATGGTGAAATGGAGGTGCTGGATCATGAGCTTTGGCTCCTAGTGAGAGTTGATTCATCAAAATATCTTCAACATCAAACTCTTTTGCCGCATTAAAGGAAGATGGGACAATTTTTGTATGGTGATTACCATGAGCAAGTGCTGGAGATCAAGCAGAGGCTCCAACCGGTAGTGATTACAAGAATATATATGCGGCAAATTATACTTTTTCAGCTTTAAATAACGATGGAACAGTATATTCATGGTGAAGTTATGTTACTAATGGTCCTGTAGCTGGAGTATGATATACTTCTATATCTTCTAGCTCATCAGCATTTGCTTGATTAAAAAGTGATGGGACTATATTTGCATGGTGAGATGGAGGATATTGATGAATTTGAAATGTTACATGAACATGATATGTTTCAATTTCTTCAACTACGAGAGCATTTGCAGCCTTAAAAGATGATGGATCAATTTTTACATGGTGAGATGGAAGCTATTGATGAACATGAAGTACTTCATGAGCTATATCAGGGACATGATATACTAAAATATTCTCTACACAGTGAGCATTTGCAGCTCTAAAGGATGATGGAAGTATTACTGCGTGGTGAACAAGTGGATGGTGATGAGATAATACAGAAGTTCCAAGTTGAACATGATATATAAATATTTATTCGAATTCAAGCGCATTTGCAGCATTACATGGTGATAATGAAACTATCTATGGTTGGGGCTTTGCTAGTACAGGGGGAGTATGAGCTGTCGCGGGGAGTTGATATACTAATGTTTATGCTGCTCATTATTGATTTGCGGCATTAAAACCTGATGGAACCATAAAAGTATGGTGAAATATGGATTCAAATAAACCATCAGAATCAGAAACATGATTTACAAAAATAATGTCAACAGAGAAAGCATTTGTGGCAATGAAGTCTGATGGAAGTATTTATGCTTGGTGAAATAGTGCAGATGGAGGTGATAATAATGATGCACCAAATGATATATGATATGTGTCTATTAATTGAGTTTGTAACCAATAGATCTATTAAATAATATAAAAAGCTTATAAATTACATATTTATAAGCTTTTTATTCGCTTCAGAAAAGGTCTTTATACTATACTTTTTTAAAAATACAAGATATATCTTTTTGCTTTTATTGTCTATTTTCAGTATATTCCATTTACCTAGTATGTAAAAAACAATATTATTTAGTTTATTATAACCTCTTCCTGTTATGAAAAAGTTAATGAAAAGAAGTTTTTGATTCACACTTGTAGAATTAATAGTAGTGATTACTATTCTTGCTATCTTGTGAACTATAGCATTTATATCACTACAATGATATAGTAAAAATGCAAGAGATTCTGCCAGAATATCGGATATAGAAAATATCGTAACTAGTTTCACTCTTTATGAAGTACAGAGATGATCTTTTCCCGTTCCATCAGATGGAGTAGAAATAACTTATTTAGGATGATCAGTATGGACTCAATGAACTATTTGAGAAAGTGTTATTACCAATCTTTCTCAAATGAGTAAAAAACCAATAGATCCATTCAGTTCTTCTGAATATACCTATTCAAGACTCAATAGTAAAAAAGAATATCAAATTGCAGCAGTGTTAGAGTGATGACTTGCTTTTGAGAGTAATAATACTTTTTCTTCAGCACACGCTGCATGAAACTTAGCATGAACAGCATATGTAAAATGAAACTATAACGGGATGTTAGCAAAGGTAAATACATGATGAATATTGTATACACTTGCTGTTCCAACTTTAATATCATGAGATATAACAGTGACAAGTCTTACTGCACTACAAGCTGCAAATAAACTTGTATATAAAGGTGCTGCTAACTTACCAGCAAGTTATGAATCATCAAACTTCAAAGTTGATGGAGGAGGGTTTGTGTTTAATCCATCAGATATTGTAGTATATACATGATCAATGGGTACATTATCTGATATTACAAATAGAGTTCAATTAGTTGAGGCTTTAAAAAATGTTTATATAGATACTGACGCCTCGGATTTAAGTCCAGATATTCAAACGCTTACTAGTACAGCTATTAATTCAGAATATGCTACGTCTGAGGCTGAATTATTAGCAAGTAATATAATTAAAAATAGTATCAACCCTAGTATTGATGTAACTATCGTATCAGAAACAAAATTTTTATGTAACGGAGCTGACCATAGTACAGCTTATAATGCAAATGGATGATTTTTTAACGTTTCAAATTTCCCGAACACGCAAGCATTTGCTGCTCTAAAGAACGATGGAAGTATCTCTGTTTGGTGAGATGATTCTTATGGTTGATCATGAGCACTTGCACCAAGTGATAACTGATATATAAAAGTAACTTCGAATGAGACAGCATTTGCTGCTTTAAAGGGAGATGGGACAATTACTGTATGGTGAAATGCAACGAATGGGTGATCTGGAGGTCCAAGTGGGGGCTGATTTGTAGATGTGTTTTCTTCAAGTGCAGCTTTTGCAGCTTTAAAAGATGATTGATCGATACAAGTATGGTGAGATGCTGGGCCATGAGTTCAAGAAGTAGCTTTGAGTGATACTGAATATACAAAAATATATTCATCTAATTATTCATTTGCTGCTTTAAAAGAAGATGGGACTATATATGCATGGTGAAGTTATCCTGGAATTTGAGATGTTCCTGGGGTATCATATCTATCTGTTTCTGCAACTACCTCAGCTTTTGCTGGATTAAAATCGGATGGAAGTATTTATTCGTGGGGACTTTCTGGTCACTGATGATCATGAGCACCAGCAGCTACTTGATATACATCAATTTCAGCGACTGAAAGAGCTTTTGCAGCATTAAATAGTGATGGAAGTATTTTTGTTTGGTGAGATGATAGTTATTGATGAACATGAGCTATAGACCCAAGTTGATATACAAATGTATATGCTAATTTTAGAGCTTTTGCGGCAACAAAAACGGATGGAAGTATTACCGTATGGTGAAGTAGTAGTAATTGATGAAGTTTAGGGTTCTCGGGTACGTGAACAATTAAAATTGCATCAAATCGTTATGCATTTGCTGCTCTAAACAGTAATGGAACTATATATTCTTGGTGAGCTTGAGGTAATGGATGAATTTGAAGTGTAACGGGAACATGATATGTAGATATATATTCTAGTGATAATGGATTTGCGGCTATGAAATCTGATGGGAGCATATATAGTTGGTGATGATCATCTTCATCTTGATACCCAGTTGATAGTTGATATACAAAGATATTTTCTACTGCATGAGCTTTTGCTGCAATGAAGTCAGATGGAAGTATAACAGCTTGGTGATCAAGTTGGTATTGAGGAACATGAGCTGAATGAATTCCCATAGATGATTGATACGTCTCAATTAATTGAGTATGTCTTAATTAGAATTTATACAAATATAAAAAACTCTTTCGCTTTAAAGCGAAAGAGTTTTTTATATAGTAATAATACTTTTTGACTAAAATGGAATATCTTCTACTGAGATTTCTTCTTCTTTTTTTGGAGAAGATTTTTTAACAGCGGGAGTATCATTTCATGTGGATGATGAATTTGATCCAAAAGATTGAGTATCATCTCATTTTGAATCTAACATAATCATATTTTCTCATACGATCTCTGTTCTATATCTTTTTGTTCCATCTTGAGCTTCCCAACTTCTTGTTTGAAGTCTTCATTCCATGAAAATTTTACTTCATTTTTTGAGGTATTGCCCAGCAATTTCAGCAAGTTTTGCCCATAGTACTATATTGTGAAATTCAACTTGTTCTTGCCTCATACCACTTGAGTCTGTCCAGTTTCTATTTGTTGCTACCGAGAAACTCAGAACATTTTGTCCGTTAGGTGTTTGTTTTAATTCTAGGTCTTGAGTGATTCTCCCAATTACTTGCGCTTTATTTAAGTCCATACAAAAAAATTAATGTTAAAAGTAGTGTGGGTACACAAAGATATTGTACATGTTATTTTTATTATGCAAGTTTTTATATAAAAAAAGTATATATTTAGTATATATTATCTTATGCATTGAATACCATATTAGAATTAATAGTCAAGTAAAACTTCTCTATTTGAGTCTATATATTTTTGCACCGAGAATATATATATGATATTATAGAAGGGAAAACAACTATTTTGTAAATAATTATTATGTTGAGAAAAGTTCTATTGAGCATATTGATCGGTACTATCTTATTAAATTGAGGGCCTATTGTAAATGCGGCATGAGATGAGCCAAGTTATACAAAACTAACTGTGTTAGATTTACATACCTTCAATGAATATAGGTATAGAATTACTGATAAGTACTTTAATCTCAGAAACAAGTTTGAGATTGATGGAACTATAAATAGTAAAATTTCTGGAGAGATATTAGACCTTGCAAGGGAAGGGTACAACTATCTTCCGGATAATTTATCGAATAAAAACTTATATAATAAATTAAAAACATCTATAGAGAGAGGGAAAAAATTTCCAGATAATGAATCAAATTATACAGCAATCGTTGTGGCTATTCAAAGCTATTTAGAAAAGGCAGATATTCAAAAAATTCAATGAAAAATTGAAACAGTAACAAAAGAATGAAATGCCCCTTTTTCTGCTACGTTAAGATGAAGAGTGAGTGATCCATCGGGAACAAAAATAGAGTCATATAACTACGTATGGTGGATTGATGTAGCATGAAAGAGAAAAATTATATGAAAAAAGCCATCTATTAACTATATTTTTAAGGAAGAATGAAATTTTTCTGTATTTTTAGATGTTATTTCTAGTCACAAAAATACAAAATGATACACAGATGTGCTTCCTTTTAGATCAAGAGCTGATATTAAAGTAAAAGAAAAAATTGCATCAGTTATTATCAAAGTTAACTCTGATCGTTTAAGGCAAAAAGATGAATTAAAATTTACTCCAGACGAAGCAAGGTTTGGTTTACTTTTTGATGCTACCAGTTCAACCCCAGCGTCAGGAGGGAAATTTACAAATACATCATGGGATTTTTGAAATGGTTTGGAAAGGGAAAATTCATGAGATCCAAAAGTAGAAAGAGTTATATATGCAAAAGAGGGAGAATACACCGTTATATTGAAACTAAGAACAAATGAGAATAGAACTGCAGAGAGAAAGTTTATAGTTTCTATTCATGATCCTATTGCAACTATTAAAAGTTCTCAAGAAGATTGATTCTTATGAGATAAGTTTACTTTTTCTGCAAAACCTTCATGAAATGATGATGATTTGAGCTACTCTTGGGAGATAGTTGATATAGAAAATGATAGTATTATTTTTAGAAAAACAGGGAGTTTATTTACCTATAGTTTTAAGGATAAGTGAAAATATAATGTTAAACTTAGAGTAACTGAGCCTTCGTGAGAAGAGGATATTGATACACAGATTATACATATTAATTCTCAAGCCCCGGTTGCTGATTTTAAAAATTCAAAACCATTTCCACATAAACCAAATACAGTTTTACTTGATGCAACAAAGAGTTATGATCCAGATTTTTCTGATGATTGAAAGTTACAATTCTCATGGATTATTAATGGAGAAAGAAGAGTTTTAGATAGGCCAAACTTTAATGGTTCTATCTGATATTATACGTTTGATTCTATATGAGATCAAAGTGTTGTATTAGAGGTAGTTGATCCAGATAAAATACCATCTCAAAAAACAGAAAAAGTAAGGGTAGATTCTATTTTATCTGTTGATTTATTTGCTTTTCCAAGAGTAACTACTAGGGAAAATACTATTAGATTCGTTGCTCAATCCCCAGAAGCAAGATTTTATGAATGGGATTTTGGAGATGGAGAAAAAAAATGATCAAAGGAAGCAGAAATATCACACAAATATAAAAAAAGTTGAGTATTTACTGTAAAAATAAAGGTAATTGATAAAGAGGATAGAGAAAATACATTTCAAAAAAATGTATATATTTGAGAATCAAATAGTCCATTTGCATTTATAAATATTCAAAACTGAGTGAGTCAGGAAGTGGCATATAAGCAGTGAGTATGTAATGGTGTATGAGCATATATTGTTGATAGAGTAAACATCACGAGGTTTTCGTGAGAAGAGAGTATTGATATTACTGGAAAAACTTCATGAATTTCATATTCGTGGAAGCTGTGAAGAGATCAGTATTTTTCATCAAGAGATTTTCCTCAAAAATTTGATGAACTTGGTTGTGTTCCGTTGAAATTAACTGTAAAAAGTGATCAAAACTGAAGAACTCATAGTAGAACTGTATGGCTAAAAGTTGAAAATATCAAACCAACGTTATCATCCGTGAATGTACAAATTACAGATGAATCTACAGATCCTGTGATTGTAAAAGTAAGTGCTTTATGATCAAAAGATCTTGATGGAGTGATTCAATCATACTTATGGTATTATTATACAGATATTGATTCTGAACCACAAGATTTTAGAGCAACTAAATCTTCAGCGACTACCTTTGTTTTACCAAAAATAACATGAAACTATTATTTTGTAGTGGTTATGAAAGATAATAATGAAGCAAGAGTCACCTCAGAAGAAGTAACGGGGTCAAAATATTTTGTAACACTTGCCTGAGATAATATAAATACTCCTCTAGTAAAGTTAAGTGTGAATGACTCTTCTGTATCTATTTGAGATGAAGTCGTATTTACAGCAAAAGTTGAGAATATCCTCGGTCATGATTTATCAAAAAAAGTAGAATATTCTTGGGACTTGGATGGAGATGGGTTTTATGAAAAAAAAGGTTCTCAAGCTACGATAACTCATAAATTTGAAATCTCTTGAGAGTTACATCCAAAAGTAAAAGTAAAATACAAAGGCTTTAGTAGTACAAAAAATCTTACTGTAAATGTATCAAATATATTGAAACCAGATTTTTGATACATTTCAATTTGAAATAAATTCATTATTTTTGATAAGAGTATTTGAAAATATGATACAATTCAATGGAACTTAGGTGATGAAACAAAAGTTACAGATAAGAATGTTTTCACTCATACATATGATGATGGGAAAGCATCTCATATGGTAGAATTAAAAATATCTGATGGGACAAAAGTAAAAACTATACAAATAAAAGTAACAAAAAATGTAAAGAATATTATTGAAGCAAAAAAGAAAGGACTTGTTTTATTCTCAAGCTCAGATATTTCTTCTGATGATGAACTTATATTAAAAAAAGCATCAGAAAAAGTATTTATATATTTAGGAGAGAGTAACCCTGATATATCAAACTATATTGCCGACTTTGATATTGAAAATGACTCAGACTTGAATTGAGGGAAAGATGATGATGAAGATAACAAGTCAGATGCAAGTTTTCGTTCATGAGACGCAGTTGAGATAAAATTAAATACAAATAAGCATCAAAAAGTTAGATTGACTATAAAAGATAATTCATGATCTCTCGTAGAGAGTTATGACTTTATGATTGTGAAAGAATATATTGTAGAAGAAGAGATAGACCTGAGTAGTTTGAGTTTTGATTGAGTAACTGATGCAGAGTTATTAAAAATAGAAAAATTAAAGAGTTATATTTCTGATTTACCAAAGGGTGATAAACTAAAGGCATTAATGTATGTTCAAAAACTTCAGGAAGAGTGGTTTGATGATACTGAAAAAACAAGAGTTATTCTTGAATTTGAATGATATATTTATGAAATAGATGCAAATAATGCAGAAGAAATAGTAAATGTTCTAGAGTCATTATTAATAGAGTGAGAAGAAGATAGAAGTGAAAGAAATATAACTTTTAATGCATTGAAGAACCTAATCCCTACAAATATAAAATGTGGTGACCTAGGTGAAGCAACACCTGAAACTGATTCTAATACATGTTACACAGGATTAATAGAAAAATTAGAAACTATAAAAATAAACAATAATATTGATGAGAATAGAGAGATAGCAAAAGGTATACTGAATGTTATCTGAGAAGATACAAGCATGACAGCAAAACAAAAAACTGATTTTAAGGCAATTTTAACAACGCTTGTATATGGCTGAGTTGATAATATTCCTGAACCAGTAAAGCAGGTTATTCAAGGTCCATGAGATGAAGAATGAAGTGATCTACTATGATTATTAAAGTGGATACTTTTAGTTATTCTGTATATTATACTCGGGTTTATATGAATAATATTTGCATATTGGGTATACTATAAACTTATAAATAAAGATGATAATGTATGATTTCAAGACTTTATTATAGAGAAAACTTCTTGAAAAAAAATACAAGATCCAGAACCTATGGATGATTCTTTAGATATTTTAAGTGATCTATCAACTGATAAAGCGTGAGATGAAGCAGAGGAGTGAATGAAATGATCTGAAGAGGAATGAGAAGAAGAACAAATATGAGTTTCTCAGGTGGAAACGAAACCTACAGAAGCGAAAATAGTGGAACATAAACAAGAACAAAAAGTAGAAGCTCCAAAATGAGATGTTCCTGATTGGTTAAAAGGGAGTGTTTCTGATGATGATTTTAAAAAAGAAGTAACTCAAATGAAAACGAAGATTACAGAAACAAAGTGAGTAGAACAAAAACAAGACCAAAAAATAGAAGTTACAAAGTGAGGTGTTCCTGATTGGTTAAAGTGAAGTTTTACTGAAGATGATACAATAAAGGATATAAAGAAAAAAGATGAAATTATTAAAACTGATGAGAAAATAAAAACAACTCAAGTGGAAACCAAGGTTGTAGAAACAAAATCAGTGGAGCAAAAGCAAGAACAAAAAGTGGAACCTGCAAAATGAGATGTTCCTGATTGGTTAAGAGGTAGTTTTACTGAAGATGATAAAAGTAAGGATATAAAGAAAAAAAATATTAATAAAGGGAACCAACCAAAAAACAGAGAAGAAAATAAAGGTGAAAAGACTATAGTTACTCCTAAAAAGGAGAATGTTTGAACTGATGAAAAGTTAAAAATTTTATCTAATGATGATTTAGATAAAATAACAAAAATAGATGAAGATGATAATATTCCTGATTGGTTAAAGGGGAGTTTTGATGAAGAGAAGAAACAAAATGAAATACCTGCTGTAGATAAGAAACAAGAAAAAATAACTGTTGTAAGTAAAGAAATAGAGAGGAAACCAGAGAAGAAAGTAGATGTAAAAGAAAAAACTTTAAAGAAAGAAGAAAAGAAAGAGCTGAAAAAAGATGAACTTAAAAAAGATATACCTAAGAAAACTGAGCAAAAAAAATCTGGTACACCACAAATCACAGTAAAAAAAGATATAACAAAATGAGTAGAAGAGAAAGGAAACATTAAGTCTGAAAAAGCAGTGATAGCACAGAGTAAAACAATTGTAAAAAAAGAAGAGACAGTGAAAAAAACTCAAATGACAAAAAATATAAAAGAAGAAGCCCTACAGGAAAAAAGTATAAAAGAAGTGAAACCTAAACCTAAACAGGAGAAAGTTAAGGAGGAAAAATCGAAACTAACTCCAGAAAAAAAAGGAGAAGCGAAACCAGAACAAACGACTCCAGTGCTTAAAAAAGAGGAAGAAAAAAAGACAGAAACTAAAAAAGAACTTCTGAATAAAAAAGGTACAGAAAAGAAAAATGGTGAGTTATGGGATGATGGTATGAAGATACCAGATTGGTTAAAAACAGAAGATGATAAATAAAAAAAGCCTCAATTTTGAGGCTTTTTTTATTTATCTAATGTATAAAGATATTCTTTCTCATGCATAATTCCATACTGGAGATGTATCATTAAAATTAGCGTATAAATTTAAGGTGACATAATCATAATCATAAGCATTTCCATGATTATAATATCAAGACCTTCCATTTCAAAATAATTTTTCCTTTGGTATAGAATTTCCAACATTATCTCAAGCTGAAGTCCAATTACTCATGTAATTTATTCAATAAAAGTCCCAGTCATCAGATCAAGTAGGAGTATTGTCTCTATTCTCTTGCCAGAGTCAATGGTCATTATACCATCAAGCATCTCTATATATATTGATCCATTCATATTTTGAATTTATATTTGTAACATCTATTAATCAAGGGGTATATTGAACTCCATTCTCTTGAGCTTGTAGGAGTACATTTGATCAAATTATTAATAATAATTCTTTAGTTCCGTCCGTGTAGTCTGTAATAGCTTTTGTGAAATCTGAATCTAAATCAAATCAGCTTCATGTATTACTAGAAATATCTAAAGTACCTATTATATTTGTGGAATTATTTCAAATTAATTCCCACCCTCCTCAATTTGTAGTCATATTACAGTATACGCTAAATCAAGTTCAATTATCTTGTGGATCAACTGTATATGTTCCATCTCAAGTTGAATCTCAATTGTTTAATATATCTTTACAACTTCATGGAAGTGTTTCTATGACTATCTCATTTGTATTACTTGGGGTACTATTATTCACTACAACCGAACCAGCAAATGCTATTTTTTCATCATCTGTAGTTTGAGCTAATAGTGTTTTGTAGATTCATTTATTTGCTAAGCTTGAACCTGTATAAGCTCACTTTAATACTTCATATACAGCCAACTTTTCTACTGTAGATGAGTCTCCATCGATAGATCAATTATATACAGATAATGATAAACTGGATAATGCTCCTGTTGATACTGAAATTTTTGCAATTCACATATTTGGAATATTCGTTCCACCATTGGTTACTTGTGATTGTATAGAGTCTGAATCAAGCACTCATGGTAATGTATCTGCTGTTATAATACTGGGTGTTGGGATTATATAATTGGCTGTTTTGATGAAAAGTCAGTTATATGTTCCATCCATTCTTACAGTTGTATTTGTTGCTGCATAGGTGGTATTTAATAGTCCATTACTTGATACATTACTTCATTCATATAAACTCATAAGCTCATATTC